>Ga0123357_10012867_pt1 | contig 10812 bp, 6 predicted proteins | sample TergutEmb28metaG_FD_89873 | JGI IMG/M metagenome (GOLD analysis project Ga0123357, IMG submission 89873) | Embiratermes neotenicus P4 segment gut microbial communities from Petit-Saut dam, French Guiana - Emb289 P4 | ecosystem: Host-associated > Arthropoda: Insects > Digestive system > Gut ... | reverse complement strand
CAGGTGGCGGACGCTTGTGAGTGCGGTAATGAACCTTCGGGTTCCGTGAAATGCGGGGAATTTCTTGACTAGCTGCAAACCAGTTAACTTCTCAAGAAGGACTCTGCACCATGGAGTAAGTAAATAAGTAAGTAAGTTCACGACAGGACAGTTTAGGTGTCTAACACCACAAACAGACATCTTCAAAAGCAAACCGTCTTCGGATATTCAAGAAACTACTTGCCTCTTAAGAATTTCAAAGATCTATTGCCATGTTAATAACATTCTGTCAGTAGTACCTACTATAGGCCAAATAAATCTACTCCGCACTCTTATTTTCTGCTCTGTTCAGTTCCACTATAATAGCATCCTAACCACTTCTACGTGTCCCAACTTTTCTCCTCTTCAGTTTTTCAGATTGAAATGTTGTAAGCATTTCTCATCCGCCTTACATAATCACCCGTCACTTAGTTACCACCATAATACTGCCAAACAGTACAATGCATGAAGCTCCTACGTATGTGTGTATTTTCTACAGCCTCTAGTTCGCTATCATTTAAAGACTAAATTTACTTACAAACGAAAAATAAACTGGCTTGTTCTTATGTAGCATTCATTCTGTTCACACTAGGTACTAGAATACTGCAAGTACATCAGTGACAAATTCCTTTCTAAAAAGTCCCTTTCATCTAAGTTACCATATGCTAATATCTCAACTCTTGCTCAAGTTTGAAGTACATAAGACAAATCGCTATTTCCATGGTAGCTCCAGTTAGAAGTGTTTACTGAAATTTTGCAGCTGCTAGCATACAATGCTGGGCGCAACTAGCCACTGACGTCGATCCTCCTCACCCGAACCTGATATTATCTCCTCGGACACCCTACACCCGATTCCTCACCATAGAAGGATGGAAATCCTAAATGCAGTTGCAAATTTAACTTGAGAAATTCCTTATTACTTTGGAGAAAACTGCATGAGAAGCTTTATAATGACCAACTCAAGGAAGGCGAGATTGTTTAGACGTGTAGCAAGGATGGGGTATATTATAAACATATAGAAAATTTCAGTGTTAAGAAGCAAAATGGACTACTTGCTAAACCTAGGCGTAGATGCAAGAATAATATTAAAACAGATCTTAAAGTAACAGGTTAAATTGGTGTGGATTGGATTTATCTGTCAGATAACTGTGGTCATGGACTTACACTTTGGTTACTGTAAGCGGTGAAGAACTGGTTCAGTAACTACGAGACTCTTAGCTAATCAAGAATCATTACGTTTTATGGCCGTAGTCAGTCGGCTACTTAGAACGTGTACTGTGTTGTTCAAGTTTCACTCACCGGAGCAGCATAAACGCAAGTCAGACGAAATGCCACTTTCTTTCATTGTTACACTTCTTTGGAACAAAGTGCAACATGTTCGTTTAACATTAACCAATGCAATAATGAGGCTAGTGGGAACTACAAATGTATAGTTATAAAATATGGCCAAGGAATTCGGTGTATACTGTCTCGTATGAGGCCCGTCATATCTCACCTTATCGCCCGTTACAACCACAAACATTCTCTCCATCCTTTTGTTTGTAATATCCACACAAGCACTATTTTCGTACATGATGTATAGCAATGTTTATGACCTACACCTCTAACTTAATTGCTCATGTGTAGCTCTAGAAGGTTAGTGGTATTTTCGTCAAATCCAACACTAAGTACAGATAAACAGACGCTAATATGTTGTAATTTTATGTTTATAAAAATATCATACCAAACGAAAAATATAAATTGATTTGTGCAAACAAAAGGAGAAAAGGGTAAAATATAAAGACAGGCAGCCGATAACAAAAAGCAGAATCCCAAAATTGCTTTGTTTGACGTCATACTAAAATTTAATACCTAATAAGACAAATTAAAATTGATTCATAAAACCAACCTTACATGCAGTGGAATACATACACAGCAGATGCACGAAACCTCCTCCTACATGTTTCGGCACTCCATTGGTGCCATCATCAGGGATTCTTCAGAGTGGTTAAATTAGGGCTTTCGAAATGGTCCGTTGTATGCACCACAGACAGACATTTGCAAACGTACTAAAATTCCAATGAAGACCCAGAAGCACCCACCCATAAATGCCACAATGTTAAAACACCTCCACAATTTCATCCAGGGCAGTATGACAATGTGCTCACTGATGACCTATATATAACGCTTTGATGTCAACTTACGTGTAACCTGACTGTAGCAAGTGACCACTATCCAGTTAGGTTTAGTGTGTGGGTGGTGGATATGTCTTATAGGGTTGCTAACATCCCTCTCCCCTTAGCTGCTGCTCATTTCTCCCCTACACCACATCTTGCTGGCTCGCAGCATCCCATCTGTAATAATGAAGGAAATGGCCAGTTAGGGTCATTCCCATTAACGAACCTAGTAGTTTTATAGGCCTTTTCGCCAGTCTGCCTGCGTCTCATTCGTATATTGTCCTGCTATTGCTATGTCCAGTCATATTGTACTACCGGCAGCCCAGCTGCGTCCAGTGGCGTGTTCGCGGCGACGTGCCTTTCGTCTTTCCACGCAACATAGAGACCGAGGATTTTTATCGGAAATTCAGTGGTCCACAGATTGTAGCAATATTGGAGGCGAATTTGAGTTGCATGTACGCAACAGTCTGGTAGGAGATTATGTGGCCTATTGGAAACCACGTCATTTGCGTGGATGTTATTTATTCTTAGGTTATATAAGAGAGGTGTTTAACTGCAAAGTTTCGTGGCGTTAATTAGAATGATGGAATGTTTATAAATGACAATTACATGGAACTACAAGGAGAAGTGTTTTATACTTGGTGCCTCAAGGGACTGAATGATACGAAGCAGCCACAGTACAAATAGCAAGAAATGCGATCGAAATTGAAGCCAAGTTTTTCCACAGAAAAATTACAACATTACCCAAAATCTGCCCGAAAGAGTGGAGAGCACCGTTGTTATAAATTGTATTATATTTTTTATCTGAAATTACTGAAAGAATTTCGGCAATTTTGGTAGATATGGTTCTACATGGTCTGCAAGATGACAGACGGTCTTAATTTTCGGCAGTCTAGATACAGCACAGATCGAACAGATATTGCCATCTCGGGCAGGGAACCGTGCAACAAAACTCCACGACAGATCCCGAATAAAGAGAAAAAGGCAAACATTTCCCCACTAACGCTGGGTGTCACAAAGCTTAAATTGTGGTAAGTGGTGACTTCTACTCTCACCTCGCGGAAACTGGTTCTCCATGCTAGTAGTCATCGTAGAATGTGAAAAGCGTCGTCTTTCTGTGTATTTGTTAAAATATTTTGACAATACGTACAAGCAGGGTGATTGGTAAGTAAATACACAGATTGTATTTGTTACAAAGGTGATGGTGTGTCTGTTGTAGCAACAAAGCTGTGCTTTTAGATGACAGTCATTTAACATTATGTATTACTTTTAATCAAGCCTGGAAAATATTTTTCTTAAGTTAATTAGGCGTCGAAGACCAAATGAATGGCCTCCGGTAAGTCCCTATCTAACTAGATGTGACATCGTTTTGAGGTGTTCGGCACACGGGGAATCCGCTGACCACAGCCCAGAACACCCGATGATCTGGAATAACAAATGCGAGATACTCTGCCGCTGTTCGTCTGCCTTATATGGAAAAGTTCTGAGTCTGTGTCTTCAAGGTTCCAGAAGTGTGTGCAAAATTCTGGGGTTTACTTTGAAATTTGACACTAAATGATGACGTGTTGGTTTTAAAATAGTGCAGGAATCATAGCAGTACACCACTCCGTTTAGGACAGACAGTCGTTTAATTTAAGGAGCTTGGTTCAAAATCTCCGTATAGCTCCAATTCAAGAAGTCGAAACAGCTGCAAAAATATTGTACTGCTGTAGTACAAGTGATAATGTTTTTCGACAGGAGTTGCCTGTTATTTTGGCGTTCATAATCTGTTAAATCACTGGGATACTCAGGAAAAGTGTGTAAATAATAACATTGTCCGGTTTATTCAAAGCATCCTTTCGACGTTGAACTGGCGTGTTTACATTCCACGACAGTGTCCAATTGTTCTGTGCATCTGCTTTAAGACAGCCTGAAGTTAAAATTATTTCCCATTGCGTAAGCCTACAATTCTGTAAGAAAACGGACAATGGAAATTGGAATGGAAAAATCTACACAAAGCGACGGAGGAAGCCACTTTTGATCTCCTACGTCTACTTCCTTTAAACACAGTACTCCATATGCACATGTGACAAGGCGTGGGCTAGAAACAGTTAGGCTAGTGCAGAACTCTTCTTAGTAAGGAATGAGAGAACAAAAGTCGTCAGATATGTAACTTCACGAGCAGACCCTGAGGTTGAAGTTAGGGAAGTACACGAAATGTACTGTGCGTGATTTCAAGCTTTCCCCGCGAAGTACATGAGAAGTGCGCTGTTCTGGGAAATTACGCAGCGAGTAGTGGTAATTCTTTACCGACTTTTCGGGATACCCTACCGCTCCGATTGTCCAGGGTCAAGAATCCAAGACCCTTGAAATGGGACAGATAGGTTGTCCCGATATGCCGGTGAGGAATTACCACTACTCGCTGCGCAATAGCCCAGAACAGCGCAGTTCTCAGAGTACAAGAAACTTTGGGTGATTTTGCGGAGAATGGTTACATTACAAATGCTCTCTCGAGTGGAGCGTCACGGTATCAATGAATGATGGGATTTATTAGGAGCTATTCATGTTGAAAAATGCGATCGCCAGAACCCAAGTCATTTGTCACGTCTAAGAAATTCAGTTGTCTACAAGTAATGCGTCTTTACGCCGTCCTAGATAAATCTATTTATCACGTGGATCAGACTCGTCTAACGATTTCGGCGAAAAGACTAGAAAAATTTCTTTACACCAGCGTAAAGAAACAAGGCACGTAGACCTAACTGTTACTGCACAGCGAGGAAACCTTACCGAGCGCTTTCTACAGACAGCGGATTGTTGAACTGATCAACATTTCTTTACAGGCGGCATGTGTTTGCTCAGTGAGATGGTCCCCCAGAATTCAGAAAAGTGTTACTATTGCTGAAAAACCACAAATTCCTTAAGTTCATGTAGGTTTCTCACTATGCCACAAAAAAAGTCTCATTTTCGACTCACGCATACACAACATTTAGCATTTATTATTTATGACGTAAGTGCAGTTAACTTCATGTTTTGAACAAGCAGTGTTGGCAGTGTCACTCCCGTTGCGCAGCTACTTCTGAAATTAAGGATGAAGTCTAGTAATGTGTGCAGAATAGCGAATTTACATGTGCTTTGAACACTCTTTCGCACTTAATCTAATATGCAACTGTGCAGGACGTACCCAGCAACGGTGCACCTGTTTTCTCCCTGCCGGACAGTGTGCCTTTGCACCGTGACTGGCAGTAGTGTAATTAGTGCTTAGATATAGTTTCTAAGTGACAATTACCACTGAACACATTCGGGAAATTAAAGCAAGCATCTGAGCTTCTGACGCCCCCACCCCCACTACATATAATTTTGTGTTTAACATCGGGTTATCATTGTACAACACAACACAAATTTAATGGAAAACGTGATTTCGAAGAACAGAGCTGCACAGAGGCACTTAGCACTACAGGTAACGTGCACCAAGAGAGTGTTCAAGTGGCTCTGGTGACAGTCCGTACAATGACGTGGTATAAATGAATATCAACAATATGCTTGTAAGATAAAATTATTCGTCTTCAAACCTTGCGTTTTAAAATTATAGGCTGCGGTCTAAAATATTGTCTTTGCCTTCATGAAATAAGCCAGACTCTTGCGCTGTATTCATCACGACGTTGTAACTTGCTTGGAAACAGCGAAAGTTGATGTATTATTTCTGAAGGTTAACTACACCAGCTGAAAAAAAATTTCTTAATTTTTACAGAATGCTAGCTTGCGATTTAGAACGTGGAACTGTGTGACAAGAGAGAAATAAAACGGTACTAACACTGATTGGGACTAGTGTGCAAAATTAGTTACAAGTACAAGCAAAGGGATGCACATTTGGGCGAGAAAGCTGAATCACAGGACACCAACTGAGGACACGTGGGCAGGAGAAGACGAAATTTGTGAAGGTTACAGAAAATTTATAAAGCCATGGAAGGGAGGAAGCAGGTTAAAGGGTGGTGCATAGATGACAGTTGTATATAGCGAGGGAACGAGAAATGTACGAAAACTGATACCAAAAGAAGAAAAAAAGTACACATACTTATCCAGCTGCTACGAAATATATCTGAACACAAGGAAGGGTGGGAAAGGACAAACGACAGGCGGGAAACTAAGCTACAGCGCAGAGCTTGATGCCACAGGAAGGCAGCATTTAGATCAATCACTGTATTGGTATCCGCAATTGCAGGTTCAATAATGGATCTGAATCAAATAATTGAACGGACGGAAAACTGACCATGTTACGATTATTAAACTTACAGCCCTTTCTTATTTTCAGGTTTAATTTGTGAAAGTGACTGTACATAATATCCACGGTAACACAGGCACCATTTCCTTGTTGTAGCGCCATATACCGAGCACGTTAGCTCAAGCGGTAAAGACTGTGCATTGTATTTCCGAGGTACACAGTTCTAATCTCGGCCAAACACCGACTATCCTGAGGTCTGTCGAGGCAAACAACGGGACAGCACCTGAAATTATGCAGCAACCGCTACCTTTAATATTCCCTCTAATTTATTATTCATTACTTAACTTGCCATTCAACAGTGCGCTACTGATAGCGTCGTTAAATAGACCATAAATAAATAAAGCACAAACCATAATTTTGATTAAAGAAAGATAACAAAGACAATGTTTCTTTCTTCGACTGATATTTTTGAAAGTCAGTATTGCTCAGACAATGAATTATGTTGCATGCATCAGTACACACAACACGTCATGTCACTTTAACTGCATTCAGTAATATACAAACCGTTCTACGTCGGCATGTCACTGAAATAAGCAACACCAGTGCAAACGGTTGGAAATAGGACACATTAAGACAAATACTGTCCTCTTCTGTGAGCAGGTAAATGCTCGAGGAAATGTCATGTACTGGGCAGTATATGAAAACGTGTCTATGAATTGGGATTACATGTTACATGGTAAGTAAGCCTACGTAAAGCAGCTGCCTGACTGACCTAATGATATCTACATGGCTGGATATGTACAGTCTAGCCTGACTAACCAAATAATATATCAATGACTGAATAAATAACAACTTAGACTAATACGTACTCTCTTAAGTTCTTTGTTAGGCCCAACAGTCGATAGCTATTATACGAGTCATTTTAAAATAAGTTCTCGTTCAACGGCGTCGTCATTCTTAAAACCGCCTACTATTTCAGCGCAACGAGAACCACTTCAGCTTGATTGGCAATCACACAGCCCAGATTTGTTGTACTGCATGGTCAGGTAGGCCATTACGTTTGTAGACATTTGTTATTTATCAGCGTTATCGAATATACGAGTATGAAACTACAGCAGAACTCGGTCATAACGTCATGAAAGGGACTGAATATTTTGTGTAGTTATGTGTGTTGTTGTAACCGAGCAGTGTAACGTTATGGCCAGCTGTGAGGAGGTGACACCACAGAATATCTGACGCTATAGAGGTGTCGCGTTAACCGATATCGTTATAACCGGGTTTGACAGTATATCAGAGACGAAAATTTAAAAACACATTGTCGCAGAATTTGATAGGGAAGAAAACTACTTGGGAGACCTAGGAGCAGAAGGGAAGATAGTATTAAAATACATGTTACGGAAATAGTGTATGAGGAGTTCGACTGAATTCGACGGTTTTCTGGTAATGGTCACGCTGGGGATGTTGTAAACGCGGTAATACAGCGTCTCTTTTTTGAAATTCTGCACCAGCTCAACGGATCTTAGCCGTTTAAGAAGGATTCAGCCTCATGGCATTAGTTACTACAAATCTTGACAGCTGTAAAAACGTACTTCTTGCTGCTTGAACTTTAGTATCTTCTTCATTATTCCCAGAGCCCTTCCAACGTCTGCTACTCCTAACTGAAGAAAAAAGTATGGTACTGTTCCTTGACAAAAGCAGGCAAATGCAGTTTACAGTAGGCACGTCTCTGCAAGCCCCTCGCGACAGGGTCCGCCACAGTTGAGTATGACTGGAGTAGCAGACGGTGAATTGTTATAACGCAGGACGCAGTTCCCGTGCTAATGCTGGGTCATATAACACGAGACGCTATTATGAAATTGGCTGACCAGCAGCAAGCCTGTCTGCCAGGGAGGATGAAATATGCCAGCTGGGGATGAGGTACAGACGCCCTTAAATACTCTGGCACCTCCATCGCACATAGTTTCAAATGCTGAGTCAGCTAAACCAGTTAGAGTCTGGGAGAGTTCTCGACCTCAGAGCTTAGCGAAAATCACTCCGGCAGAGTGCTTACGATTTTTCTCAGTTCTGTTTGCTTGCTAAACCTCCAGTGTTAAAACAGAAGTTTTTATTATCAAAATCAGAATCAGAACTCACAATCAAGAGCCTTGCGAAGCGAAGTCCCTTTTGAGAAACTAACAGCAGCCATTCAGTCGTCGAAAAGTTACATGCCTGCTGTAGAACCTGAAATTTATCTACCTTCTTCAGGGTGGACTCCCGTCAACCTGATAAATCCATAAACTTCACACTGTATTAATTTAACATGCATTCTAATAGAACCCATATAAGCATGGGTTAGGTAAAAGTACAAAATTAAAATTAATCTCGCAGAAAAAAGACAAGAACGGCTTAAACTGCTTTCATAGAGCTGAGACGATGTACCAATGGTGGGCCAGTATAAAGCCGGTAATGAACCCTTGAGTTCCGTAAAATGTATGACGTTTCCATTTGAAGATGGAAATGTCATACTGTCATAACGTTACTTTCAGCGATCGTATCATCCTTTATGAAAAGAAAACGCTTATTTATTTACCGAAGCGTTTTCGTGTTTATGTGGCTAACAGAATAGGCCAAAATACATTAACATTATTTTTTATAAAGTTAATAAACACGAAATCATAATATATATAGTGGATCAGTAACGTAAAAGCAATTTTTAAACACAAACTGGAAAGAACGGTAAAAATAGAGTTTGTCTATTTGGCATATTTGGCAATTTGTCACATTGCTTCTAACATAAGCAGTTCTCAGTGTTTTTTTAATATTAAGTCACCCTCCCTTCATTTATAAATCGCTAGTTGTACCGGTGCGAATAGTTCGCACACAGAAGTGGCAAAATGTTTAACAATCAACAATTACAGCATCTTAAGATTAATGAAGATTTAAAATTGTACTTACTAATGCTTGATGCTGGAAAATCTATTGCAGAGGTAACAAATCATAAACAAAGTGTAAAAAAAAAAGCAAACAATCTTCTTAGCACGTGTAAGTAATAACCAAACACTAAAATGGACAAGCCTGCCTCAAGCGGAGGCCAAGGAAAGTACATGAAATATGTTGCTTTCCTTCGGCCCTGCTTGAGATAGCACTGTCAATTTTTAACATTAGCCCTCTCTTCTTAAAAACAATTGTTCAGAAGGAATTAACAAAAGCGAAAGAAATTGTTTTCTTAAAATGATCTTCTTCGAAAAATCCCTTCGGTAGGTCAGTTGACCATGATGTCGCTAACAAAGCCTGTCGTATTAACATATCCGATGAACAATATTCAACCGCTGAGGACGATGGACAGATTTCATAAACACTGCGGTAAAGCTTGGTGCTCTATAGAGTTTCTTGGTCTACTAAATGTGTGACTAACAAATTTTGAATAAAACACTGTAAGTAACGTAAATCGATTCATTAAAAACACTTCTGAAAATATATTTCATATTACCGAATAGTATGATTACTGGGTTTATTTTTTTTTCTGCGCATGATTTATTTGACGACGCTGATTGTAACTCAGACTATATAGGGTCCAATGGTACAATAACAGGTGAACAATAAATGAGACAGAAGTGCAAGGACACACTCCTTGCCTAATCTGAGGCTCTATCTGAACATTTTCATTGGAAAGAATGAGGAAGAGTCCAGCAATTTTACAGAACGTTTTATTTATTATTTAGCGCAGTTAAGGTGATGTTTTGCGTGTATTGGTCCATTTAAAATTACGTACTGTTTGAACAATTTTGATTTTCAAAAATGCCACTGCAAAAAGAACATTTCCTTTGATTTCTTTACAGTCGGTCGCGATTCAAACCAAAGAGACATAGAATACACCTACAAGTGGGAAATATTTCCGCTAGAGCCAGCTTGCTCGGAACAATAATGTGAATTCTGAATGTAAATTTCGGGGCCTGCTGTATGACGCTATCTGACATTTACCTTGAGGGATTAAGAAGAGCCGGCAGTCGCGTCGAAATTCGAATTTCTGACCTGCGAAACAAATGGAAGTACAGTACAGTCCCACTAACCACTACACCATAACGTCAGATACGTACTTAGTTTCTTGGCTTTTATTGATCATTATCTCAATCAGAATCACAAGGAATATATCGCCATGAGGTTCAATTGATTCACCACTCGACTAGCCTACTGGCTTGTCTCGCCTCCGCATAGAGCCGCGGGCGACGCCTGACAGGGGTCTGGTTACGGTTTAAACAGCTGTGATGCGGCGCCGTTCAGTGTGCCAGATTTCTTTCTTTTGTTACAGGTGTAACCTTGGTCTAGTTTTTGGCCTGTGTGCCAGAGATTCAAACAGTTTACAGAATCAGGGAGTAAGTGTGGGGGGGGGGGGGGGTAAAGTTGAGGCCCACTTCTTTCCCCGTTTTTTTTCCCTAGAAACCATAACAAAAATATTTTTTT
>Ga0123357_10012865_pt1 | contig 10812 bp, 5 predicted proteins | sample TergutEmb28metaG_FD_89873 | JGI IMG/M metagenome (GOLD analysis project Ga0123357, IMG submission 89873) | Embiratermes neotenicus P4 segment gut microbial communities from Petit-Saut dam, French Guiana - Emb289 P4 | ecosystem: Host-associated > Arthropoda: Insects > Digestive system > Gut ... | reverse complement strand
GTTTCCCTTTGCCTAAAAGCAAATGCTGAGATGGTTCCCAAGATTCCAAGTTGCCACTACATGCTTCTCATGTAGTCCTCCCGACTTAAAATTAGTAGTAACCAATTTCATGTTTGTTTACATGTAAAATAACCACTGCCACCGGGTAACAACACAATTGGAGTAAACAGATATTATTAAATCACTAAGTGTTTTTAAACTATAACTTCAACAAGGAACAATGTATGCTCCTTGAGGATGATCGTATGAGCGTTTTAAGTGTTTTAATGTGAATTTTAGATCATTAAATGAATATATTTGCATTTGTTGGTGTGTTAATTACATAAATTTTAATGATAAGTTCGCGATGCGTTTTTATACATAGTGTCAAGGTATATTTAATGTAAATGTGTAAGGTATGAAGACCACTTTATCTGCTGCTGTTCTTGTAATGAAAGAGACTACCCTCTAGGGATAAAATAAGATAACATTTCTATTTGTTGTACAATTAAAAAATTAAAGACTATCTGAAATAGAAAATTTACCTTTTTTCAGCACCTTACTCTCCAAAGGCTATCTAAAAACATTTTTGTATAGCGCTAATAATCAGCACTATATACGACATCCCGTAACCTTGTCTTCAAATACAGATGCACAAATTTCACTAATTTCACAGCGTAGGTCCATCGGTAAATTGATGTAAATAAATTGGTCTAGCAAGCAGTGGAAAAAAAAAAAACTTGTAGTTTGTAGACAGGTGTCGAAGAAAACATTTGTCCTTCCCGTCCCACTTACAGCACTTGGCGATGGCTTCAGTTTTGGGGCTGTTCAACCTCACAGTATCACTTGGCAACTCTTCTTCTGTCCTATCTTTCACCTCTTTCACGCTCCACAATCATTACTGTTTAGCTTCACGTTTTCTGAGAGCCGACCGCTGCCCCTACCATTCCCTACATAAACGCGTAGGCTACTTCAGTGTTCTCGGAATTCTCCTTGCATTGCTTGACCCCTCAGGATGGGACCGATGCGGTGTCCGTAACATCGGTGACAAACTACCATTATAAGCCGCGCAAATTCTCAGAATAGCGCAGATCTCAAAACATTTGGGGTTTGTGAACAGGTGGAATATGAGGCAAAGAGCATAAGGGGACTGAAGAAAATTACGTGATAAGGATGCTGGTAATTATTTTACTCGTAGCAGTGGCTTATACCTGAATTACGTATTTTTATGTTTGCAACGTCATTAAGTAACACATATCACAACTGACAAGTGACACGTCGTAAAATAAACGTGTCTGTGCGAATAGAAGAGAAGAGACATGGGGATAGCTGGCATGCACACGCAGTATACCAAGCAAAGGTAACAGTTAACAGTTAGGAATTCGGGATCGGCTGAAAAATTTTCCATAAAATTTGACAATGTTTGGTTAGAGTAACATTTGTCAAAATACGTGTACGTAGGGTGTTTCAGGGGGAGTCTGCCAATCGAGAACGGGCCTTAAAAATTTTTACATTGATATATCCAAAAACCCACAGTATAACCGAAGTTGCAAGGCTACGAATACAAAGGCAAGAAAAAGTTTAGATAATCATAGTTTGCTCTGCATTTATTGATTATCAAACATATTAAAAGAGGAATTTATAGTTTCTGTAAAGTTACCATGTGTATTTAACGTATAATTAACATCTGAGTGACATAAAGACAATGACTAAGTAAGAAAACCTCACACTAGATTCATAAAAATCGTCCTTCAGTTTCCCAGTACTTTACGCATCACACGCACCGCCGCATGACATTGATTGGCTATCGAATCAAGGAAGGACCTACGGGGATTTAGACAACGCATTATGTAAAAGAACTACAGTAAGTGGAACCGCAAGTAGATCACATACTTCTTGTGTCATTATCTCCGTAAACTTTCAACTTAGGATGTAAATATATTTGGTTATATCGATGTAATATAACCTAAAAAACTTTCTCTCGAAGTATGGCAGATTCTACCTGAAACTTGGTGTATGCAACAGCTTTATTTAAAACCGGAAAAAATAATGACACCTCACAAGAAGATCTTTTTGTTTTGCTTGCATCTGAGTTTAGCTCGCTAAATATTCATGATGGTGGAGGGTGTTTTGGAAGTAAGAGTTTAACAGAGTTGTAGTGTGCACCTGCCTTGACGTATATCTGCGCCACGCACTGTAGAAGAAAGATGGATGTACACTCCTAATGCCCGGTACATGTTTTCAGCAATTCCTCAGATATTGTAGATCATTAGCATTGTACTTTAACGCCGTGTCACCTCGTGATTCGAGGAACGACGGACTCATTTTTAACAAGTTCTATATTATGAGGCAACGGGAAAGTGAAGGGTGTGAGTTGTTACGTTATGCTTATATTTCCTAATGTGCTACTCTCTTGGTTAAGCGTATCTAAGATACAGCCACTTAAAAGCAGACAGTAAAATTGTTAGAATTATTTCAAAAATACCGACACAATCGTAAAGCATTTCTTGCAGTCTTGTCTTCAGCCACTATAACACCTCGTGTTTTGAGTGTTTTAACATATAGGTACAAAATAAACACTACGATATACTTCATATATTTCATTAATATATTATTTCGACCCTGCGCCTTACACACCACATACCCACTTAAATTTAATGGTCTTCCCCTGTACATTGTTACCTCCAAGTCACATCAATGGGTGACAGGTATTGTGCACATTGTCTCTTCGATACAATGTCCAGCAGGATAACAAGGTTTTGAAATAAATAAATAAATCGTACGTGTGGTCACGGGCAAACTTTTCTAGCGACTGCTTCTAAAGGCAATCCTCCCCGATTCGTCTTCTGTGATGCCGAATGCAATGAATATTCTCGCTCACAAATGGGAGCATTTCTTCTTTTTAGCAATCATTAGCTCTTGCTGGCCTTGCCGCCTAGTGGTAGAATTCATATCGACACTGAAAGATCAAATATGATAACACAGGAATAGTTAATTGGTGCCCTCTGGTTAATGACATAATTTATTGGGATAGATGGTAGCCACCGCTGGTCCCAGTGGCCGCGCGGTCTAAGGCGTAGTTCTACGGCTGTTCGCCTGCTGAGAACGTGGGTTCGAATTCCACCTGGGGCATGGATGTTTGTTGTGAGTGTTGTGTGTTGTCGGGTAGAGGTCTCTGCAACGAACTGATCACTCGTCCAGAGGAGTCCTATCGACTGTGATGCGTCGTTGTGTGTGATCAAGAAACCTCAAGAATGAGGAGGCCCTGGCCCGCACTGGGCCGCAGGGCCACAAAAAAAGATTGTATCCAGTGTTTTGGAGGAGCGGGCTGCTCAAAATATGGGTGAAGGTAACGGCATGCCATTCTTTACTGATTTTGTAACATCAGATGTCATAGATGTTATTTCCTTAAGACCTATTTAGTGTCGATGTCGCAAATGCAATTTCGTGTAACTCCGCTTTATAGAATGAGTCTGAAAGGACTTCGACATAAGCAGTTGATACAGGCTTTTGGATTCTATGCCAGAATTTTCTTGTAAAACTGCGGATCTACAAATAAACCAACTAATATGTCTATCCAGTAGCTAAGGTACCGCTCATACATGTGCAGAACAACACCAAATGATTATAAACACTTTGCTGCAGAGTTTGTTTGGTTGACATTAAAGCGGATATGATGAAGAAGGTTTTGAAAATGTTAATTCAGCCAACTTAGCATCATGTATAATGGCGAGTTTTGTTATAGCGGCATTGAAAGCGATAGAAGATAAATACGATCTTGAATTCAATTTAGAGAGAGCTGCAAGGAACTAATTTTTCACTGTTCTTACATTAAATCAGAAAGCTACAGTCCCCTGGTCTTCTACCACTTTGAAACCTGTACTTTTTTATATTCTACTGCGTTTTCGTGTAGAGTACGTCAGAACCACTTTCTTGGCAACGCTACAATTTAATTTTATATATGTATATATATATATATATATATATACATCTCGCTGTAAGGAAATATTTCTGAGGGAAGAAAAAATCCTACTATGAATTACTTTAATATGCTATATTATTTGAATGTTTAAGGGATGTTCGAATTAATTCTTCACGTCTACCAATTAACAACTAAATGCAGAAAATTACTGTGCCTTTTCGCAACACCATTAGTAGCAGTGTGCTGATATCTGTCTGCTGTATCAGCAGGCGCCTTTTTTCTCCTTCGTCTCTCTCCAAAGAAACTGGCTTCATATTTCGGCTTTATGACAGTAGAATACAAGAAACGAAAGGTTCCTTTCATGATACATAATTCATTTATTTTATGCCTGAATATCTTCGAAGTCTCTCTGTGTTGTCACAAAAAGAACCATACATTTTACCAACAACAAACAATCTCGCACATCATAAGCAATCGTAGCTGCAAACTTGTCAACGTTTCAGAGTAGCTTGATGCATGCTTTTTCAGGATCTTGACATTCCAAGTACAGTGCAATTATTTGATTTCGCGGGTCATAAAGATGGAGACATCAGAATCCTGGGAAATGTCGGTAACTGTTCATGAATCGACAGGACGTCCAACGTCAGGAAACTTGAATAGTTATCAACACAACTGCTAGAATCTCAAATGTCAGATCGTATAAGCACTTTTCATTCTCGGGTGGGACACGCTTATCAATGAGGGCAGTATCACACTCGCGAACTCTTAGTACTGTACACGTCATCACATCCCTAACATAATCCATTCTCTAACTCGCAGACATGTCTACTATTTCCTCACAATTGATGAGCCTATTCCCTTTACCATCGAAAAATTTACGGACATCTGCTTGGTCCCATCTGATATCCTCTATGTCCGTTAAATCCAAAGGAGGAGAATTTTCAGCCTTTACCAATAGCGAGTTGGAGGACAACCCCTTGTCGGTTTCCCGCTATTACCTATTCTGTATATTCCCAGCTACCACAAATTTCTCGAAGCCGTCATTTTCATTCGCAACTGGAGATGTGCCATGCCTTCTCTAAAAAACTTTGAAGTAAAAAGACATTCTAGAATTCGTACAGGTCCAATTTGACCCACATAGAAGTTCCAAGGCTACAGATTTCCAGGATGTAACGTGGTTAAGTACTGTAGATGGCTAAAAGGGTTCTGAATAAAAACACTATCTCCATATTAAGATAACCCTGTAGAAGGAAACAGTATGTGTCTCCGAAACTCTGATAGGCTTGCTACTTTACGCGTCCTCTCTTCTGAAAATACGGCAGTCTTAATATCAAACTCCTTAAGAAACTCGAATTTGATACTTTATTTATGATTTTATGAACTGTAAGGTATGAATTATAAAGATGCGAGCAACCTGAAGCACCTGTATTTTGCTCAGGCCACGTTTCCTGTCATTATCACTATCACAGAATAGTCGCTATAAATTGAAGGACAGAGAAACGCTAAAATTAATGAATTAAATACTACTAATCTGGCTTATTAAGAGGACTGGGAAAGAAGGCCGGAACAGCGACTAAATTACACCTCCTGAACAGCCGTGGCCACCGTACGTACTGGCAAGAATACGGAGTAAAATTCATGCTCTTTTCGGGCGCTATGTTTCTCGTGTGCGACAGGAAACAGCGCTTTGTAAAAGAACCAGCGTTTTTTTTTTAGTTTCTTTGCTAACGTAATCTACTAATCAGCAGAGTTCGTTGAAACATGATTGTGTGACCTTGAGTCTTCTGACACGAAGCCCCACCATCCGCACTGTCGTGTCGCCGGCACAATCTAGAGGGCTCTCATGCGAGATTTTTCGTACCAAGTCCGTCACGTAGTTTGTAACGCGAAGACGTGCAGTATTAATGCGTTTAAAGCTGGCAGCGTCACACATGTCTATCATTGCTCCAAAAAATCATACTTCTTAACTTTTATGTGCAAATGAACTGACCGGAAAAGTGTGCCTACAGTGATAATATGTGCCTGCTACATGGAGCTCCTATTTATTCTGTGAAGTGGTGACTACATTACGGAATGATACTGTTGAAGACCCAAGTCCATTGGGCTTTTAGTTTGTGTCGACTGACATGCTGTTAACGACAATTCGGAGCAGCTACTGCCTCCACATTTACAGTATAAGGTGTATAACATTTTGACTGTTATCTTCAGTAGCTAGCAGTAAAAGTCGTGGACTGCTAGACCATTAAGTGGATATATCACGCTTCTCCGAAACGTCGGTAACTATATGCCGACCTATAAAGGTGTCACATCCCGGCAGACTCGAATCTTCATCAACACTTCTGTGAGCAACTGAAATTTCGCGCAGGATTATTGTTCATTCTTATTTTAGATGACATAACATCCATCTTTATTAGTTACTTCATTTAGGACAAAAGCTTTATGGATTAAATTTATCTATCAAATTGCGTACAGCAGCGTCCTTCTTGAAAATGTGTTCAGTAAGCTGTTGAGTTTTAAGAAATCCAAAAGGATATTACTGTGTTTACAGAGCCTGCCACTAGTCCTTAATCTAAAACAAATAAACCCCTTTTAATATTATTCTCCATATAAAACTAGGTCTTCTACCATCGTGGTTTCTTCCCTAAATAACACATATTCTGTTTTTACTGCAATTGCCACTGACACTTAAGAAGAAGAACGTATTTTTAAAAATAAAAAAATTCTTAAATTAAACTTCTGGCACTGCCCAATCTGTCCCATCAGTTACCCGTGTGAATTTCTATTGACAAAATGCAACAAATATTGGGAAAACAAAAAAAAATATATTATTGTCAACATGAACTAAAATTTTAAAAGTACGACTTTACTTTCAGTTCCCTCTAAATAACTCAACAGCTGCTTTAAACAACGCTCTTCCAACTGTAAGGATTACCTATATGTATACTATACAAATGTTAAATTACTTGGAGCGAGAATATTCAGTTTATTTGCACCGTCATTTAAGTATTTAATTCATTTTTACTGATCTTTTCACGTGAAAATCGCAACAGATTTTAATTTCCATCACAACGCATTCTAATTTCTGATAAGGGACGACGGCCAAATTCCAGTAACCTTGAAATCTTGAGGTCGAAAAATAATTATTACATTTTTTTATTCGCCTATTTCATAACACAAACAGCTGGTAATATGAAACTTACAGACAATACGCAATACCATTCTGCTATTCTGTTAAGTGCTGAAGCTTATCAGAAATGAAAATTTAAAAAGTGCCGACTTTACAGATTTCCCATCAGTCGCTTTTGGAAAAAGTATAAGTTTTAATTTTTTTATTTCTGAGGAAATAATTAAATTTTCGAAGAAAAGAGCTTATCACGAACGTACATCTCTTTGTCTTATTTTCGGTCTGTTTTTGAGTACATTTAAAGTATAGGAAGCAAGATTTCAGTGATGAGGGTGTCTGTCGATAGTCTTAACCTTTTAAACGTCGAGCTAAATTCCATCTGCCATCTGCTAGCACTATTCGGAGCTCTCTGTATTCTCCACATTAGCAGGTAAAGGGTTAATGGATATACTGAGGTGTCCAGGTTATAACAGTTCAGTGATGCTGCTGTTAAGAAACGCTGCGGTTTAAAGCGCTATATGTTACACGCACATGCAGACCGAATAACAGACGTATATTTATTGGTTTCCGTTTTCCCTAGCAAATAATGTCATAAACATATTCGTGCTGGACGCATATTTGTTCCATCGTTACTGATTCTGCGTCATTAAAACTTCAGAGACTGAAACACTCTCCTAATTTTGAGGCAGTTAAATAATTCATTTTATTCTCTGTATGTACCTATTTGATTATTCAGGAAGCTTTCTGAACATGACGTAGAACGAGTCAATGTTATTAGCACTGATTTCAAGAGAGATTTTATTTTTTTGAAAAATATGTATTTATAAAACTAGCTTGTTACGTAATTACTAACGATGTACTGTACCTTCTACAAACCAACTGCATTTCACGCATGCTAATATGATTATCTTAGGTGAAATAAATTAGTGTGCAAGTTCGAAGCCAAAAACCGAAGGAATTCCGTAAATCACATCTTCCCGTACCACTAAACTGCACAAGACTGTCGTTAAAATAAAACAGTAATAATCACCTACAGTTTCAAATTTGAAATCAGCACACAGATGTACTGACCTTAATTTAAGGATGAAAACGTACGTGTATGAAAACAAAGAAATTTGTGTATTACACATACAGCCGAACACAACTATATGTCACCTAGTAATATAGTATGCCTACTGTACTACTAGGTGAAATATAGTTGTGTTCGACTGTATGTGTAATACATAAAAATTCTTTGTTATTGAACCAACACAACGGGGATGTCGCACCTCAAAATAAGTACGTGTATGATATTTCCAAAACACTGGTCACATGACCTTATTGTTTTGAGGTAGCAAGTCTAAGATTATTAATTTTATTGTTATATTATTATTTTCCTGTCCTCTGAAAGAGGCGAAGTTCACAACGTCCAAGAATCCAAAGTGGAATATTTCGCCTCGTTACCGGTGTCAGCGGCCTCCTGAAGTCTGTGAGCCACTAATTGCCCTTGCGAAATACCAGTGCTGCAGCGGTCCGAACTCGAAACGCAACTACAGAGACAACGCAGTTATTTCAGGCCGAATGGGACTAAGCCAGACCTTACGAATATATTCCTGAGCCAAAACCTCTTCCACTCATCGGAAATGGTTGGAGGTTCTTGCCATATATAGGTCAGTTGCCGACGTCTGTTTACATAAAGTTTTAAAAGTGTGCTACGCGGACTAATCGACACGGGGTCCCCCAGATAACTGTCTTCCTTTTATGATGTAGAAGGAAATAGTACCATACTAAATACTTCAGTTTATTGAAAAAATAGGATTGTTTGAAAAAATAGCATACAACAATGTTTATAAATTAAGTGTCCGCAGCCCCGTGCGGATACTCGAAGTGCACTTAAAGAATTTTCCAGTTCAGTAGATTCTGCTCATTAGAACAAAAAGTTTTCCTTTGCTTTCCTCCTACTGTAATGTTGACAGTCACAGCTACTAAGAAAATTAGTTTTTTCATAAGTTTCACAGAGACGAATAAAACTTTTTTCGAATTTGTGTTCGCTGCTTGTAAGGTTCGTATTAAATGTCAGCGCGAGTCGTGCCTTAGGAGTCTTCGGTGTCAGAAATATTGGGAACTAGTCTTTACAGCTCAGTTATATCTAACCCCTAAAGGCATCAACCACTTTAATATTATAAGGATGTGAAATTTGCTTACAGAAAGAAACTACAATTTTCATAACCTTCTCAAAATAAACAGAGATCGTTTATACTCACTATACTATGTAATGGTGTTTATAATGAAGAAAAATCGGAAATTAGTTTTAAGTCATTAGTTACATGCATACTACAAACAGCTAAATAAAAGCTTTTTGATTATGTTAAGTTAATGTCCACTCAGATAGTCAAGGAATTTTCGTACTTAATGGAAGAGGAAGGTTAGTTTTCGTGTTCACATAAGCCCACTACAGTACTGCATTTCGAGCCGGATGACTGGAGCACAGAATCATAAACTAAATCCTGAAAATTGCCTGCAGTTTGTACAGTTAACCGTAAGGTTTTTGAAGAAATTACCTTTGGTTAACCCCGTATTAACATCAGCAAAAGAACTCGCAGAGCTACACAGCAAATCTTTCGCCCTGTGAAGGTAGAAACGTATGCCAAGGAAGATAAGTGGACGATATCACACAAAGCTGGCTCCTTATCTTCTACAAGATTAGCATATCACGCCAATGGTATTCAAAGATAAATTAACAATCAACTTATGTAAAATGATATCTGAAGGCAGGCTAAACTAATTTTATGTTTATGGCTCCGTGCATTGCTGATATATATTAATAATTGTCCAGCGAGATGCAACACAAATCGGTCTATTTATTATTCCGCAAGTTCACTCTATATGTTTCGTGTGTCAACCACACTCATCATCAGGAGTACACAAAACTGTAACTACAGCCTCCGGTACTGGTCATATTTTTTGTGCAGCTACTTCCCTCCAAATTGGCCAAGTTCTTTTTCTACTAAAAATTCTTTTAGTCCTAGATATATATGTAGAGAAGCGAATCTGCGGAGGGAGGTAGCTGTACAAAAAATATGACCAGTACCGGAGGCTGAGGGTCACAGTTTTGTGTATTTCTGATGATGGGTGTGGTTGACACCCGAAACATGTAGAGAGAACTTGCAGAATAATAAATAGACTGCTTTGTGTTGCACCTCGTTGGACAGTTATTAATATAAGTTAAACTAAATTCTGGCGTTTTAACAACGAAAGTTTAGAAACAAACAACCTAGCTACGAAATGTCCGTCTTTCCTTCTGCATAAAATCATTCCTCAGTACTTAAGAACTTTCGTACATGTGCGTGTATTTGTGTAAAACTTGAAAATGGAGATTTGCAGAAACATTTTCGCCACATAATAATTTTGGTTAAAACTAGACAAAGATTATTTATACATCCTTATACGACAGTCCACAGGCGTTTCTGCGCTCAGATGAATCGTAACTGACTTGCAACGCATTAAATATTAAAAAAAATTACGGGATTAAAACATGTTTTGAATGTTTTTTTTCAATGCCCCCACATGTCCTTGACGGACTTCGTGGTCTTCCCTCCTAGGCATGGCAGAAGTGTAACCGACTTCTGAGGTTGGGACGCCCATGAGGCGCGGTTACGTTGTCCCGATGATGTGAATGGTGATATAGGAGGATGTAGTGCCAAGAGGGCCCTTAAACCTAAATTCTACTAACCTACCCAGACCATGGTCACCACGGGAATCCTCCCCTTCAGGGAAAATTCCCACGGTAGAACCGGGAATCGAACCC
>Ga0123357_10012864_pt1 | contig 10812 bp, 7 predicted proteins | sample TergutEmb28metaG_FD_89873 | JGI IMG/M metagenome (GOLD analysis project Ga0123357, IMG submission 89873) | Embiratermes neotenicus P4 segment gut microbial communities from Petit-Saut dam, French Guiana - Emb289 P4 | ecosystem: Host-associated > Arthropoda: Insects > Digestive system > Gut ... | reverse complement strand
TTTCGGAAATGCCTCCGAAGGATATATTCTTTTGCAAGATCATGGCGATGAAGTATTTTTTAAAAATATCAAAATCAAAGAAATAGAAGGCACTTTATTGCCTCCGGAAACCGGCGAAAAATTTAAATTGGGAATGGCAGGTTATTCATTTTTGAGATTTGATTTGGATAAAACTTTGGATCAAATGCAAAAAATGGATATGCACTATCTCTGCATCAAGGATTTCCATTTACCTTTAAACAGTACGGATGCGCAGATTAAGGATTTTCTTGCAAAGTTAGCAGCTAAAGATATAACCGGTTATGCCGTAGGACCTATTTATATGAAAAGCAAAGCGGAAGTCGATCAAGCGTTTGTTTATGCCAAGAAAGTAGGAGTACGGTTGATTGTTGGCGTACCTGATGTTGAACTACTTCCTTACGTCGAAAAAAAGGTGAAAGAATACGGTTTCAATTTTGCCATTCACTTGCATGGACCGGACCAAACTACTTATCAGGATGCCGATCAAGTATGGAATGCCACAAAAGACTTGGATCCGAGAATTGGAATGTGCTTGGATATCGGTCATGATTACAGGAACGGCAAAGACCCGATTGCCGATTTGAAAAAATATTCTTCCCGCGTATTTGATGTTCATCTGAAAAATGTGACAGGCGCAACGAAAGCCGGACGTTCGGTAGAAGTTGGCAAAGGTTTGATTGATATTCCTGCATTTATCAATATGTTGCGCGCTGTTGGATATTCCGGTATGGTCAGTTTGGAATATGAACGCTACATGGATGATCCGTTTACCGGAATTGGAGAATCCATCGGTTATTTCCGGGCGATGCTTGAAGCAACAAAATAACAGATCCATTCAAATGAATAAAACAACTATCACAGCAGCAGTAAAATCCGGAAAAATACTCGTTTCTGACGGAGCATGGGGAACTTTTCTTCAACAGAGAGGGCTACAACCCGGCGAATGTCCCGAACTATGGAATCTGACTCATCCGGAAGTTGTAGGGGAAATTGCCCGAAGTTATATTAACGCAGGCGCCGACATGATCGAAACCAACAGTTTTGGCGGAACGGCTTTCAAACTTGAACATTTCGGATTGACAAGTCAAGTTTCGGAAATTAACGAAGCCGCTGCCCGTTTGTCAAGAGAAGAAGCCGGCGACGACCATTGGGTGATCGGCTCGGTAGGTCCTACCGGAAAAATGCTTATCATGGGCGACGTAACAGAAGAAGAACTTTATGATGCTTTCAAAATGCAAGTCGTTGCATTGGAAAAAGGCGGCGCCGATGCCATTTGTATTGAAACAATGAGCGATATCGACGAAGCTTTGTCGGCAATTCGCGCAGCAAAAGAAAATACCAAGTTGGAAGTTATCTGTACATTTACTTTTGATGCCATTGCTGAAAATGAATTTCGCACCATGATGGGAATTTCTCCTGCCGAGGCTGCCGGCGCTTGCGTGAAAGCAGGCGCCGACATCATTGGTACAAATTGCGGCAATGGGATGAAAAACATGATAAATATTGTAGCACAAATGCGAGACGTTGTCCCTGATATTCCGATTTTGGTTCATGCCAATGCCGGCTTGCCGGAAATTAGAAATGCCGAAATCGTCTATCCCGAAACGCCGGAACAAATGCGAAAGTTAGTGCCGCAAATCATCAGCGCCGGCGCCAATATCATCGGTGGCTGCTGCGGAACGACTCCTGCTCATATTTCAGTAATTAAGGACGTAATTTATAAGCAATAAATGCAAACAGATCTATTTCATAGCTTTCATTTCTCTTTTGAAGAAGTACAGCCTTCCTATCGAGAAATACAGTCGTTTCTGAAATCAGAAAACTACGACGACGATCATCCGGCGAATATAGCCACTCGGGAAATTATGCATATCCTGATGGATAACGACGAAATATCGGGCGGCTATATTTTAAGAAGGGCAGACAAAGTACGCCTGAATACCGGCGCTCAAATCAAAGGATACATAAAAGGCGCCGAGTGGATTGCGCTTTTCGTTTGCACAGCAGGGGCGGTATATACCAACTTGGCTCGCTCTTATAATGCGGAGGGCAGTTATCTGGAAGCTTTTATAGCAGACGCTATCGGTTCTTTGACCGTTGAAAAGGCGATGGATAAAATACAAGCGCTATTAGCGGTTGAAATGGAAGCGGAAGGGTTGCAGATCAGCAATCGTTACAGCCCGGGTTATTGCAATTGGTCTGTTTCCGGTCAGCGGGAACTGTTCGACCAAATGGGCGACCTTCCGGTTGCAGTTTCCTTGACGGAGTCGTGTTTAATGCTACCGATAAAATCAGTCAGTGGAATTATCGGCGTTGGCGCACACATCCACAAGCATCCTTATGCCTGTCAAATATGTAAAAATAAAGATTGCATTTACAGGAAAATAATTCAATGAATGATATTACGTGGTGGCAGCTTACCGCAGGCGGGGGTATCATATAGGTAAAAATAACATTTTACCAAAGAAAAATTGTAATTTTACGCCGGTTTTTAATACAAAAATTAGACATTATGGCAAATATTAAGTGTATAGGAATTCTCACTTCCGGAGGCGACGCACCGGGAATGAATGCAGCCATTCGGGCAGTCACACGTTCTGCAATCTACAACAATTTTGAAGTAAAAGGCATTTACAGAGGATACAAAGGGTTATTAACCGGAGAAATTGTCCCTTTCATGACAAATAACGTCAGCAATATCATTCAGCAAGGCGGTACGATATTGAAAACCGTTCGCTGCAATGAATTTAGAGATCCGGAAGGACGTCGCGCCGCCTTTGAAACGATGAAAAAAGAAAAAATCGACGCATTGGTTGTTATCGGCGGCGATGGCTCTTTAACGGGCGCACGTATTTTTGCCCAGGAATTTGACGTTCCTATCGTCGGTTTGCCCGGCACAATCGACAATGACCTTTACGGCACGGATACGACCATCGGATACGATACCGCTTTGAATACCATTGTCCAGGCAGTTGATAAAATCCGTGATACCGCCACTTCGCACGAACGCCTGTTTTTTATCGAGGTAATGGGACGGGATGCAGGCTTTTTGGCTTTGAACGGCGCAATTGCAGCCGGAGCTGAAGCGGCGATTATTCCTGAAATCTTTACAGAAGTCGATCAGTTGGAAGAATTGATTAAGAACGGGTTCCGTAAATCCAAAAACAGCAGTATCGTCCTTGTAGCCGAAAGTGAAGAAACGGGCGGAGCTTTTGAAATGGCGGAACGGGTAAAAAAAGAATATCCGGAATACGATGTCAGGGTAACTATTCTCGGACATATTCAACGAGGCGGCTCGCCGACAGCTTACGACCGGATTTTGGCAAGCCGGATGGGCGCTGCCGCTATCGACGCCCTCTTGGACGACCAACGCAATGTGATGATCGGCATTCAAAATGATACCATTGTTTATGTGCCTTTTTCCAAAGCCATCAAAAAGGAAAAAATCGTCAACCGGGATTTGTTGAATACTTTGAGAATTTTATCTACATAATTGCGTTTTATCAAAAAATGCTTAACTTTGCTTTTTTTAATCTTCAAATAAAGAAAAACATAAGATTTATACAAAATGAAAAGACGAGATTTTTTAACAAACACTGCACTATTGGGTGCAAGTATTCCTCTGGCAGGAATAGCTCCTATTGCCCTTACTTCATGTAATAAGGGGGATAATAGTAAAACCGGAGTTAAGTCGTTAACATCTGAGGAATTAGGTATGTATTCCTTTGTTGACGTTGCTCCTGATGGAAAACCGCTGAAGGCGGCATTGGTCGGTTGCGGCGATCGTGGAACCGGCGCTGCTACCCAGTTTCTAAGCGCCGGACCGAATGTTTCGATTATTGCTTTGGCTGATTTGTTCAAAGACCGGATGGATACTTGCCGTCAGGTATTGAAAGAAAAATTTAACAATGTAGTAGCCGATGCCAATTGTTTCTTCGGATTTGACGCTTATCAAAAAGTGTTGGCAATGGACATCGACCTTGTTTTGCTTTGTACCCCGACGCATTTTCGTCCGGAACATTTCAAAGCAGCCGTAGAAGCAGGAAAGCATGTTTTCATGGAAAAACCATGCGGAGTTGATCCGACGGGAATCCGCACCGTAATTGCCGCTGCGAAAATAGCGACAACGAAAGGTCTGACTGTGGTAACGGGAAACCAACGCCGTCACAGGAAAGATTATTGGGAAGCCTTCGTTCAGGTTAGAAATGGTATCATTGGAGATATTGTCGGCGCTTCCGCCCATTGGGATCAGGGTGCTTGGTGGAATAAACGCAAGCGTCCGGGATGGAGCGATATGGAATATAACATCCGCAACTGGTTTAATATCAAATGGCTAAGTGGCGATCACCTGTTGGATCAGGCAATTCATAATATTGATGTGGTCACATGGTTTACGGGAATGCGTCCCGTTAAAGCATCCGGATTCGGAGGACGCGCCCAACGACTGACGGGCGATATTTTTGACTTTTTCAGCGTGGATTATTATTACGAACAGAATAAGCGAATGCTTGCCACTGCAAGACAAATCGACGGTTGCGAAGGAAATGTTTCCGAACAGGTGATGGGAACAAAAGGTGTCGCTTTGCTGAACGACCATAATGATATTTCTATTGTGGATTACGCCGGAAATATACTTTGGAAATACGATTATGAAAAGAGTCCCGTGAAAAATCCTTATGATCAGGAACATGTACACCTCGTAGAATCTATCCGCCTGAATAAAAAGATCAATCAGGCAGAAGACCTGGCTTACTCAACATTGATTGCCATTCTTGGTCGGGAAGCAGCATATACGGGTAAATCCATTTCGTGGGACGAAATCATGTCTTCCTCACTGCGTTACGGTCCTGATACCTACAAAATGGGACCATTGCCGTTCTATCATGAAGGTGTAGCGCCTAAACCGGGGAAAGCGCCGGATGCACCGGTGATGTAAGTACCCCCCCACCCCCTAAAGGGGGAGTTTGTTCAGTGATTTTGAATATCATGCTGCAACAAAGTCCCCTTTAGGGGATTTAGGGGTACTCCCCCTTTACGAGGCTGGGGGGTTAAAAGTGTGCATCAAAAGCAATATCCGAAGGTTTGAAATCGATCGCTTTAACAAACCGGCAGGCTTCGGCAGCGCCCTGCTCCCTGTCCATACCGCTGTCTTCCCACTCTACCGACAAAGGTCCGGAGTAACCGATGGAATTGAGCGCCCGGATAATTTCTTCAAATTTTACTTTTCCTCTGCCCAGACTTCTGAAATTCCAATACCTGCGGGGATCGCCAAATGTGGAATGTCCGCCGAATACGCCGATTTCGCACGGAATATCACTCCAATAGACATCTTTCATGTGTACGTGGAAAATCCGGTCGGCAAATTTGTAGATGAAATCTACGTAATTTACTCCTTGATAAGCGAAATGGCTTGGATCATAATTAAAACCGAAGCACGGATGATAATCCAGCGCTTTCAACGCTCTTCCTGCTGAAAATGTATCAAAAGCAATTTCCGTCGGATGCACCTCAAGGGCAAACTTTACGCCTAATTTTTTGTATTCGTCTAAGATAGGAATAAACCGGCGGGCAAATTCTTCATATCCCCGGTCGATCATTGAATCGGTTACGGGCGGAAATGAATACAACAGATGCCAGATCGGACTGCCGGTGAATCCGGCAACCGTATCAATACCCAGCATTTTAGCTGCCTGAGCAGTGCGTATCAACTCTTCGGCAGCCCGTTGATGGACGCCTTCCGGGTCTCCGTCGCCCCAAATATAATCCGGTAATATACTTTGGTGGCGTTCATCTATTCTGTCGCAAACAGCCTGACCTACCAGATGACTGGAGATAGCGAACAGCTTCAAACCGTATTGTGCCAGCAAAGCCTTAATCTCATCGTAATACGCAGTGTCGGTACGGCGAACATCCACATGCGCCGGTAAACCTAACTCCAATCCGTCGTACCCGAAGCTTTTGGCTTTCTTGCAAATCTCTTTTAGGGGAAGATCTCCCCATTGAATGGTGTATAATGTAACTGGACGTGACATAAATAATTAAAAATTAAAAATTAAAAATTTACCCCCCTGCCCCCTGAAGGGGGAGTTGGGCAGCGATTTTGAAAAATTACAGCGGCAAAGTCCCCTTTAGGGGATTTAGGGGTGTATATTATTCAATCCATTTCACCCATTTGCGATTGTCGTCATATCCGGCAGTCACAATGGTTTCTATGAATTGCATACCGCGCACGCCGTCATTCACATTCGGGAAGTCTGCCCAACGCGGATCGGGTTGTTCACCGGCGATTTTAGCCTGTACGGTGTTCGCAAAATTGCGGTAAATATTGGCGAAAGCCTCTAAGTATCCTTCGGGATGCCCTGCCGGAGTGCGAGTATTGTAAAGTGCATTGGCAGACATTTGTGCATTACCGCCTACATCAATTATTTCAGTAGGACGATCGCCCCATTTCAGCCACAGGACGTTTGGATCCATTTGCCGCCATTCGATACCGCCGTTTTCGCCGTATATTCTTATCTTAATTGCATTGGCTTCTCCGGCTGCCACTTGCGAAGCGATAAGCACGCCGGTAGCGCCGTTTTCATACCGTAATAACGCAGCGCCGTCATCGTCGATGGGACGTCCCGGAGCATACGTTTTCAAATCGGCGCAAAGTTCGGTTACTTTCAGACCGGTAATGTATTCGGCTAAATGCCAGGCATGAGTGCCGATATCTCCCATAGCGCCCGCTTTGCCCGAACGTTTAGGGTCGGTGCGCCAACCGGCATTGTTACCTCCTTCCAGTTCAATTCGTTTCGAGAGCCATCCTTGCGGATATTCCACATACACTTTACGAATCTGCCCGAAGTCGCCGCGGGCAATGCGCGCCTTTGCTTCTTTCACTGCCGGATAACCGCTGTAGGTGTGCGTCAAAGCCAACACCAAACCGGTTTCATCCACTTTGGCTTTCAGTTGTTTTGCCTGTTCGAGGCTGAAAGTCATCGGTTTGTCCACTACTACATGAAATCCGCGTTCAAGCGCCATCATTGCCGGCTCGAAATGCCAGAAATTGGGCGTCACGATCGTTACGAAATCCATCCGCTGATCTGCAGGTACTTGCATTTCTTTTTCGAACATTTCCTGATAGGTTTTGTAAATACGGTTGTCCGGCAAGAAGTACGAACGTCCCGACAACAATGATATTTCAGGATCGACACTGAAACATCCGCATACCAATTCACACTGATTATCCATAAAGGCGGCAAGCCTGTGGATAGCTCCGATGAAGGCATCGCTTCCGCCTCCAACCATTCCCATTCTTAGTTTTCTCCTCATGATATAGTTTTTATCAATTATGAATTATGAATTATGAATTATGCTATCATTTTTTGTGAAACATAATTATGCAAAATTAAATGAAATTTTTAATAATAGCTAATAATTAAGCGGAAATTTTAATTTACCTATTGAATAGACTTTAATTGCCAACTTGTGAAAATAACAAACGTATTTTATCAATTCAAGACATTAAATTGACATATTTATATGATTTAACATTAATTAATGTTTATGTTTTGTTATTATAAAAATATATATTACTTTTGTGTCGAAAAAATATAATGAAATTAATACTTTAGAATAACATTAATAAATTAACAATAAACATTAAAAGTTATGAAACGACATTCAGTATTAGACAATTACAGACTCTCAGTTCTTAATTTTTATTTTAACTCACAATTCTTAATTGTATTGTTGATGGCTGCTTTATTTGCTTTACCGATAAAGGCTCAAGTAAATGTTGGCGGCGACGCCAATCCAAGCTCATTCTCTGTGCTTGAATTAACTACATCGCTCAAAAAAGGCGGACTTCGCTTGCCTCAACTGTCAACAACGTATCGGGATAATCTGTTTAAAACTCATGCAGATTCTGTGTCTGTAGCAGCTATGGGGCTTATGATCTACAATACCGATACCGAATGTTTGGAATTTTGGAACGGCAATAAATGGATAAGTCTCTGTTCCAGTATTGTAATTATTCCTACCGGCGTAGCAATATCGCCAACGGAAAAGACTATCCCTGTACTCACTACCACTCCACTGACGGCAACTGTCGATCCGGCAGATGCATCGGGAGTCGAATACAAGTGGGAATACTCGTTCAATCAAGTCGATTGGTTTGTTGTTGATGGACAAAATGCTAAAATACTTAATGCAACGGCGCTTCAGGTAGGCGACACATGGTACAGGGTTACGGCTTTCAATAGCGGAGGATCGGCAACGAGCAACGAGGCTCGTATTACAGGAACTATGTCTTTCACCGGTGGAGGAACCAATCCCAATATTCAGATGTACACAGGCGCTTTTTGGAGATGGCGTGAAAAAGGAGAACGGATTATTCAATTCGGGGTAGGAAGCAGCGCAAATGGCAACACCGGAAACTGGTCAGCCACCGTGATTTGGTACGATGAACACTGGGATCCCTACAATTCGACTAATCCCGATGGCGTAGTGCTGGAAAAGAACAGCAGCGCGCTTGCTTTGCCTTTAGCCGACACAAATGCCGAAAACCATCCGGTAGTAAACGGCTCTCAATCCATTAGCGGATCGGTGCTTGATGGCGGAACTATTTCTTTCAAGATAGGTCTGAATAAGCAATTTGCAGACTCCAATACAGTTGCCGCCCGCTATGCAGTGGTGTTGTTCAGTTACAACAACGGTGCCAAAAACTATAAACTGTTTATCCGTCAAGGCGAAGGAGCCGACTATGTAATGCGTCAGAGCGAACCGGGAACAAGCATGCCGAATCGTCCGTTTGCAGTCAAGTTCTCACCTTATAACTTAATCGACCCCACTGGACATGTACCGACGACGGGAGTTAATGACGCTACTAAATTAGTAAATGGCGGAAATTTTACCGATTTTCCAACGAAAGCAGGCTCTTTCTTAATATTCAGCAACACATTTGCTGTTCCTGCTGATAATCCGGCTGGCTTAATAGGTGCATGGAATCAGAACTGTGGACTTAACAGTAACACACTTCCTTATTGGGTTTCAAGTTGGGAAACCTGTCCTACCGGATACCGGCGTCCTACCGATGGTCCTGTCAATGGGTCAAACCAGCCAACCAACACGAGCGCATTTGGCGTCGGCGCTGTTGCCGGATCTGAAATGCGTCAGTCGTTGTGGTTGAATCCGCCTTCGAATACTACTTCGAATAGCGATAATGCCATTTGGGGCTATTATGCCGATGGATATTTTGATAGGAGGGCGCTTCAGACTTCCCTTGGTAGTACGACTACCACAAATTCGGCTGTAGCAACCGGTTCAATTGATGTGGCTTACATTGGCAAATTATTCTTTAATCCCAACACAAACGCTTCTTTATTTTTTCCGGGTGGAGGATACCGGATTTGGAATACCGGAGCGCTCGATTATGCAGGCATTCGAGGAAGATATTGGACAAGCACATCCCAGTCGCAGGGTAATGGTTCATCCCCAAGCAACGCATGGTTTTTGTATTTTTACAGCGACACAACCGGCACTTCTACCTATATGGGCACCACCGATGAAATATCTACAGCCAGCGCCAGCAGCAAAACTACCGGCGGCTTGGTTCGCTGTGTGAAAAATGAATAAACTGTTTTTTTCTTATAAAACAACGGTTGTTCTTTTAGCTGTTTATGCTTTTATGCTGGCGCTTGCTACAGGGATAGAAAAATCAATGGGAACGTATGCAGCCCTGCATTTGATCTATTATTCGCCGCTGTTAATCGGATTACAGTTTTTGTTAGTTGCGAATTTCATCGGGAATTTATTGCAAAAAGAGTTATATAAAAGGCGGAAGCCGGGATTTTTGATTCTGCATCTTTCCTTTGTCGTCATTCTTTTGGGCGCTCTTGTATCTCATCTTTTCGGCGAAGAAGGCAGTTTTCACGTGCGGGAAGGCGAAACCGGCAATCAACTGTTGATTTCAAGTAACAAAGGTAAAGAGCAAAAATCTTTGCCTTTCAGTTTGGAATTGGTGAAATTTACCGTCAAACGCTATCCCGGTTCATCAAGCCCTTCTTCCTTTGAAAGCCATTTGATTGTCCATGACGACGGAAATGATTATGAAAAAACGATAGCCATGAATAACGTTTTGGATATCAAGGGCTATCGTTTTTTTCAGGCTTCTTACGACGAAGATGAAAAAGGAACTATTTTATCCGTAAATAAAGATAGGGCTGGTACGATGATTACTTATACCGGCTATTTTTTATTAGCGGTTGGATTTATCGTAAGTTTTTTTGGAAAACAGTCGCGCTTCAGGCAATTAAACAGGCAGTTGAAAGATATCAGAATACCGGCGAAACAAGTGGTTGTCCCGCTACTATTGCTTTTCTTTGCATCGGCTTCAAGCGCTCAAAATACGGCAGTTTCTCCATTGGAATTTGTTCAAAACCAAAAGATTGATCCCGAAACCGCCAAACAATTCGGCAGTTTACAGATGCTTTCTGTCACAGGGCGGATTGAGCCGGTGAATACTTTTTCGTCCGAAGTTCTTCGGAAACTTCACAAATCGGGATCAATCGGCAATTTGAATCCCGACCGGTTTCTACTGAGTATTATGGCTTTTCCTGATGTATGGATGAAAATTCCTTTTATTCCGGTGACCAACAAGGAACTTATTACCTATTACGAACTTTCGGAAGGAACTTGTGCATACGTAGAAGCTTTCGACGAAACCGGAAACTACAAATTCGGCAGGAAACTGATGGAAGTGTACCGCAAAGACCCTGCCGAACGTAACCGTTTCGATAAAGACCTTTT
>Ga0123357_10012863_pt1 | contig 10812 bp, 8 predicted proteins | sample TergutEmb28metaG_FD_89873 | JGI IMG/M metagenome (GOLD analysis project Ga0123357, IMG submission 89873) | Embiratermes neotenicus P4 segment gut microbial communities from Petit-Saut dam, French Guiana - Emb289 P4 | ecosystem: Host-associated > Arthropoda: Insects > Digestive system > Gut ... | reverse complement strand
CGGCTGTCCGCGACTGCTTATTCAATTTATTCGCAGCTGCCCTCCTTATCGGAGGCCGTTCCTCTATCCGCAACCTGAGGACGCGCCATGCCGTGGTGACAGGGACCCACTACATAGGGTTATATACTACATGATCATTAATTCTTAATGATTTAATATTATTCCCATTAGTTAATTTACTTGTTTCTTTATGTATGATATTCCATGTGGTTTTCATTTTATTTTTTGACTTACTAATAACTTCTTTATAATGCAGTTTTTTTGCTTCCTTTATAACTTTAGATAATATTTTGCAGTAGTGTTTGTAATATAACTTATGTTCCGTTTCATTATTATCCCTCAACTTCAGATATAACTCTCTCTTTTGATTACAAGAGGTTTGCATCCCTTTGGTTATCCAAGGTTTAGAAATTATATTGAAGTTTGTATGTTTCTTAATAAAGCAAGAGTGAAAAATCCTTAAATATATATTTAAAAATTTATTGAAAAAAGTGTTAGCATCATCTTCCATAAAAATTTCTTCCAAATTTTCATGATTTAGTAATAATTGGTATTCCAGTATACTTTGGTCATTGATGTCCCTCTTTGTGGTGATATTATTTATTTGTTTTGTAAGAACAATATTTTTCTTTCATTATTATCTGCGCCTCGTGATCAGAAAGCCCATTGATATGGTGATTTATAATATAATTTTTAGTCCTTGTTATGAATATGTTATCATTAGCTGTAGTAGATGCTTTTGATTTCTGCATAGGAAATCATACTGTTCCTATTAGGTTATAGGTTTGTAATAGTGAATCTAATTGTTGCCTTTTCTTACAGTTTTCTAAATAGTTAATATTTATGTCACCACATATCACAAATCCAATTTTATTACTATACCATGTGTTCAAAATACTGTCTAGGTTCTTCAAAAAAATTGGTAAAGTTACCTGAAGGTGACCTGTAAATAGCTAATATGATTAACTGTATGGGAGTTATTTTTAGCCTTGATATGTTAAATGCACAGTTCATGTTTACAGTCTGTTTTGCACTACTAGATTATAGTGAATGAAAGGTAGAGAAAAAATGTTTCTGACCTGTTTTATGGCTTTCAACTGGCAGACTAACATGAGTCTTGAGGAACACATTGGCCTGGCTGATTTCAAGTGTATTTCCAAAAATCATAGCCCAATCTCTAGGTAAACTGATCTACCCTCTTCACAAAACACATAGTTTAAAGTATGAAAAATTATGATTGTAACCCAAAGATATTAAAAATATGTAATAGGAATGTAGTTCTGACATAAACATGCAGTTTTATTAGGAGAACACATCTCATTTACATTATTATTCAAATAGGTACTACCCATAGAATTGGTTCATAGCTGCAGTTCTGAATACTGTTTTGAAAGCAAATGTGGTAAAAACAAGGAAACTCTGCATTCAATAGCAGGGAAAATCAAGTTTGCCAAATATCGCATACTGCAATACCTTACGGTTGTACTAGTCAATACCAAAGCTAGCTGTTTCATGTTACGTCAGATTCAGACTATAAAGGAGGCAAATCTATAAAAATACAAATGTAAATAAAAGGGAAATCTCTTTCATTAATGCAGGGATCAACTCAGATAATGAATTTTTATTCTCTGGAAGTTGAACTTGATTAGTCACGTATCAAGTTCTTCACTTGATTTCGTACTTCGTCTACAAGTGACGACTACCGCCATCATGTTTCAATGTTCCAGGTTATCAAATAACGCATGCTGATGTGACATTTGTGGAGTCCACTACTGTATACAGATCCAATCAAGGCTTTCCAAATATTTATCTCCATTTTACTTACCAGTAGTACGAGGAATGCAAGATGTTCCACAAACCGTTTCGCATAAAGACCAACACTCAGTTAAAAGGATCGGAAAGGTTGGTAAAATTTTTGTTACAAATTGGAGTATAAACATTCGTAGTCGGAATCAGTTTGGTTAATTTTGACGACCAACAAGCAGACATGTTATGTGCGATCTTTTGATATAATATTTTGTTGCAGTACTAGTAAATATTGTCTTGTATTGGATCCCCCAAGGAAGTGGGTACCGACCTAGGACAGCCATACTTGTCGCTGTGGTATAACGTTGCGTGGGAATATTGATTTCATTGTCCGGGAGTTTTAAAACGTTCCACTGGTGATATAACATGTATTATCATATTTCTTGTTGTAAATGAGCCAGTGGGGTACACCTTTCTGATTTGTGTGTGCGGGGGACGGGATATAACAGTGGTGGAAGGTGGTAGATTTTGGAACTTTGCAAAATCCGCAGTCCGTATGCTGGAAAGATACGGAAATACTAAGGTGGTGGATTTGTCTTTTCACTGAAATAGATGCTGCAGCCGCTGTCGTGTACGTGTGTTAATTTGTATATGTATTCTTAGGCCTGCTAAGTTTTCTTTGGTTGAGTTTTATTCCTAACAAATGGTGTATTTTCATTATAAAGCAAACGTGCTGTATTCATTGTTGTCTGGTATGAGCATTTTGAATTATATATTAAGATTCTTCCATTGAGGTGGGGAGACTTTACCCATGCTTAATAGTTGATGCTGGGGCCTTGTACATCATGTCTCCTGTACTAACACAGACTGGAGTAACTTCATATTTGTGTTGCTACCGTTGTTTTGGCAGTATTCTAAACTCTGAAATTTTGTTTAGGCTTTATACTTTTGCAATGCCCTGGTTTTACAATAATTATAAGAGAAAGAGAGTAATAGGTGGCTGTCAGGTTGGATTGGTGGATGAATAGAAGGATGCAATCAAGGTTGATGATTGGGAAGTGCTGAAACTCGCATGTACAGCACATCACATATAGCTGATACATGAAATATAATAATGTGCTTAGCATTACACAAGTAGTACAGTGGCCTGTTGCTTTGATATTTGTTTTAGTGTTTTAATTCCTGTTAATTCCTAATAAAGGCCGAAAACTGATTTTATGAGGATGAGTGCTTGCACTTTAGTTGATGGATCATGTGCTGAAGGCCACATAACAGCAGTACAATAGAGATTCAGTATTTGTCATTCAGTGGGATTGGTACAACTGTCATAAACTTGCTGAATCCATTTTCAATATAAAATGCATATATGATTCCAATAACTTTATGAGATATCAGTAATAAAATATGCAATAACCTCAGAAAGTATCTTAGTTTATTTTTAAAAGAATGTTGCCACTGCTGGAAGCATAAATTGCATTACATGTTGGATGGTGCGTCACATTGTGTTACATGTTGGATGGTGAGTCACATTGTGTTACATGCTGGATGGCGAGTCACATTGTGCATTACATGTTGGATGGTGAGTCACATTGCGTTATATGTTGGATGGTGAGTCACATTGCGTTACATGTTGGATGGTGAGTCACATTCATGGTCAGAGTTAATCTCACGTAATGAAAGAGCAGAATGATTTGTGCAGTGGCAGGTGGGTGGGGGAAGCCAACTTAACAAAGCATGTCATTTCATGTTGATTTGTAGGAACTGGTCGTGAAAGTTAACATTCCTGAGTATCAGTTTGCAGTTTGCACAAACTGTTGACACTGCTGTGCAGTAGTGATGGTATGTCAGTAAAACAGTCTTCTCTTTTGCCCCCAGGAAGCGAATTGGAAAAGAAGTAATGAAACAATTTCCACAGCTTTCTGAGAGTGACCTGCAAGTTCTCTTTCCACCAAAGGAAGTGATAAGTGCTATAAAAATTGTTACACATAGTGGTGATTTGGTGATTGTGTACTGTGTTCAGAAACTGCCTCTGATCTTTGAACTGGGAGAGAAGATGTACCCAACAGTATGTTTGCTGTGGTCCTTTCCTAGTATATTGCCCTCTTTCACAATATGGCCTCAAGTTTTTGACAGACTTGCTGCAGGTGCAGACCTCATGCTGCCTGGCATAGTTCTGAAAGGACAGTTACATATCAGAGCATATGGGAAATTGCAGAAAGGGGAGGCAGTTGCAATAAACATGATGACAAATAAAGCTCCAGTCGCCGTGGGATTGACAGCATTATCAAGTTTTGATATGTACATGGCTGCACAGCATGGCAAAGCAGTGAGAATCTTACACCTTGTTGGTGATGAACTGTGGTCATATGGTACTAAACTTACAATCCCTGAACTAGGACCTCCATCTGGTTTCGAGGTTGATGTGGATATATCTTCAGTTTCAGTGGATGATGGTATTTCTGTGGTACCTGAATCTGCAAGCAGCATGAAGAGTGAAACAGTGAGTGACAGTGACACTTTGACATCAAGCATTAGTCAGCCAAGTAACTTTGAGGAAAGCACAGTTGAACATATATGTAACAGTGCCAGAGACTTAGTTTTGGATGTAATTGGTGAAGACAAATCAGAAGAACTTGGCATTACAGAGGTCTCAGAGTGTGGTGCAGTTTATCAAGAGAATGTGGCTGGGGGTGAGGCTCCCAAATTGGATATAAACCCTCAAGAAAGTATGGACAAATTGCTGGAGTACTGTTTCTTGAAAGCTTGGAAAACTACTGCGAAAAAAGTAGAATTTCCACTGCTGACAAGTAATTTTTACAAGTTGCATATGATACCAGCTTGCCCTTCAGGAAAACAACTGGATTTGAAAAGGTCAAGTTACAAAAAATTATCAAAGTTTCTGAGTGCTATGGAGAACTTAGATATAATAAAAGTGAGGGAACTAACAAAAGGTGTGGAAAGTATAATGACTGTCAATACAAAACATCCAAGGTTGAAGGAGTTTGTAGACACAGAAGAGTCATCAGAGACTGTGGGACAGATGTGTGCATTGTCTAACACTGCAGCTAAGCCTGCAGTTGTGGAGTTATACACTGTGACTGCTGCAGTACTTCCACTCTTTTATAGTTTTGGACTTCGGTAAGTAATGTAACCACGTTTATCTTTTAAGGTTTGTCCATAGTAATCATGTCAGATTTAGACTTCGTGTGTGCCATATTTATATTGATCATTTAATGTTTACACTTGGGTGGGCAACATGTGTAATTTAAAAGTGCAATTTTTTTGTGTCTTTTGGTTATTTGGCGCCACCCCTAATCAGAAGTATGGTAACAGTTACTGTATTTACTTGCATCACTTCCAGGGTCTTCCATTTATTTTTCTTTGCTTAATACCAGATGAAAATAAAAATAGGTAACTTATTACACATATTAAGGCAGGACTAAGAAGACTGCCTGCATGATGACAAGCTGCAGTTTTATAAACAAAGTTTATGTTTAAATGAATGAAATTCTTTGTGCTGTGGGTGAACAAGAAAGAATCCTTGTAGCATGTAAAAATGCTTGAAATTGTATGCTGAACAAACCACTTGCATAATTTTTTATTTCTGATAGATACTTATGGTAACATAGGTATGACATGTATTGAATGCTATACTTAATTGTGTCATTTGACAGATTGGCTACAATTGGTGAGATCTGAGGCTTCCACAGCAGTGCAGTTGAAGATTCAGGTCTGTTGGAATGTGATGTTCTGTTTCTAGACTCATAGTTCTGAATATTTTGAACTAAGTTAGTACCTTCATCTTCAAACAGAAGGGAGTGGAAGAAGGACTCTTTTTAGCCACCTTGACTCTGGAGATGAAGCCACTACAGTTCTGTGAAATGTCTGAAGCTATGAACCTAGCAACGCAGCATCAGATCTCTGTCTGTAATTGGTTAAATAATCTTGCCCTCTCAGAACAGTTATTCTGTCTTTAGCACATCAGAGGGTCAACTCTGCTGTTCTTTGCAATTCTTTGTGCAATTAAATATGGCACTTCGTTGGCAACGTTGCTTTTCATTGGTAGCTGTCAGGTCTAGTTTTGTTTGTAACTGCAGCCTTTGTGCATCACACTTGCCAGAGATACATGCATTGTTTTCAGATGGTGCATTATTTATGTATTTTACAGCACATCACACACCCATGTCGTTCTCCTACATTAGTATATTTTGAGGTAAACTCATTACTTGATACTATCAATGTTGATCCTGTGTTTGTGGGTCTGCAGGTGCTAGGGAAAATACTTGGGCCTGAGAGGGAGGAAGTAACAATGGACTGGAGAAAATAGCATAGTGAGGAGCTTCATGATTTGTATTTCTCACCACACATTATTAGAGTGATCAAATTAAGAAGAATCAGTTGGGTGGTGCATGTGGCATGTCGGGGGGAGAAGAGACATTCATGCCAGGGTTTGGTGGGGAAACCTGACACAAGGAAGACACACATATAGATGGGAGGATAATAATCAAGTATGTCTCACTGCAATAGGATGGGAGGGCATGGTCTGGATTGATGTGATGAAGGACAGTGACAGGTGGCATGCTGTGAACATGGCAGTGCACGTTTGGGTTCCATGAAATGTGGGGAATTTCTTTACCAGCTAAGGAACTGTTAGCTTCTCAAGAAGTGGCATTGCAGTGTCACCGGGCTGTGTTGCCAACATTTTGGAGGACTCTACTGTCTCCTTTGTCAGGGTTGCAGTGAGACAGAAGAGAAAGTTTTTAGGGCATACGTGCAGTTGGTTACTGAGGCCTATGGTTGAGGGAGAGGGGCTAGAGCATGGTCTGGGTCAGTGGGAGCAGTGAACAGGAAATGAGACAGATGGTACTTTTCAGGGCCCCAAATTGCTTGGTTGAAATATGTAGACAATACAACTCCTTTAATATGTCTGCTGATAATCCAGAAATCCTGACAGTTCAACACTTGAGCAAGATATTTCCAAGGCTGGATTTTCTGTGAGCTACAGCCAGAAATTGTGCCATCAGTAGCTGATTGCATGATTGAGTCTTGTGTTTATCTGGACTTTATTGGGCCAATCAGACTATTATAATGGCTTCAAAAGATCTTGAGGTGAGTGAACAAGGTACTACTGGCAAAAAAAAAAAATGTGTTACATTAACAGTCCCTCAGAATTTTGAAATAATTAGGGGTCTGGAAGGTGGCAAATACCAAATTGTAGTTGTGCCTTCATGCATCATTGGATCATCAACAGTCCATGATATAAGGAAACAAAAGGACCAGTGACAATTATTTATGACATGAAGGTGAAGTGTCAAGGGCCTTCTCAAGTGACAGACATTGAAACAGCCTAAATTAGTGCAGTTGGTTAAGATGTTGTGTAAGTGGTTGACAGCAGTGTGTTTGGAAGGAAAACCTGTGACTGGGCCTATGATAATTAAAGAAGCTAAGTTTTTTAATGAAAAAGTGAAGATAACTGACCAATGCAAATTCTCAGAAGGCTGGCTTCAAAATTAAGTACTGTCTGATAATACGGAATATTTGGTACTGACACCTGTCCAGTCCTGTGGGTGTCAGAATAAAGGAATTATACTGAAGCTGGCTGCAGAACTAGTGAACTAGTTGACGTTGGTGCGGCATGAAGTGGCCAACAGTGTGAGCTGTAGGTACAGGCAAACTGTAATTCTGAGGTGAGTGACGTGCCCACATTAATTTATGCTTGATTCTTTTGCAGGAAAGGGGACAACTTGACTTTGGCGGATGTCCGTAAACATGTTACTGATTATGTTAAAATGGAAAAGTTGCAGGACCCAATGAAGAAAAGGTGAGTCCTTTTTACTTATGTTGTGTTATGAATTTACAAGGACATTTCAGTTGCATCTTGCACAGAATGGTAGGGATGTTTGAAACATAAACGTGGACAGTTTCTAGGCGCTTTCACAAAATTTCAATAAGGAGCTATTAGCTTTGTCATGTCTGTGTGTTCATCCATCCGGCCATCCACATGGAACAACTCAGCTTCCACTGGATGGATTTTTATGAAATTTGATATTTGTGTATTATTTTGAAAATCTGTCAAGAAAATTCAAGTCCATTAAAATCCAACAAGAATAACAGGTACTTTGTGTGAAGACCTATGCACATTCATGATAATATCACTCTGAATTTTTTTAGAATGATAAATGTTGCATTCAAAATTTGTAGAGAAAATCAAAACACACATTTTGTGTTCAGTAATGTTTTTCCAAAAATTGTGTTGTTTATGAGATAATGTGGAAAAATTTGGTATAGCCAGACAGGCCACAGGTAACAATATGATACAGTGCATGTGCTTTGCATGCTGGCTGACTAAGGCCACAGACACATTCAGAATATATAATACATTGCACATTTTGCACAACAACAGTGTTTATGCAAGTTTGCCAGAATGTTACATTATAAGTACGTTGCCTTTCTTGTTGCTAAATGAACACTGTTCTTGCTTGTCCTTTGCACATTGCTTTTTCTTTTGTGCGAGATGAGTGTTTTTTGCTTCTGTTGGATGAAGTCTGTTGATCAGTACTCAAGAGTTTAGCACCTGTCAATAGCTGTTTGACTCCCGAAGGAACTAGTCGCCGTGATTGTAACTGCCCAGTTATATGCACTGCAGTTTGTTTACAACATCTGGACCCTACGTATAGTTGAAGGCTGATGAGGAATTTTTCACCCATTCAAAATATTATAGATTGCTATTCGTATCTTCTAGTAGCTATGTACTAGGTTCATGACTTCTTAAATTGATTCATGTCTGTATAGAACATGGGTCTCCAACCTTTTTATGGCAGTAGTCCACACCGCTTATTGCAGGTCGGGTTGTGGGCTGCATGTGGAAAAATAACAGTATGTGGTATACCGAATTGCCTGAATTGTTATGTACTTTTTATGGTATATACACAGTATACACATGTGGTTGTGCACCACACGATACAGGCTGGCGGGCCACGGGTTGGAGACCCGTGTTGTAGAGTTATACTATTATTTTGCCTTAATGTTCTATCCAACTGATTAATTTTGTCTTTCATATATTCTTCCCCCCTTGCTCTGTCTCCCAGAAACTTCTAACAGTTTTAAATCTTCCTTTGTTTCAATTATCTCCACTCAGTATGCTTTGATTTTCAAGTATGCAAAATACCGTTTAGCTTGACCTGCTAATTTTGAGCATTTTTTTATATGACTGTGGTTTTTGCTGCTTTTACTCATGAAGTACCATGAGGATGAGACCGACCAATTGCGAGCAGAGTGCTCCGTGAGAAGCTGATCATCCTCGGCAAATTTTGTAATTCACTTCATGCATTGTTAATGATTGATCAACCAAGAAACACACAGTCTTTGTGTTTACCCAATGACATTACATTAAAACATTAAGGAATCTTGCATATTTTGGTCCTTGTTGGTATCGTCATCCCAAATGGCGGAGGAATCCTTAAGTGGTAATGTAATATGAGTGAGTAAATACAAAGATCGGTCAGTTGTTGGTTAATTATTACAGATGAGTTCTCAGCAAATCCATAAGTTGTTTTTATTTTATGGAACCTGAAAGTTTATCACTTTGTTCGCAAGAACCTGCCGCTTGTCCATATCCTGAGCCAGATTAATGCAGTCCACACTCTTCCATCATGTTTCTTTAGGATCCATTTTGATACAGTCCACTCATCTGTGCCTTCCGCTATTCCAAGTGGTCTTCCTTTAGGTTTCTCCACCACGATGCTGTATGCATTTCTGCTGTACCCCTTACATGTCACATGTCCTGGCCATGTCCTTGAATTAATCACCTGAATAATAATAATATTGTACATACCATGCATTATGTTCACACTTTATTTTGTCTTCAGTTAAACCAACAGTGCACTATCTGCCGTATACCGAATCATGCTGGACCAATACTCCGACGCAACAGATATTTGAAACCAACTGATGTGTTGAGAAGTGAACATTTCAGAGGGTGCTCCCCGACAGCGGCAACATTGAGTGCCGGAACACATGAGGATGTTAGTCAAACAGCATGATTTGGTGTATGATAGCTACTGCATTATGTGTTGGTTTAATTGAAGACAGTTCTTTGTTAGCACATGAAAAGACTAAAAGGTTTTGGGCCAAGTAGTTCCAGCATTCAGTGAACTTAAGACACTTTTGCTTTTAGCATGGTGCAAGTCAATACTGTGCTTCAAGACGCTATCCAGAATCCAAACACAGTAGCTGTTTCATGGGAAGATCTGATAGGATTGATCACAGGACGAATGAGTCGCTCATATCAGATGACTTTTTCTGGTGAGAAGACTGTTCCTCAGAAAGGGAAATTGGACCCAGTTGATATCCAGGTTGGAAGGAGAACAGGAAATAAGAAGGTGATGATCATTGTGTGTTACTTTTGTAGCCTGATACAAATATGTACTTCGATAATGTAGTGGGAGTTGTTAAAATGGTAGGGAACATTATATTGCACTTTGTGTAGTGTCAGATGTATATGTGAATATTTTATAAGGATTCCTTACATTTCCACCAGATTCTTTCTTCATGTTTTAGTGAATGACAGTCCCGTTGTCAGTTTCTTAGATTCTGAGCAAGATTGTGTGACATGTTCAAAATATATACAGAGATGTTCTTTCCATCACAGAAAAGTTTACTTACACATATAAGAGATCAAATTAATTTCAACAATCTCACAAGGAACACCAGCTCTCCTCAGTGAGAATTTGTCTGATTTACTTCTTGGCAAATAATGGAATAACCCACAGTCACATTATGGTTTATCATTTGATGCTAAATATGTGGTGTGATCTGTTATTGACTGGACTGTCCACTTTGTGACTGCACTGCTATCAGCATGAGGGTGTAAGGACCAGTTGTAAGGAAACAGCACAAGGCAGTGTAGCAGTGTGTCAAGAAAGTGTATTGACAGCATTAGGTAATGGAGTAAATACAGCCAACTTGTGCTGGTGTGCCACATATTAACCTGTACATTGCACAACATACATAAGCTGGTGTGCCACATATTAACCTGCAGCACCACAACACATACATAAGCTGGTG
>Ga0123357_10012862_pt1 | contig 10812 bp, 10 predicted proteins | sample TergutEmb28metaG_FD_89873 | JGI IMG/M metagenome (GOLD analysis project Ga0123357, IMG submission 89873) | Embiratermes neotenicus P4 segment gut microbial communities from Petit-Saut dam, French Guiana - Emb289 P4 | ecosystem: Host-associated > Arthropoda: Insects > Digestive system > Gut ... | reverse complement strand
TACATTTCAGGTTCCACATTCGTTGTATCTCTATACATAAACTCTTGTATTTTAACTTCTTTTCCGCTTCCTTTTGCACAACGTTTCTGTCTGCGGGTATTGCCACATCTATCAGTGTGCATGTTTCCTGTTTTTTGTTTTAAATTATATCTGGCCTATTTGCTGTAACTTCTCTGTCTGTGTGTACTGCTTGATTCCACAACACTGTGACATCTCCCTCTTCACACACTGGCTTCGGCATATGTGTGTACCATTTGTCTGTGGTTTAATTGCCTATGGTTTTGCATATTGAGTAGTGCAAATGTGTACAGACTTTATCGTGTCTCATTAAATATTCGTTGTTTGCCAAAATGGGGCATCCCGAGGTTAAGTGGTCAATAGTTTCTTCATGTTGTTTACATAACCGGCATTTACTCTCATTTTCTTCCTTCAAAATTTTATTCTTGAAATAGTTTGTACTAATTGCTTAGTCTTGAGCTGCCACTATTGTATTTTCTGTTTCTCCCTTGATGTCGCCAGATTTTAGCCAGCGATATGACTGTTCAATGTCCAACAGTTTTTCGTCTAAGTTACGTGGCAGTTGTCCGTGCATCCTCTTCCCGTACCATCTTTCTTTTGTTTTCTCCGCTATGCTGTCCTTCATTTTTCTTGTTTCTTTCTGTACTTCTGTCTTGAGACATCTAGCTGTCTGTAACACTGTTGAGTCGGTGTTGTGTTGGTGTGTTCTGACAATCTGTATTAATGGGTCTTCCTTCCTGTCTACATATTCCACCAATTTTGTGATTTCTACTGCATGTGCTGCTTCTAACTGCATCAAGCCCCGTCCTCCCTGTTTTCTGGGGTCATACAAGCGATCTACATCTGCTTTTGGATGATTCTGTCCATGAATGGTTAGTGGTTTCCTTGTTTTCCGGTCTAGTTTTTGCAGTTTTTCTTGGTGCCAGTTAATAATTCCAAAACTGTATCTAAGTACTGGTACTGGTACTTATTATTATTATTATTATTATTATCATCATCATCCTCATCATCATCATCATCATTATTATATTCTTTGAAGCCGATCCAAGGGATCGCATCCTCTAAGGCGTGGGTCTGCGGCCGCTCGCTTCCTGGGATTGTGGGTTCGAATCCCGCAGGGGTCATGAATGTCTCTTGTGAATGTTGTGTGTTGTCAGGTAGAGTTCTCTGCGTCGAGCTGATCATTCGTCCAGAGGAGTCCTACCGAGCGTAGTGTGTATAACCGAGTGTGATCTTGAAACCTCGATACTGAGGAGGTCCTGGCCCACTGTTATTAAGTAATACGTAATACACATTTTATGTTGAATTGTTGGACATATTCTCAAGTGGCTGCACATTTGCCATATTTATACCTAATCCCTGACTATAAAACATACATCATGTGTAGGTATGTTCGAGATCTGTCTCCTTAACGAAATTTTACAGATATTTACCTTGCATGTTTCATTACACACCGCCATCACACGCAGGATAAAAAGAATTTTCGCATGGCCGAAACATTGTGAATTACTAGTTCACATTCCACAAAACTTCCTGAACAAATCTGCTTATATTTCACGTACTTGTTGCCTTACATCATTTAAGAAACCTAACTTAAGTAGCCGGAAGCTCGCTGTTTGATTCCCGATAGGATAATTGGGATTCTTTATTGACTGAATACTTCCAGATGTGTTATAACCCTGCGGTCGACTCAGCCTCTAATGAGTACCAGAAATATTTCGTGGAGTTAAATGTGGCCGGTGTGTATGGCTGACAACTTCGCCACTTTCATGAACCGATTGTATATAAATTCTGGAAACCTCAACCTGCCCAGCCCTCTACAAAGTTTGCTCTACCTTTTGTTTTACCTTAAAATTAAGTGGCATTAGTTTCTCTCGCATCTAATTTATTCCCTCGGTTTTTGGTTTTGCCATTACTTTTGCATGAAACTCTGAAGTACAAAGCTGGGATAACATAACAGTGGTATTCTTTCGTGAAAATCGGTTTGCTGGTTACAATTTAAAACTGGACACACACGCACGCCCGCACACAACACACACATATTATCTCATAATCCTACATTCTTTACTTAAGAAAATAAAGTAGTGTAATATCTCTGAGGATAGTAAATGTCTTGAACGAGATTCCAAGCAATAATCTCCTAAATACATGTCAGTTGCATTATCACCTGAGCCAGGTTCTTCAGTAAATTATGTCTTTACTTATGACACTACCTGTACCATATTGTAAATAGAGACTTACGTAAACAGTAATGATAACATGAAAGTGACGCAAAAACTGCAAATGTCAATGGCCAAGTCGGAAAGAAGGAGCGTCGTGGTAGGTCCTTGATCAATCCGATTTGAAGAGAATGGAAGAAATTGCATTATTGGAAGTTTAAATGATACCACTGAGCATTTTTACGTATTTATGGTGGCGTCTAATTGTACACCATACTTATTGTTTCCTTCTCAGAGACTGGTATACCACCTTGCTGAATCTAGCAGAACTCTTTCAGATATTTGCACTTGAAATTGAAATTGCCTGCACAGCAAAGTTTACCGCTCGAGTTCATAGTTCTTATGTCGCGGAAAGAAGTCCCATAGATTGTGAGGCCGACGGATCTCAAGGAGTAAAATACCGTTCCCTCCAGCTTCCTGCTACGAGCCCATACTGGTTGTCGCTAGCAAACTTTATCACGTAACAGTGACTATTAATATTTGTGTACGCAGAATGGATAAACGACTGAAGGGCCTTATAAGGAAGCACGGTTGATGTGGAAGAGTAGTAGCTTATGTAAGGATGTGGAGAGGTGTCAATGTATGCTCACGGAAGTATAAACGAACGAACACGTGCACCTTTGAAGTGACAGTAAATGAACTCGTTACTCTTATCCTTCGAGTCTCCGATACCTCGACGTATGTGGAAATAGGGTACCGTGCGTTGTTACTGTAGTGGAAATGTAAAAGATTGCAGGACGTTCGTAGGAGCCAGGATCATTTTTCGATGGCACACAATTTTTAAAAATGGACTTCGTGATTTTCTCATAAGGAGTATCAGTGAGTTCTGTGTGTAGGCATATTATGGAAATGCATTATGGACGTTTTATTAGGGAAGTATTTTAGGTAAGAAAGGTAAAAGTTAAGTGTGTAAGAGTGAATGAAAGTAACACTTGATAATGATGGTAAAATACAAATGTAAAATACACATATATGTTTTATTTTACGATAATTCTTTAATATTGATCTTAGCAATTGACTAACTTAATGCACAAATTCTTGTTTTATAAATAAGTTTATTATATTTCTCTACATGTTTCGAGCACTGTTGTGCTCGAAACATGTAGAGAAATATAATAAACTGATTTATAAAACAATAATTTGTGCATTAAGTTGGTCAATAGCTACGATTATGCCGAGATGCACAGTCAGCAAAACACAAAAAATAAATCTTTAATTTTGTTCGAGTGAATTAGCCATTCAGACGGATCATTCCCAATTAAATGGTACTCGACAAAATGGTTACTCTTTCAACACCGGGAGTTAAAATCTTTTGTCGTTTGGACACTGTTACTTGCAGACCAACAGTTGAGTATAATTTAACTAGTAGTTTCTTTTAAGATTTGTTTTAGAAAAACTTAAACCTGGACAATGTGAAATTAGAGATGGAAATTCAACAGTTTAAAAAATTAACAAACAATATGTGGTATAAAACTTTCTGTTAGTGCATTACTTACTGTGCTTTAGCTGGAAATTCTGTGTTTTTGGCAAGGCCATGGCTGCCTGGCCTGCCGGCGTAGGAAATATTTCATGCAGTAGAAAGGATTTTGAATCGAGAACCTTTTATTAATGTTGTGCGTTCACAATTGGTTAGGATCCAACATTATGAGCACACATGTCCCTAATGTAACCAGTGTGCAGGGCATTACATACCCCACTACCAAGCTCAGTGCTGCTACCCTCATACGGGGTTGTGTTATTGCAATGTGTCAGGTCCCCTTCCATCGTAGAGACAGGGGTTATTAAAAGACATAGCAGGACTAAAGGCTGATGCTCGTCAGTTGTTGCAGCTTACAATTGTCCCTTCAGTTGCAAAGGCAAATGACCATAAACTCTGTTTGGCGAAATCTGTTTTGGTCATCCGTTGCGAATGTAAAGTATGAAATGTTTTTTCTATGGGAGAAAGAGCCCGAGATAGCGACTAGGTGTACGCCCTGGGTATTCCCTAGTTCAAATCTCGATAAGGGCTAAAATATTTTACTTTTCTGCAGACCGGCTGCGGGGACCACGGTCCCCTCCTGTTCAGTGGGTACCGGCATTTCTTCTCGGGTTAAGGCTGCCGGTGCTGAAGTTAACCACCCCCTCCAACTAGTGCCGAAAGTAAGAATGAGCCAAGCTGTACTTTTACCTACGTTACTGCTTTAATGACGTGGGCAGGGGAAAATTTTACTTTGTTTATTGTGGGAGAAAATGTGGAAGTTAGGGATGTATGTATACAGAATGTCGTAAGGTTCGGACTGGTCACTTGTGTGGAGGGAGAGAGGGCGGTGGAGAGAGAAAGGAGACAGAGAGTGAGACGAAATACAAATATGTGTCTTAGAGATTTGCCTAAATTACTGTACGTTGTGAAAGGACTGACAAAATACCTACACGTAGCATTTCTTTGCTTGGCCACCGCAGCTCGCTTGTGCAAGTGAACAGTCCTTTGGAGTTTTTCATGAGAATAGCAGCAACCCTACAAAATCTTCTACACTTTAGGTCACTGCGGATTTTAGGTAGTCTTGGAATGTGTTCAGTTTGCCGCCGATGTACAAAACTGCTCCTTTATTAATCGTGGTTATGTTTTTAGCTTTGCCTTGCTGTGAAAACCGGTGACAAAATAATCCTCGGTTGTCTGTCTTATAACAGTTCCTTTCCATAAAACGCTGCTCTTCCCAGTCGAATTAGTTCGGTGTTCGACCGGACGCTATACCTGTCTCCGGGTCTATATACTTGTCGAAATTTTTAGATTGTTAAGAACTCCGTAGGATTGTTTAATCAGCTGTAATTTACGACCTGACTATACGATAAAGGTCAATAAGTGCACTAATTTAATTTTTAAATGCTGTGTTTTCTTTAAAATTGTATCAAGAGGGCCAAAATTGCTCAATAAAGAATATGTTCTTCTGAGTGCAGAGCGCATTATTGTACGTACCTAAATTAGTGAACACTTCATGCAACCGGTGTAAACAGCAGTTATCTGATATGTTTAGCACCTGATGATTCCTGCAAAGTGAAAACGCAAGCATTTCGCTAATTCATACATTCACTGTTACTTTAAATGGCCAGATTTGACAATAACTGCTTTGTACCGCGAACACAACACGGAAATTCACACACATTTTAAAACAAGTACATAATAGGGGTCCAATTATTTGCAGTGACAGCTGCAATTTGAGGGACAGAGGAATCCTTCGATGCCCGGAAGGATACAATATTTTCCATTTCTGCACGGCATTCAACGCGGCTCTGAGCCACGCAACCTTCTGTTTATTTGGCACTGGATTTATTTTGCCAGGATTAGAGTGACTGGAACGTGAAACTGGCCACTGAGTACGCAGAATATTCGAGTCTTCTAAGATGTTTTGCCGTGACGACTGGCTTATGATAGCAGACGTTTCAAATGATCGTAGTCTGTTCATGTTGCCCCTGAAGATGACAACAATATGATCCTCCGAAACGTCGGTAACTGCCAATGGCCACGGCGTAACCTCAGATAAGATTTGAATATCCAACAGCACCGATGTGAGAAACTCTGAAATCGCAAAATGTTGGAAAATTGTGGAGTGTCATAGGAATGAAAGTGTTCTGTCTGCGTGATGTGCAAAATCACGGTGTCAGCTGCACATGTCTTATTTGTCACAGCTAACAAACATGACAGCAACTGCCTCTTAAGCCGTACATGTCTGTGACTTCTGCAACAGACACTTCACGTTGCACATTGATTTCTCAGCTGGCACGTTCATGTTAAGGCACATTTCGTGCGATTTCACACAACTGTGTCTAGTCACGTTACCATTATTAAGGAAAATTGACTGGTTACAGAATGTGATTGAAAGGTAGGACGTTCCGATTGCAAGTTCCGAGATTCCACCGAATATTTCTGTCCTGGCCATATTTTTTTTTTTTTTGTATCTCGGAGTGCGATGGAAAAGGTAAAAGTTAAATGTTTCTGTGCCCGCGTCATAAAGTCCCATATTGTATAAGGTAATGTAAAGTGCATCATCGTACAGGCACTGAGGCTCTGTACAGGCCGTACGGCTCACAGGGTAAGTAGAGGTATAGCTGTACTCTTTCTTGACCATTGCACCAGAAGGGGGTGAGGCCCGTGTTTTGTAGCTGATGGATATTACGTGTATTGCTGTGTCTTTGATAGATATTGTTTTTTTTTCTTTCTTTTCTTCAGGATTGTAGTATGTACTGCATGAAGTCATAAGCTTATTTCATTGTGCTGAGTCCTCGCCTTTCTGTAACTGATACTATTTGTTTACACTTTTATTTTTTAGTAAGCAGAGCAGGCATGGGAGGAATATAGTTTCCTTCTATTTCTTTTCGTTTATAAGTGGTCGCGCTAAATGTTTATCGCGCGAGCAGTGTGTGGGTTGACGTCTTTAACAGTAGCTGCTTTGTGCTCCAGTTGCAGTCTGCAGGAGTATCTCGAATGGTGACCAGCAGTTGTAAATGAAACTGGACGATCAGTGTTAATGTCAATGACGGAATCCAAGATCTCGAGAACTGAACTCAGTGCAGTTCACTTGTAACAATATTATTCACTGTTTATGCACAATAAACTCCAATACACTTGAGTTGTGGATTATTGCGGGTGTGTGCGTCCTGCCCAACTCCCGGTCTTAACCTGAAGTTCGAGCTCCGTCCTTCCTGGACCAACATCCACGATACGTTCCCCACCGGAACCGCGCAGGATACAACACCCGAACAAATTATAAAGTTTGTAAATGGCGAAAAGTGCAATTTTTCAGCCACGACTAGTTGGATCATAGTCGAAATATCTACGAAACTTCATTGTGCGGCTGGGGAACACGCACTTCAATCCATGTTGCATATTTATCCATTCCTATGAACAAAGCTTTTGCCATTGCAAATGGTTAGATTTTCTGAATTCAAATCTCTAAACAGAAAAGTCTATGCGCGTGTTACATTTTGTATAATTTTCGTATATGCTTTACACTTCTTAATGTTGTGGTCAGTATAGTGCATATGGGTCTCCAAAGGATCAAAACCGACTCTGAATCCTGCACAACGCGCTATTTAATGGACACCGAGGGCTTTTCCCGGTGATAAAGCGGCGAAGATGTAAAGCTGACCTTGTACCTTTATCTGTTGCCAAGGTTAAGAGTTTGTGAAGCTGTGCCGCTGCACCATCATAAATGTCTACGTACTGTGTACATAGACAAATTTACCTTCCATTCTCATTCAAATTCATGACATAATTTATATATATATAAAAAATTCGGGCCATCGATGTGACGTAATGATGGACTTTTGGACATTATGGCATTAGATATTGTCGGCGTACAATGCCTATAGAAATCCTGACAGTAGTACCTCTTGGGACGAACTTCTTTCTTGTTATTACTAACTGATTTTTAATGCAAGTTCAACCTAGAACAGGCCATGAAGGCCGAGAGGGGATGTACAGAAATAGCTTTACTCTTTGATTAACCTCGACGCTAGATTGGGTGGATTGTCAACGCCACACACCGGCCGCCTTAACTCCAGGAAAGAGACGTAGTACCCTTTTTAGAGGAGGCTGAGTGGGCACCGAGTGGGGTCTGCACAGGTGCGAAAAATCTCGCACCCATCGGGATTCGATCCCAAGACCGTTCAGCCCGTGACGAGTCGCTGTACCGACACGCTGTCCCGACTAATGACCTATTTCTAATACCCATTCCTAATTATCAAGACAATGTGTATTCCCGACGTCCTTGTGAACTGCCTGCCAAGGTTGATATTGCAGACCCAGTTTGTGATCTCTTGTTTAGAATGGGTTCATCTTCACACCTGCAAGTGTGTTTGTTTTAAATGCGAAATTCTTTGTTTCTGTCGTTTTATTTTAACCCAACCTGAACCCCTAATAGGGCTTAGAAATCTCATTTGTCTTATTTACCATCATTCGTGGTTTTTTCAGTTATGCAGTCTTTTTTTTGGGCTGTCTTTGATGTTCCATATTAATGTGGGCCTTTGGAACGAACATTTTCTTTATTAATGTTGTTGTTTTTGGTGGTGGTGGTGGTGCTCCTGTTGCTGCTGCTCCTACTGTTGTAAATTTGTCTCAGCTTTTATTATTGCTAGGTATAATAATATTGAAAAGTGGTCCAGGTCATCTTGCTTTCCAGCAACTTGTCCTGCGGTAGATTACGTGTTGCTAGAATTATGGATTTCAGCTTTTATATATGTTTACGTGCATTTTTTAAATTTAGATCGAGTATTATAGTTTGCTGAACAACTTGTTGCATAATGAGCGGTCAGCATAATCACGCACAGAGTCTTCCCGATTATGGAGCTTTCGTCAGTCACGAGGCTAAATCTCTGAATAAATTTGCTGCCTTATTTCTTTACTTTATATTGCATAATATTTGGGCTGTTGGACACGGCAGTGTCCATCGTGTTTGCCCATTTTCTTTGTTCATTTTGTAATATGTATGACGTCACGCTTGTTTGGTGTCGTTCTGTTTATTTTTACTTCTCAGTCCCGATGCATTGCAGTTTCCATTTTCAAGTACTGTGCTTCGTCTCCTAAAGTCCATATGTTACCGTTATCTCTCGATGCTCGATAATTATTATTAACATCATTATTATTTAATACTTAAAAACCTTACTGGTCGATCCAGTCCTTTTTGATTCACAGGAATTCCGTCGCCTTGCTTTGGTCATCGTAAACTTCTGAAGCAACAACAGAAGTAACCGAAGGTTTTTCTTCCAATGTGTGTGTGTGTGTGTGTGTGTGTGTGTGTGTGTGTGTGTGTGCTTATTATACAGTCAGGAATGTCGGCGTACGCATTCGATTTCACTGTTGATAATAAGTATAGTTGATGCATGGAGAAATCTCCCTTAGACTATTTTCCTTTCCAGACGTAGTGTACAAATGCAGCTGCACCGACGATCATGTCAACTAATTAACCTGCGTCAACAACTGCACTGTCATTGTCAATATGTACACACTGACACAGCAAGTGTCTGTGATTCGCAGTTGGGCACCTAGAGTTTTTGACAATCTAGTGACAGGTCTTAAATTTAGTTCTAAACAATTCAGTGTCTGACCAGCCTCGTGATCTAGTGGTCAGAGTCTCTGCCTACTAATCATGAGGTCCCGGGTTCGATTCCCGGTTCTACCTTGGGAATTTTCCCTAAAGGACGGATTCCCGCGGTGACCATGGTCTGGGTAGGTTAGTAGAATTTAGGTTTAAGGACCCTCCTGGCACTACATCCTCCTGTATCACCATTCACATCATCGGGACAACGTAACCGCCCCTCATGGGCGTCCCAACCTCAGGAGTCGGTTACCACGAAGTCCGCAAGGACATGGGAGGGCATTAAAAAAAAACAATTCAATGTCTCAAAGAACAAAGTGTTTTAAGTCCATTCTAGGCCAGCAGCACCATTTGGATACTCCGACGAGCACGTCTAGATACTAGCAGCAGTTAGTGCCCCGTTGAATGCTGCAGTTAATCTCATCACATGTAGGTATCGCTGTAAGAACAGCGTTTCTTTTCATAATTTTAGAATGAAAATAGACTGCCTTCTCTGCCAGCCACAGTTAGCTCGAAGTATAAGATGAATTAGGAAAGGGTAAATATTTTTTTTCCTAAAAGCAGTAACCCCACTCATAGTTTATATGACTTCAGAGAATCTGTACCCATTGGCCACCCTGTAGATATATCGCCATCTGTCTCAAGGATGTACAGTGATTCGGGTGAGCAAGGTGATTTGGTAATAATCATAATTTGTGATCATTGCAGAATAAAGATGCTTAAATATAATTTAATGTAAGTCAGATTATTATCTACTTTTTTTCCAGTAGAGAATTGGGAGAGAATGGGAAATGAGCCTGTTATTTGTTGACTGGTAATTCTTGGAAAAAATATTCATTTCCTCTATTTGTGTGTCAGTGTGTGTACGTAGAGTGTTGTAAGAGTATGCGTGTAACAACCGTGTGCTTATTTTTTCAGTTTCTGTATTTATTTCTAATAGACTATCCGCATTACATTCCCCCTATTACAGACGAAGAACTTTTAGGAACAATTAATGACGTGCAAGAATAGCATGCAAGTAAAATATTAAGATACAAGACTGGTTGTGCTGACCGGTCACAGTAACTTGACAACTAAACATGGTACAAAACAATTCGAAATTTCTGCTTAAATTTTGAAACGCGTAATTAAAAAAATAAAGAAGATGTGTTTCATAAGAAGTTTCAGTGTCGAGACGGTAACAGTTGAAAACACACCAACAGCCAGCGGCTGATTTGACACAGTAACGTCGAAGAGTCTCTCAGTTCTAAAGTAGCGCATTGTGATCGATTGTTACAAGTGCAGCAAAGCAGTGAGTTTAGAATGTTCGGGCGCAGTACAGGAAAGGACGAACCGCTCCGTCGTTTTTATACCGACGTCTCAGAAACTGTTAGCAAGCGCTGACGCATTTTTTTTTACCGACGTCTCAGAAACTGTTAATAAGCGCTGACCATTTTTATACCGACGTCTCAGAAACTGTTAAAAAGAGGTGACGCATTTTTATACCGACGTCTCAGAAACTGTTA
>Ga0123357_10012861_pt1 | contig 10813 bp, 9 predicted proteins | sample TergutEmb28metaG_FD_89873 | JGI IMG/M metagenome (GOLD analysis project Ga0123357, IMG submission 89873) | Embiratermes neotenicus P4 segment gut microbial communities from Petit-Saut dam, French Guiana - Emb289 P4 | ecosystem: Host-associated > Arthropoda: Insects > Digestive system > Gut ... | reverse complement strand
GGTGATCGTCAGGCCGCAGTTCTGGGCCTGCATATTCGTCAGGTTCGGGACGTAGTCGGCGTCCGACTTCGACTCGGCCTGCTTCACCTGGATGCCCAACTGGGTCTGGGCCTGAACCATGCCCTCCCAGCCGGACTGGTTGAACGACTTGTCGCTGAAGCCGCCGGAGTCGGAGACCATGCAGCCGATGAAATCGGGGTATTGGGTGGCGGCGGGTGTCGCCGCAGCGCTGGACGTGTCCGTCGCAGCGGTAGAGGGGCTGGTAGTGGAGGGAGCCGCGCCACAAGCGCTCAGCAACAACGCTGAAGCGGCGGCCAGCACCACACCAATCGCGGTTTTCTTCATCATGAGTCCAATCGTGTAGTTGGGTGATATATCTTCAATACAAATTTACGGGAGACACACAGGTAGAACCAAAGCAGAATGACGCCAAAATGGTCACGATTCGGCAACGATTTCGCTGGCGTCCTTGGTGTTGGTGGTGGGGCGCCCCGCCACCAGACATGGCCTAACTGGTGCAGAATGAAACACGACCCGACCCGTTTGGGGCACCGGCTACAATGGAATTCGGGTTGAGCGCTCGCTCCCCGTTGACGATTTCCTTCGCCTTCGGCTGGCTTCGCTTTGCCCGCAATAGGATATTTGAAAGGACATTTTTCTCGTGGCCACCGCAATCGCCCAAACAACCCCCACTTCTTCCTCGCTGACGGCGCTTCCACCACGTCCATCACCGCTGACGGCGCTGAAAAGCCAACCGGGCGCGGTGTGGGCGGTGGCTTTCGCGGCAGTCGTGTCGTTCATGGGCATCGGGTTGGTCGACCCGATCCTGCCGACGATCGCGGGCAAGTTGAACGCGACGCAGACACAGTCCGAGATGTTGTTCACGACGTACCTGGCGTTGACGGGTGTGGCGATGTTCTTCACCAGTTGGGTGTCCAGCCGAATCGGCACCAAGCCGACGCTGCTGATCGGCCTGTCGGTGGTGGTGGTGTTCGCAGCGGCTTGCGCGATGGCCCCGTCCGTCGCCCCGATCATCGGGTTCCGCGCCGGGTGGGGTATCGGTAACGCGCTGTTCATCTCGACCGCCCTGGCTGCGATTGTTTCGGCGGCGACGGGCGGTTCGGCGGCGGCGATCATCTTGTATGAGACGGCGCTGGGCCTCGGTTTCGCCTTCGGCCCGCTGACGGGCGGCTTGTTGGGCAACGTCACCTGGCGCGGGCCTTTCGCCGGCACCGCCATGTTGATGGCCATCGGCATCATCGCCGTGTCGGTCATGCTGAAAAGCGGCCACAACGTCCACCCAGAACCCGTCCACGTGTCGGCGCCGTTCAAGGCGCTGAAAGACCCGGGCATGGGGACGATGGGCGCCGCAGCCTTCTTCTACAACATGGCGTTCTTCACCACACTGGCCTTCCCGCCCTTCGCATTGGCCCGTCTCGGGGTGACGAACCCGGTCACGCTGGGCCTGGTGTTCTTCGGCTGGGGTGGGCTGCTGGCCGTCTCGGCGGTGCTTGTGGCGCCACGCCTGACGATGCATATGCGCCGCACGTCGATACTGCTGATGGCCGAAACATTGTTGGCGGTCGTGCTTGTCGTCGCTGCTTTGATGGTCAACTCGGCGGTCGGCATCATGGTGTGCGTGATCGTGGCCGGTATTCCGCTGGGCCTGCTCAACACCGTCCTGACGGAATGCTCGATGGAGGCGTCGACCCTGCCGCGCCCCGTCGCGTCGTCCACCTATTCGGGCTGCCGGTTCCTGGGCGGCGCAATCGCCCCGCCGCTGTGCACCACCTTGGCTCACGTCACATCGATGTGGGTGCCTTTTGTCTACGGCGCCGCCATGATCCTCGTGTCGGCCGGCATCATCTTGACGCGTCGGGCGGCCCTGGCACGGGCGGACGGCTTCGAGGACGCCGAAGAAGAAGCCGAAAACATGGGCGTTGCGGAAATGGCACTGGCCTGACGCTTGACGTTGGCAAAAATTCGGCCCGCAGTCCTCTAAAATGAGGCTATGCCTGTTGGGGATAGCAGCGAATACGCCGACCTGGACGTCCTTGCCCATGCCGCGCAGCGCGGGGAATGCACCTTCGAGTACTTCGTGCTGGCATTTCTTGGACGCAACGTCTTCATGCCCAGCTCGACCAACCCGGCGGCTCTGTTGACCCCCATCATGACGGACGTCAAGGGCCAGCCGTACATCGTCGTGGCGACGTGCTCGGAGGCGATGGCCACCCTGCGCGAGGTGGCCAAGTTCGCGGTGAACCTGACGGGCGCCCAGGTGGTGACGGGCACGCGCGCCGATATGGGCGTCATGCTCAAGCTGAAGGAAGGCTCGTTCGCCCTGGCACCCGAGCTGATAGCGCAGGCCCGCAAGAGCTTCAACCTGCCCGCCCGCGCCGACTAGGTTCAGACGTTGAAGCGGAACTCGACCACGTCGCCGTCTTGGACGATGTAATCCTTGCCCTCCATGCGTACCTTGCCGGCGGCTTTGGCCTGGGCCATGCCGCCCAGGGTTGTCAGATCGTCGTAACCGACGACCTCGGCTTTGATGAAGCCCTTTTGGAAATCGGTGTGGATGACGCCGGCGGCCTGCGGCGCCGTCCAGCCCTGGTGGATCGTCCAGGCGCGGGTCTCTTTCGGGCCGGCCGTCAGGAAGCTTTGCAGCCCAAGCGTCGCATAGCCGACGCGCGCCAGCTTGGCCAAGCCCGACTCGTCCACACCCATGTCGGCCAGGAATTCGGCGGCGTCGGCCTCGTCCATTTCGGCCAGCTCGGCCTCGAACTTGGCGTCGATGAAGATGGCCTCGGCGGGGGCGACCAGCGCCTTCAGGCGGGCGAGCTTGGCGGCGTCGGCCAGATCGTCCTGGTCGCAGTTGAAGACGTAGATGAACGGTTTGGCCGTCAGCAGCCACAGGTCGTGCAGCGGCTCGGGGTCCAATCCGGCGGCGAAGACAGTTTGTCCCTTCTGCAACACGTCCTGGGCGGCGAGCCAGGCGTCAAGGCGGGGGCGCAGTTCCTTCTTCAGGCCGGCCTCTTTCTGCAGACGGGGCAAGGCCTTTTCAAGGGTCTGCAAATCGGCCAGCGCCAGCTCGGCGGTGATGACGTCGATGTCGGAGCCGGGGTTGACGGCGCCGTCCACATGGCTGACGTCCGCATCGTCGAATACCCTTGTCACCTGGCAGATAGCGTCGGCTTCGCGGATGTTGCCGAGGAACGCGTTACCCATCCCCTCACCCTGCGACGCCCCTTTGACGATGCCTGCGATGTCGACGAAACTGACGGTGGCCGGGACGATCCGCGCGGACGCGAACATGTCGGAAAGGACTTGCAGACGGGCGTCCGGCACGCCGACGACGCCGACGTTCGGCTCGATGGTGGCGAAGGGGTAGTTGGCGGCCAGCACGTCCGCCCGCGTCAGGGCGTTGAAAAGGGTGGATTTGCCGGCGTTGGGCAGCCCAACAATTCCGATAGTAAGTGCCATGGGGACGATTCTACCGGGCGGGCGCTGTCGCGGATTTAGTCAGCCGACTGCCACGGGTTCAGCGTGATCACACCGAGAGACGCAAAGTCGGACACATTTCGCGTGACAACCGTGCACCCGTGGACCAGCGCCGTGGCGGCTATCATCGCGTCCCGTTCGGGCTTCGGGTCTGGCACATGCATGGGGGCGACGGCCCGGACGCAAGCCAAATCCAGCGGCAGGATTCTGCCATCGAACCCGCCCAACACCTTGACATCGAGCCACTGTTGCAGCATCGCCGCCGAAGACGGATCACGGCGCCGTAAACGCCTAATACCGATGTCGATCTCAAGAACCGTCAACACACTGATTGCCAATTCACCAAACGGCTGGCTGCCCAGCCAGGCCGCGACGTTGGTGTCACAATGCGGTTTGCGGGCCTCGCTGACCACGTTGGTGTCAAGAAGAAACCTCATAGTTCGGGCACTCGCAGGCCGATGTTCACGGGCGCAGGGTCGAAGTCGATGTCGGCATCCATGCGCAACCAGGCAGCCGGGTCGGCGGGCGGCGGGGTCGTCAGGCTGATGTAGTCGTTATAAGCCATCACCACCAAAGAGGGCCGTTTACGGTCAGCCACCAGCACCGGTTCGCGAGACGTCAACACCTGACGCCGAACGGCACTGGGAGTTCGGTTGAACTCAGCAGCAGTCATCGTCACCATGGCGCACCTCCTTCATACACGTGAAGTAGTATATTACACTACTTTTCCTCGAATGGCCCAACTATGCCGTTCGCATTACATACGCGAGGAGAACACCGACGAATGCCGACGTGGCGCGCAGTTATGCCGAGCTGCTCGACAGTTTGCGGCTGCCGGACGGTGGCCGACCTCCTGGCCCTGCGCTACCAGTGCTCGCCGCCGCCGTATCTCTGTCAGTGAAAGCTTCACTGATAATCATAATTCGCTGAACCCAAGCCAGAAGGCGATCCGGTGGCGGCCTGCGAATAGGCGGTCAAACACCTAGCTGGTAGCACATATCACCTTGTCAAACGAGTGTATTTTCCGATTAGTGCCGTGATTTGCCGCTGCGGTGGTGGAAGACGCACTTGGCGGAGGATACGAGATTCGAACTCGTGAGGGCTTGCACCCAACCCGCTTTCCAAGCGAGCGCCATAGGCCAACTAGGCGAATCCTCCGTCGCAGAAGTCTACCTGAGAAGGTCGAAGCTGGGGTATTCCGTCACAGCACCACTCTGGTCGGCGCATGGCCTTCGGCCATTTTCGCGCCTTCCGGCGTTCTTCTCAGTCGTATACGGGCGCTCCCCCTTCGGGTGACCGCAGCCGTCCACTTTGTGAGATGTGTTCCTCGCTTCGCTCGTCAACATCTTCCTCGGCCTCGGCAAAGCAAGCAAGCTTGCTCTGCCCTCGGCCTTCGTCGATGTGCTGAGACGCAACACCCCACCCTCGACCCACTGGATGCGACGCCTCAGAGTTGGGCGATTATCTGGTCGCGGACCTGGGTGCGCAGCACCTTGCCCAGCATCGACTTGGGCAGGTCGTCGAAGGCGAAGAACTGGCGGGGCACTTTGTAGCCCGTCAGACGCTCTTTCGCGAAGGCCCTTATCGCGTCCTCGTCCAGCGTCGCGTCCGGCTTCAGCACCACCGCCGCCACCACCATTTCGCCGCGTCGACGATCCGGGATGCCCACCACGGCGACGTCCGATATCGTCGGCTCGCCGCGCAGGACGGACTCGACCTCCGTCGGCGCCACGTTGAACCCACCGGTGATTATCAGCTCTTTCTTGCGGTCGACCACGGTGGTGAACCCAGCTTCGTCCATGACGACGATGTCGCCGGTGCGCAGCCAGCCGCCGGGCAGCAGGGTGCGGGCCGTCTCAAGCGGGTTGTTCCAGTAGCCGACGAACACGGTCGGCCCCTTCACCAGCAGTTCACCGGGCTCACCGTAGGGCACGTCTTTGCTGGGGTCGTCCTGGTCGACGACGCGCGCGTCCAGGTTCGGCCAGGGCAGGCCGATCGTCCCCAGGCGGCGCTCGTCGGTCATCGGGTTGCCGAAGGACGCCGGCGACGACTCCGTCATGCCGTAGCCCTCGACCAGGTGCCCGCCACCGGCCGATTCCCACAGATCGTTCACCTCTTTCGTCAGCGCCATCGCGCCCGAGAAGCAGAATTGGGCACTGGCCAGGCTGATCTTGCGCCGCAGCGCCAGCGACGCCAACGCCGCAAATATCGGCGGCACCGCGCCGATCATCGTCGGCGGGTTGTGCTTCACCTCGTCCAGCACCATAGCCGGGTCGGGTGTCGGGAACAGCACGATTTTCGCCCGCAGCATCACACCCAGCGTCATGTTCAGCGTCAGCCCGAACACATGGAACATCGGCAGCACCGCGTATGACGTCTCGACGCCGTCCCGCAGCCCGGTGAGCCACACTTTCGCCTGCGCCGTGTTGGTGTATATGTTGCGATGCGTCAGCATGGCGCCCTTCGGCTGCGCCGTCGTCCCCGAGGTGTACTGGATGATTGCCAGCTCGTCCGGCTCGGCCTGGGCAAACTTGTCGTCCTCCAGTTGCGGCCCCTTCAGGAACTTTTCCCACGGCATCGTGCCGCTGGCTTTGCTCGTCAGCTTTTTGCGCATGCCGCGTAGGCCGGGCAGGTGCAGTGCCCAGCTTTTCAGCATCGGCATGGCGTGCGTCAGATTGACGGAGATGATCTGGTCGAGTTGCACGTCACCGGGCTGCTCCTGCAGCTTGGGGACGGCGACATCCCAGCAGATGGCGATGCGGGCGGCGTGGTCTTCCAGCATGTGGCGCAGCTCACGCGACGTGTAAAGCGGGTTGTGCTCGACGACGACGGCCCCCAGCCGCAGCACCGCATAGAACGCCACGATGTGTTGCGGGCAATTCGGCAGAATTATGGCGACGCGGTCCCCCGGCCCGATGCCCATCCGGCGCAGGCTTTCGGCGGCCCGCAGCACCTGGTCGTAGATCTTGCCGTACGTCATGGTTGCGCCGAAGAAGCTCGTGGCGACCTTTTTCGGGTCGGCCTTGGCGGCGTTGGCTATCAGAACTGCCAGCGAGTCTGACGGCACGTCGATGGTATGCGGGACGGTTGGTCCGTAATGGGCCAGCCAAGGGTGCTGCTCAGCCATGTAGTAATTCAATCATGCCGGTCAAATCAGACGACTGTCGGACTCCGCCTATTTTCGAGTCAGCGAATTGTCACAACTTCCTCATAGCCGACGAAGCTGACGGCACCGTCCGGCGTCACCTCAAAAGTGGTGACGGACGCCAGGGCGCATTGGCGCGTCGCCGGTATATTCAGCAAGAACTTGCCTTCGGCCAGGCGCCGGGCGCACCAGATCGGGGCTTGGTGCGACACCAGGACGGCCTGCCCGCCCGGCCCGGCCGCCAACCCGGCGTCGACGATCGCGGCGGCGGTGCGTTCGGCCATCGGCTTGAAGCCCTCGCCCCACCCGTCGGCCTTGAGGAAGAACCGCCAGTTGGCGGGCTTCAACAGCCCCAGCGACCCCGGCCCCTTCGCCTGCCCCTGCATGGCGGACGCCGCCTCTATCAGACGCTCGTCGACGACCACCGGCACGTCGGCATGACGGGCGGCGATGGGCGCCATCGTCTCTTGCGCGCGCTCCAACGGGCTGGTGCGCAGATGCGTCACGGGGACGTCGGCGAAGTGTGCCCCAAGCTGCTCGGCCATCGCCCGTCCCACCTCTGACAAGTGGAAACCGGGCAGACGCGAATACAGCACATTCTCGGGGTTGAACACCTGCCCGTGACGGCAAACGTGAACCAGCGCGACGTCAGGCACGTGACTAGGTCGGCTGATCCGTGGGCTGGTCGGTGGGCGCATCCGTGGTGTCGGTGGAGGTGTCCGCCGGCGCCGCCGAGTCGGTCGGCGTCGCGCCAGGGGTGACAATCGGCGGGCAAATCGTGGCCTTGCTGACCGACACATTCGGGGCGGCGGTGGCGTTGAAACTGGCGTCGAAGCCGGCCCACGTCGCGCCGATCAGCACGTCCACCGAATGGTCGGTGCGGCCGTCCGCCTGCGTGACGGAACCGGGGAAGAACCCCGCCACCAATGTGACCTCCGGGTCATCCGCTTTGCCGCCGATGATTGTCGTGGAAGCCGGGACGTCCTGCTTGGGCGGCAGGTTGCCGATATAGGTGACGTTGAACCCGGCGGCCGTCAGCTTGCTGCCCAAGCTTGCGCCAAGCCCGACCGTACCGCCCTGGTAGTTATAGATATGCACCGCCACATCGGACGCTTGCACCGAGCCTGTAACCGTCTGGGTGGCACACGGTGTTTGCGTGGCCTTTGGCTGGGCGGTCATCGCACGAACACCGAACACGCCGGTCAGCACCAACAACAACACCATGGCGCTCAGCAACACGGCAGTGCGCCAAACAGGCGGGCGGGCGGCCATCGGGATCCTTCCCACGGATCGGCAGTTAACCCTGCAATAATACGTCAAACGCAGCACCACCCCGGCATCCTGCGCGGGGCGCAGTGCAGTCGCAGGATCTGTCCAGCCTGGTTGGGTGGAGTTAACCCGTACATAACCTCGGTGTATTTGGGGGGACGGCCGGGTTTGTACGCTTTAACTACTTGAATCGGCGTCAACGGGGTGGTTTATGCGTACAAACCTTCCCTGCCACCCAAGATTGAACGAGGTTTTGTACGGGTTATCATCGACGGGGCCATGGGTGGGGGACGGCTGCTCTCTTACGTCTGTCTTCTGCCGCAACCACTCCCGCGGCCGCCTTCGCGGCCTTGTGCCCCAAGCACCCGTTCGGGTGCTTGGCTTGAATGGTTCCACACCTGATCGGTGCTCACTAACAGGGGCAGGCCGGTTGCCGTCCGTCACGTTCAGTAGTTACTCACTTTGGTGGTTCCGCTGATTGCCATTGCCTGTTGAGACCGTTTGCCAGTGAATCTTGGGTGCCAACTTAAGAACCGTCCCAACCGTCCACAAATAGTGACAGTTACCAGCAGACTTGCACCAACAGTAGAAACCACCCAAGTGGCGGCAGAAAATTCCGGGGGCAAGCCCCTGAAAGGGGTGCGGCAGCGTAAGCCGGCGAAGGCGGGCGCGGGAGTACTTGCGGCAGAAAACAAACGCGACAGACAACCCGTCCCCCCCCCGATTCACAAACCGCCGCCCCGACAGCCCAAAACCGTCATCCCACCGTCGAAGCGGCTATCTTTGAACAAAACTGGCCCGTTTCACACCAAAGACCACCGCGTCGACACCGTCCGTCCCAAAACCAGCGTCGAAGCGGCGGTTGCTGAACTGACGCGTCCCCACGGCCATGTTTGGGTTACGGTGCGCGATACTTGATGCTATGGAAAATCCCAGTCAAAGCGTGACCGAGGCTTTTGAGCAAATGTATGGACACCCGGCGGCCGGGGTTTGGTCGGCGCCGGGGCGCATCAACCTGATCGGCGAACACACCGACTACAACCGCGGCCTGTGCCTGCCCATCGCTTTGCCGCAGCGGGCTTGGCTGGCGGCGGCGCGACGCGACGACGACATTGTGCGGTTGACGTCTCTGGATCTGGACGAGATGGTCGAGGTGGCGATTGACGACGTCGGGCCGGGGCGTCCGGCCGGCTGGGCCGCCTACCAGGCGGGCGTGCTTTGGGCGATGCGCGAGGCCGGGCTGGCCGTCGGCGGCATGGACGCCGTCCTGAAGTCGGACGTGCCGGTGGGCTCCGGGCTGTCCAGCAGCGCTGCGATCGAGGGGTGCGTCGCCGTCGCGGCGGACGCATTGTTCAACCTGGGGCTGGCAAGCACAGACGAGGGACGGGCGCGCCTGGCGGCGATTTGCCAACGGGCCGAAAACCACATCGTCGGGGCGCCGACGGGTGGGCTCGACCAGACGGCCAGCCTGCGCTCGCAGCCTGGCATGGCGCTGTTGATCGACTTCGACAAACTGGACGCCGTCGGGTTACCGCAGGCCCAACTGGAGCCCTTCGACCCGGGCGCCGACGGCCTGACGCTGCAAGTCATCAACACATTGGCGCCGCACGCCAACGTCGACGGGCAGTATGCCGCCCGTCGCGCCGCCTGCGAAGCCGCCGTCGCCAAGTTGGGTGTGACATCGCTTCGTGACATCACCGTGGACGACCTGCCTGCCGCCCTCGCGAAGCTTGATGACGACGACCAGATCCGGGCCGTCCGTCACATCGTGACGGAAAACGCCCGCGTGCTGCAGGCCGTCGACGCCGCGCAGGCCCGCGACTGGAAGGCCTTCGGCGAACTGATGACGGCCGCTCACGCGTCACAACGCGATGACTACCGCATCAGTTGCCCGCAGTCGGATGTGACCTGCGACGTGGCCGTCGCCCACGGCGCGCTGGGTGCCCGTCAAACCGGCGGTGGCTTCGGCGGTTGCGTCATTGCGCTGGTGCCGAATGCCCTGGTGGGCGCCGTCACGGATGCCGTCGCGAATGCCTATGACGCCCAGGGCTGGCCTCGTCCGGACGTCTTTCCCGCCGAGGCGGCACCGGCTGCGGGCTAGCGCAGACCTGACGAACGGGCCACAATAGAAGTGTGAAGGACAACGATCCGGGGGCGGCATCGAGCCGGGAAGAGCTGGTCAAACTGCTGGCGCCGCAGGGTGTGGCCGACAGCTATATCAACGCCGCCGGGCGGCTTATCACCGTAAAGACCGAGACGTTACACCTTATCAGTGACGCATTCGCCGGCTTGGGTGATGACGGCACGGGCGCCCCGATCGTCTGCACGCCGGGGCGTTATCACCCCGGCCTGTACGGCACGATGATCATGGCCGGCGGGCACACCTACCGGGCGGTCGGCTACGTCCACGAGTGCGGCTACCACGTCCTTTACACCGATGACGGGCTGCGCCATTTCGTGATCTGCGCGCCCGACACCTTGCGGACGCCGGTGCGCAGTTGGGGCTGGCAGGTGCAGCTTTACGCCGCGCGCGGCGCCGAGTCCTGGGGCATCGGCGATTTCCGCGACCTGGCGATGATCTGCCGGAAGGCGGCCCGTCAGGGGGCGTCGTGCATTCAGGTGTCGCCCGTCCATGCCGTCGCCCCGACGGTTACACCACAGGATTCGCCGTACTCGCCGGCGTCGCGCACCTACCTGAATATTCTGCACATCGCGCCCGGGTTGGCACCGGGGGCCGAGCGCGTCGATCTTTCGGAACTGTCGGCCAAGGGACGGGCGCTCAACCAGCAGCGGCTGATCGACCGGTCAGCCGTCTGGGCGCTGAAGAAGCAGGCGCTGCAACTGATTTGGGACGCGCAAAGCGAAGGCCCGTCGCCCGAATTCACCGGCTGGCGGGCCGCC
>Ga0123357_10012859_pt1 | contig 10815 bp, 5 predicted proteins | sample TergutEmb28metaG_FD_89873 | JGI IMG/M metagenome (GOLD analysis project Ga0123357, IMG submission 89873) | Embiratermes neotenicus P4 segment gut microbial communities from Petit-Saut dam, French Guiana - Emb289 P4 | ecosystem: Host-associated > Arthropoda: Insects > Digestive system > Gut ... | reverse complement strand
TCAATTTGACCTCACGAGGCTGAGTGGACCCCGTTCCAGACCCACTACTACTCAGAAAATCTGGTAGCGCCGGGGATCGAACCCGGGACTTCTGTATCTGTAGCCAGAAACTCTGACCACTAGGCCACAGAGGCGGTCTTGCACAACGTACAGTTTTGGAAATAATTAAACATCAATAATTAAACTGAACACAACAACAATGGTTTCAAACTTTCGCTGTGTTCTGAATGCTGTATGCTTTCTTCTGGGTAAATCCGCGGCTTTTGAATTTTATATGCCGACGTTTCGAAATACTCTGTTCCACCTTCATAGGCACTTAGTTATGAAGAATGACTAGGTTTGAGAAAAGTTGGGGTATTTATATGGGAAAAGATTTGGCTCGAGCGAAACCTTTTCCCGTATAAATACCTCAAAATTTCTTAAACCTAGCCCTTCTTCACACCTATCTGCGTATGAAGGTGGAACAGAGTGTTCCGAAACGTCGGCATACACAATTCTGACGCCGGGTAATTACCCAGAAGAAAGCATACAACAACAGTGGTATTCCGAAGACACCTGAAGATAACCAGAGCTGCGTACTGTCGACAGTATTCAGTATGAAAATGTAGGTATGTATGCAGTAATTACAACTGCATTTTCTACCAATTTTCGTCATTTAAACGTTGTCTTCGATTCAATTAAAGAAACAGAACAAACACGTTTTAATGCATTTTTTCAATCTCAAAATGTTTGTTTTGCAGTTCGCTTCTTCCATAATTTCACCACTTATTTCTACTTGTTATTACTCTCATTCATAATAATTTCCATTTTTTCTCTGTCTCTCTCTTTGTCAATGGTCTCGTTATCTTTCCTCGCCTTTGTCATTTTCTCTCCATTCTGACAGCCAGTAAATACTAGACCAAAATGGATGATTATTTGCGGAGAGCGTTGATGATTAGTGCAGCTGTAATCCGACTACGGACATCAATGACAAAGAACAAAAGCATCGTTCTGATTACATGCTCATTAATATGGCAGCGATTTTTTTCCGGCAGCTTTACTGTGACGAAGAATGGTGTGACGGGGAACGTGGTTGGTTTTAAAGGAACATGAATACTTTAGTTAGTATGAGTGGCCGACGAAGAGCTGAACGATCGGTATTCGATTTTCAGTAGTGGCGGAGGCTTTTCTCCTAGCCGCAACCTCGGCTGCGGCCTCTGTGCACTCTTCCGACTCGACATACTTACTTGACAACGAGTATAAATCATGAGTTGTCAAAAACGGTCAGGACATTGAATGGAAGAGCATACTGATGGGGCCGTTTATTCGTTATTTAATGAAATTATATACTTATATACGTTGGCCGGGTAGCTCAGTCGGTATAGCCACTGACTACGGGCTGATTGTTCTGTACTCCAAAAACGTCTAGACCGGCCCTGGAGCCCACCCAACGTCCCTTTTCAATGGATATCGGCGTTCTTTCTCTTCGTGTAAATGGGGATGGGCGTGGCGATGCCCACCCAGATTCATGCAGTGTGCCGAAGTTAAGTATGGGTTGAACTATGATTTATTCCTCCTTTATATATCCTCATGTAGTGCACAAGGAAAAACTTTGCCATTTTATTGATCCAAACACGACGACACGTCATTTTAGATACATTTTGCTGTCGTGAGGTGTTGTTATGTATTTCTCGGGTAATTAGGAAATTCGTCTCCTAAAATAGACAGATACAGTTGTATATGTTTAATGTTGCGGTACTTGGGGACTCCGGTTAAATTCATTATTAAACACGAGGAGGTTTGCATGCAAGCGAACTTGCAGGTTCCTGTATTAAACTGCGTCCCCATGTTCTTTATATTGAGCGTTCTATTGAATTGATTTCGTAGACACTGAAGACCTCCTCTTTCCTCGTGGATGACCCGTTTTCATCGAACTTTAATCATTAATCAAGCCCTTGCCGATACCTTTCTACATAAAAAGAAGCACTCTCCCCCCCCCCCTTTTTTTAAGAATGTAATTAAGTTGATTGAATGGAAAGGGACGAGATGAGTTGCGTGACTGAAGTGGCGTCGCTGAGGACTTGCAGTCGGCTGTTAACATGTGACGTGCAGTGCTAGATTTCATTGAAATCCATAAATCCAAAGGAATGTTGAAGTCATAATGAATTTTCAGCTAAACAGCGAGTCACTAATAGGAGCCGGCTGAACTTTTTGCCACAGTCACAGCAAACAGTGGACCTGTTTCAGACTAGCAGACAGTCAGATGTTATACGTGTAATCAAAGATGTGCTGGTCATTATAATAAAACCATCTAGATGCACTAATTTCTCAAATTTATTTTTGGAATAAAAGTACATATTTCGGACAGTTCCTCTGTCCATCATCAGGAGCTTTTCACAGTACACACAACAATGGTATAAGTCAGCAATGCCTGTATGACATATACCATTGCTGTGTGTACAGTGAAAAACTCCTGATGATGGACAGAGGAACTGTCCGAAACATGTAGAGTTTTATTCCAAAAATAAATTTGAGAAATTAGTGCATCTCACTTGTTTTATTGTAAGAATTTATCACGATACACGGTCTCCTGAATGCCAGATATGCTTGTCGTTAGTCATCCGCTAATTCTGATAATGTCGATATGTGACATGTGAAGAAATTATCCTTAAATATCAGTAATGCAACATAACTCATATTACATTCTTATGTATATTGGACCGTCCATCATTGTGATAGTAGAAAAATAAGATACCAACTTGATGTCACAATTTATTAAGTTTTATTTCACTTCTTCTACGCTCAACATGTTTCGGACATTAATACATCCATCTTCAGAAGCTTCGGCCTGCCACACGGAATACCACCCCAACCAGCCACTCCGAAACTCCAACACACATCGAAACAAGAACAAATAACTAATGTGGTGATAAAATAAAAAAGTCGCAGGCTCCTGATGATGGATGTATTAATGTCCGAAACATGTTGAGCATAGAAGAAGTTAAATAAAACTTAATAAATTGTGACATCAAGTTGGTCTCTTATTCTTCAACTATCATATTACATTGCCTGAGATGCTGCTCATGCGCATGTGAGTTTGCTGTTGAACATAATTTAAAGCTTTCACAGCGATGGAGATTAATACATGGTATTGTGGCTTTGTGGGTTATGACACCGTGCTGATGTGTCTGGATAGTGCAGTTGTTCAATTTTCAGGAGAGAAATGGGCCAGGTCCGAAAAGTGAAGGGATTTGTATTAGAGGAGCACAGAAACTGACCTCGAAGCAGAGGAATGGCCCATTCAGTTTTCGGTATGTTCAAAGTAGGACTGGGGCTACATTTGAATGCATAGGCCTTGAGAAGGCAACTGGTGCAGGACTGGAAGCAGGTAAAGTAAGAAACTTTCAATTCTTAAACACGGGGGGAGAGAAGCCATGGCTGGCGGTGGCAGCATGTCGGCAGACTCATTCAGCAGAGTCATTTTGTCTTGGCGCTGACCATTTCTGCTTTCTTAATCAGACCGTGTGACAGACACTTGGCCTTTCTTTTTTAAAGTGAGTATACCTACCTCCGCTCTGAGAGAATGAGAGGTCAGACAAGAGATGTCACCATACATAAGAGTTCTCACAGCGATTTCAAAGCTGTCATATTTGTGTCTGTTGACGGTATTTTCTTTGTGATGTACATCCTAGTGGTGAGTGGTGTCAGCTTGATCGCATCAGTGTTGCGTTGTCAAGTGCCTGAGTTCTTCATGATCAAGCCATTTATTGTGGTGGTGACCCGTTAACGACCATGAGTGCTTTCAGAGCCCGGAGTTGTGGCACTGATAAGAGCATGACCCGAACAACTACTCGAAGGCAGAAGGTAGGAAAGACACCTTCCTTCCCGGAGTAGTACTCTTCGTTTCCAATTGGACTGTCTGGATCCATTTGTCTTTTCCCCGTCCTACACTTTGATTGACCCCTATATTCCCTGAACTGATTCTTTTTCCCTAAATCTATATAAATTTGCACCCCGAAGACTGAGCACTATGCACCTCCGAAGCGCTCGTACTCACCTATCAGACTGCTGCTACATGGGTTAGTCGGAAGACTGTATAATGAATTACAGCAGTTTGTTTCGACGTGCGACGGATGGGGGCGTCAGCCGTTAAATTGCTCACCTGGTAGTGTCTCCTTATGGAATTTTCTTTATACAGTATTACTAAGTACGTTGGTGGGCCGGGTAGCACCGTCGGTAAAGCGACTGACTACGGGCTGGATGGTCCGGGATCGAATCCCGGTGGGGACGAGATTTTCTGCCCGTCCAGACCGGCCCTGGGGCCCACCCAGTCTCCTGTACAATGGGTACCGGTTCTTTTCCGGGGGTAAAGTGCGGCCGTGACGTGCTGCTGACCACGCACCCTCTTCTAGTGCCGCGGTCATGGAAGAGTAGAGCTATACCTCTACCCACCCTCTGGGCCACACCGGGCCTGTAACGGGAACACTTTACCTTTACTTTTTTTTACTAAGTACGTTTACATAATTACACAAGTTTTATGGTTAAATGATGGTCTGTATTAGTGTATTAATTTCATGTTGCTGGTATTTCCGTTTTCGGAACAATAATTATTATACTTAATTTATAACAACTTTGTACATACTGCTTCCAAGGAGAGGCATCTCCCCTTTACCCCCTTTAAAGCTTAAAAAAAATTATTTGCTGTGTTAGGCCAACGATGAAAGAAATACGAGTATATGGGATTCATGTTTGAACATTTTATCACCACATAGGCTCCTTCAGTGGTCGTTGTGCCCATCTGTTTACAGAAGGTCAATGAACCATGTCAACAACCCCACCGTGACACACCCTGTAAAACGATTTGAGCGCGCGATTAAAAACGGCAGTCTTCAACGCTAAAATGAATACTGTTCACAGCGATACAGCGGTCAGCGTGCCTGCTTTGAAATTGTAATGCATTATTAACGTGTACTGCAATTTAATCACACAGTATAACCCATAATGTACACCTACACCAGAAATTCACAAATCCCTTTCCCCAGGTCGCCGTGGTTAATACATTTTGTGCGGTGACGCCAAATAGTTTGGTGGTCATCATGATGGATCTTGCTTTGCGTCACTCTTCTGGCACCCAGGATTTTGAGGTGGTTCCTAGATTTTGGGACTTGACTTAAACAAATACATAAATTGTTTGTTTAAATACGCCTGATTGTGTAAATAAATATATTTTTGTTCTATTTGCATAAAGTGTACCTTGTTAGTTATATTTTATGATCACTTGGGATTGTTTCGGGTTGGAATTTCCGCTCATATACCGACTTTTCTGTAAGACCATTCTTTTGTTCAGTGCTCTTTTCTTTGCATCTCAGGCACTGTTGGGCGTGGTTATGTCATTACACAGCATGGGCAGGATGATCAACTGTGACTTTTTTATTTTCATAATAACATTATTCCAACTGTTTCATGTGCCGAAGTAGTTGATACAGTAGCGATTGAGTGAAACACGTTAGAAGCCGTTTCATGTTACCCAATGTTTCTTTTCCCCCTTCTTCTTCTTCGTCTTCTTCTTCTTCTTCTTCTTCTTCTTCTCCTCCTCCTCCTTCTTCATTAGAAGCAATTTAATTACATTCTTTTCTCTTGAACGGATGGTACTTAAAGTTAAAGCGGCTAGTTTCGTGCTTAGTTAAGGTGAGGGTTGTGCTTAATGAATATACATTGACCTTCCCTAAAATGTCGTGTTTTGATGTAGAACTACCTTTATTAATGTAGAGGGGGAAAAATTCAAAGGCGGTGCATCTTTTATCCTTAGGTATTAACAAACTTTGGAGTTTCCCAATAAAAGCCTGAGGAACGTTCGGAAAGTAACACAGCTCACTGCTTCATAGACTAACAATTGCTTAACAGTTGAGGTACAGAATTAGAAAGAAAAAAAAACGCACTTCGGCTGCGTATGGAGGAGCCGGTATGATTCAACTTAGCTGTTTTAATAAAGAAAACTTTAGCTTTTATAGAGGAGCAAAGAAAAACATTGTGTGTTTCTCTTTCATGTACTTCTTTATTATTTTTCTATTCTTTGTTACTTTTAATTTTTTGTTATTTTCCAAATTGTGGCGTGCTCTGTGTGTTTCTTCAATTCTTGTCTCTGTCTTTTTCTTTTTTCCGCATAATAGTTTTTTTTCCATCCCCCTGAGAAACATCGTTAGTTCCTGAACCCTGTACATTGCTATATCAAGAAGAGAGGGCACAGCTATCAAAGGATAATAAAATAACACTCGCATGTAGTGCGGAAAAGATTCTGAGAGACGGTTTGCCGTATGAAATGCTGTTAGTGTCTTTGAAAGACGAATACATTGAGCTGCTTGAGTGTTATGTAACATACATACATACAAAGCATTTCCTAAGAACTAGATTTTTCAAAAGAAGACAAACGTATGTCCCTTTCCTCCTCTTTCGCAATTTTGACACATATGGGTAAAGAATAATGGTCATGTTTGCTACTGTTTTTCTTTTTCTCTAGTAAAGAAGGCTAACTGACGGTGATAGAATGGACTTTTTTTTTAATAAAATAGGTTTATAATGAAACTTCCTAGCTCCTCATTTTTCCAAGTCGAAAGTGATTGTTATTTGGTTCTCTAAATTGAAGGGAAGTAGCTCGAGAGTGGATGTGGAGGGAAATGAAGGGAGTGGCCGGCCAGAAAATGTTCCTTTATGTAAAATTTAAACCTGAGGGCCCGTATAATTTTTCTGAAAGATCACGTTTGACTTGGGTTAGATGATTAAGGGAGGAAGTGATTTTGAATACGGTAGAGTTGCAAAGGAATTATAGTTATTCCTTTCGATCTATCGTTCTGTAGGATGGAATAAAGGAACGACCCTGTTGAACACACATTTAAAACTATGCGATATTTAGAAGTGTCTGGAATTAGAAATGTAGTGAATTAAATCAGGAATTTAACAGCATTGAAACAATGAAAATCAATATTACTGTTTTAATATGAGTTTTTTACGATTCTCCGAAATGGGGGGTGCTTGTTTAGCTGTTCCTCCGTTGAAACGTTGTAACATCCAATAAGACTTTTGTCTTTAGCAGCACCGCTCTGGGAACCTCAAATGTCGCGACTCAATGAAGCTAACTGGCGGTCCGCGAACCCACTAGAGGAGCTTCTGACTCAAGTGCTGTTGTGTTCGGCCACTATAAATATTTTTATTGCCGCTTAGGACATATATTTACAATTGGCGTATTGTGGACGGACAGACGGTTGACAGTCATCTCGTCCAGCGAGCAAAGCAGCGAAGTCTGCAAACTAACTGACGAGTACGTCTAACTTAAAATGTAACGTCCCGATTAATGAATAATTTAACAGACAAAATTAAGCTAAATACTGGATCGCTGCATTTGTTCGGGACTGTATATACACTGACAGGACATTTCAGTACTTTGCCCAGCTTTGAACAAAACTTGAAATCCCTAGATTGTGTTTTGTTGTTTGCGTGAAAATGCGCGCGCACGCGTGAGGCTTTACACTACAAATTCTAGATAACGTTACAATGCAAGATCTGCATCAGTATTTTAATTAAATCTAGCCCTGTATCTATTCACGTTTATCAAAAAAAAATTGATAAATTTAGGTTGTTAAATAAGGACGGATTTCGTGATTCATACAGGTCACCTAGGGTTGTCGGGAATATTGAAATAAAGGTCCTGGGCATCGGATACAATGGACAAACAACAGGTGGATACAGAGCCGCTAGGGCAGACATTTTGGAAAAGTCCACCTGGTAGACCGAAACGATGGCATAATAACTTTAAGGTAGGTCTTCTTCTTCTTCTTCTTCTTCTTCTTCTTATTATTATTATTCCGTGGCTTTACGGTACTTGTAGTTTGACCTTAGCGTACCTAATGACATCCATCCATTTTGATGGGTCCTGGGAATTTCTCTCCATCCTTTAATCCATATCATTCTAAGGTCCATCTGTACGTCATTTTACCATCTTAACTTTCTTCTTCCAACCTTCCTTTTACCCTCCAGTTAGGCATCTTGAGAATTCTGTTATTGTCCATTCTTATGCAATGACCCAGCCATTCAAGTCTTCTAATCTTGATATCTATTACTATATCTGTGTCTCGATATAGATTATTAAGTTCTTCATTTGTCCTGATACGCCAGGTCCCCCTGTCACAAATATTATTCCTTAACCAGCTAAAGTCGAAAATATGGCGAGCTCCTAATAATGCCAGAAGATGGCAGATGGGATTTAATTCGGAGTTTAAAGGGTTAAGCTAGGTTATTGGCAGAAAAATGTGAAGACTGAAAGAGAACTCAGCTGGACCAGGATCATGTCCAATGGTAGGTTTTAACACTAGCCGTGTTAAACTGTAGAATTCTGCTAAATCGATATTAGTTACGTGCTCTTACCAATTTATCTATTCAGCGCCTCACTTCAAGAATGATAATGTACTAATTCAAAAATGCAAAGAAGGAAAAAGTTTAGTATAGTAGTTACATTGTAAATTTTGTGAATTGTAAGGAGTGAAATATGTAGAATATTAGTCCCAATAAATATGACGTAATAAATAAGCTCTGGGTAAGAATGAAAGAATGAACATGACGTTGTATTTAGAAGATCTGTGGGAGATAAGGGATTAGCAGGAGAATAATGTGCATGCAACGTCTTAAAGATCACGCTAGTCTTCATTTTTTGGGTTTTGAAGAATTACCTGCTGCAACATTGCGCCCCCTGTAATCGGATTCACGTCTCCTTTACTCTCTTCAGACAAAAAACACAATACAGTGTGTAGAATATGTACCTGCGTCTTGAATGTAGTGACATCAGTACAACGTCTTTATTATAGTGATACTCAGTAGCCGATAAAGAGCCTATTAGAGGCGAACTGTGTTGGTTGTAGACTTAACAGAACGAAAACAACCTACAAGGAAACAACTGAAATGAAACGTTAGTGATATCACGTTAATTTATAGAAAGTTACCCGATAACATGGCGTAAATATACAATACAATTGTAATAATATAACACGTTATTAAAGGCAAGATAGAAGGGACAAGAAGACGGAGAAGAAGACATAAGCAGCTCCTAGGTGGCCTAAAGACAAGGAGACTATTCTGGAATTTGAAAGGGGATGGAATAGATAGCACTGTCCGAAGGACTGGCTTTAGAAGAGGCTATGGACCTGTCGCAAGACGAGATTACATAATCAATGATTAATAAAGAGAGATGTCTGTTTTGAAATTGAAATTAGAATACTTTCTGAAGGTGATGATTTGTTTCAACAAAACTTCAACATCACTTGTGTATTACGGAATAGTAATAATGTTGCCAGTTGTTTTATGTGGACATGCAAAGCAACCGTATACTTACTTTGATTGAAGAACACAAGTTAAATGTGTTTGAAACAAATTAGGTCTAGCCATGAAAATTTGTACGTGTGAACTCTGCAGTATGATGGAGCATTTCGGGGTATTTCACAGAGTGGACCTGCATACATACATATATATATATATATATATATATATATATATACATAGGTGTTTCAGAAAGTAAGGTTCTCTATTTTTTTGCCACCAAAATAGGGAACCTTACTTTCTGAAACACCCACGTATATTATCTAACACTGTAACGATATGACATTAAAGGAAGCGGCTATGAACATCTCATATTCATATCTAAGATAGCACGCCAGGAATGCATACACAAATTTTAGTGTGTAAACATTTTAAAAACTTGTACTTGAATGTGCAGATGTGAATGAATAACATGAAGATGGTTAATTGCGAGCATGGCAGGTGACTGTTGGTGTCGCGAGGTCGTGCCCCAAAATGAGATTTGATGCGTTGACCGAGTAGGCTGCTGCGACATTGCTTGGTATTTAGCGCGCTGGCAACGACGGTGTTCAGTGGTGGATTTGGGAGCGGCAGCCAAAGTACTGATTTCTCTGTTTTTAAGCACCTTGTCGTGAACTAGACTGGGTATGCTGCACGCATTTAAGCCATGGTACTAGAGGGATGCCAGTGCTCAGGCTCACGTTGCGATCGCCTTTTCCCATGTCTAGACTCAACGATACCGACTGGGTAGAGAGCAGGAGTTTGTCGGTTTGCAGACTGTGCCGACACCGATCATTTAGCCGGTCACTGATCTGCCTCGGCTGCTAATTGTATATAACAAATTCGCTAATATACGTCAGCACAACAATTTTTTATTGGAACATACATGTTCCAATAAATAATTGTTGTGCTGACGTATATTAGTGAATTTGTTATATGCTTCATTAGAGCACTTCGTGATACCTTCTTTAAAATTGACAGCTAGTCAAGCTAAGAGCATCTGTTTGTACAAGAACTTAAAAGCCAAAGTCCAGAGGTGCTGTTCCAATATACGTATATTTTAATCGCCAATGTTTGAAACTAGGTCTCATCCCCAAATATGCTCATATATGTTCCAATTAATAATTGTTGCGCTGACGTATATTAATGATAGTTGAAGAATAAGAGACCAACTTGATGTCATTAGTTATTAAGTTTTATTTCACTTCTTCAATGCTCGACATGTTTCGGACATTAATACATCCATCATCAGGAGCCTGCGACTTTTTTATTGTATCACCTTATTGGTTGTGTGTTCTTGTTTCGATGTGTGTTGGAGTTTCGGTGTGGCTGGGTTGGGGTGGTTTCCGTGTAGCAGGCTGAAGCCTGATGATGGATGTATTAATTTCCGAAACATGTTGAGCATAGAAGATGTGAAAACTTAATAAACTGTGACATCAAGTTGGTCACTTATTCTTCAACTATCACAATGATGCACGGTCCAATATACATAAG
>Ga0123357_10012858_pt1 | contig 10815 bp, 5 predicted proteins | sample TergutEmb28metaG_FD_89873 | JGI IMG/M metagenome (GOLD analysis project Ga0123357, IMG submission 89873) | Embiratermes neotenicus P4 segment gut microbial communities from Petit-Saut dam, French Guiana - Emb289 P4 | ecosystem: Host-associated > Arthropoda: Insects > Digestive system > Gut ... | reverse complement strand
GAGGCATGAAATAAACTTACTGTAAAACAAAAATTTTGTGCATCAAGTTGGTTAATTACTGAGATAAATATACTGAGATGCACGGTCAGCAAAACGTCAAAACATTAAAATGATTAAGGTAACATCGCATTTCGTGCACAACATCGGCCCCCGTCTTCAGACTTGCTTTTAAAACAGAGTGTTATTACATAATTATTTACATTTTTCATTAACACAAAGTAAAGTTAATTCAGTGAACACATGTTCCAAAGACAGTTTACAATCCATATCAAAGTATATCAACTATTTAGTCAAATGTGCGTTGACAGTTTTAGACTTTCCTTGCAACATGATGTGCTCACCGATCTGAATTGAGTTTGTGTTCAAGAACTGTGTAAATAATTATGTAGTAACATTGCACATCAGAAACAGGCCTGAAGACGGGGGCGGTCCCACTCGCAAACGTAGTTTTATACTAATTGTATTAACTTTAATATATCAGACGATGTAAAAAGTCCATTAATTTAATTGCTTTGATTCCTACCGTGTCATTTCCGTTCATGTTAATTTTTAAAACACTGCTGGTACCCGTGCGAATAGTTTGCATTTAGAGGGAGTAAAATATTTACTTACTTACTTCTTTACTTACATACATACATACTTACTTACATACTTAATTACTTACTTACTTCTTTACTTACATACATACATACTTACTTACACACTTAATTACTTACTTACTTATTTACTTAATTATTTCTTTACTTACATACATACATACTTACATACTTAATTACTTACTTACTTCTTTACTTACATACATACATACATACTTACTTACATACTTAATTACTTACTTACTTATTTACTTACTTACTTACTTCTTTACTTACATACATACATACATACATACTTACATACTTAATTACTTACTTACTTATTTACTTACTTACTTCTTTACTTACATACATACTTACATACTTAATTACTTACTTACTTACTTACTTCTTTACTTACATACATGCATACTTACTTACATACTTAATTACTAACTAACTTACTTACTTACTTCTTTACTTACATACATACATACTTACTTACATACTTAATTACTTACTTACTTATTTACTTACTTACTTACTTCTTTACTTACTTACTTCTTTACTTACATACGTACATACTTACTTACATACTTAATTACTTACTTACTTACTTACTTACTTCTTTACTTACATACATACTTACATACTTACATAATTACATACGTCTTTACTTACATACATACATACATACTTACTTACATACTTAATTACTTACTTACTTACTTACTTATTTATTTATTTACTTACTTACTCCATGAGCAGAGTCCTTCTTGAGAAGCTGACAGGTTTTCAGCTAGTCAAGAAATTCACTGCATTTTATGGAACCAGAACGTTCATTACCGCATTCATAAGTGCCCGCCACCTGTCCCTATCACGAGCCAGCTCGATCCAGTCCATATCCCCACATCCCATTTCCTGAAGATCTACCTTAATATTATCCTCCCATCTACGCCTGGGTCTCCCATGTGGTCTCTTTCCCTCATGTTTCCCCACCAAAACCCTGCATACGCCTGTCCTCTTACCCATACGTGCTACATGCCCCGCCCATCTCATTCTCGATTTTATCGCCCAAACAATATTGGGTGAGGAGAACATCATTAAGCTCCTCATTGTGTAATTTTCCCCACTCCCCTTTTATCTCCTCCCTCTTAGACCCAAATATTCTCCTCAGCACCCTATTCTCAAACACCCACAACCTACGTTTCTCCTTCAATGTGAGCGACCAAGTTTCACACCCCTACAAAACAACAAGCAAAGTTATAGTTCTGTATATCTTAATCTTTGAGTTTTTGGATAGCAAATTGGAAGACAAAAGACTCTGCACCGAATGGTAACAAGCATTCCCCGACTTCAGTCTGCAATTAATTTCATCTAGAATAGATTTTTTATTTGTTATAGTTGTTTCCAAATATTTAAACTCCTCCACCCTCTGAAAGGATCTATTATCAGTCTTCATATTGTGATTTCGTCCTGCATTCTGATCTCGAGACATGGCCATATACTTAGTTTTATCAGCAGTTACTTCTAGCTCAATCTCCTTACTAGCCACAATCAAAGCTTCTGCGTTTTTCTTTATAGTACGTACACTTCCTTCCAGTATATTAACATCATCAGCGTAAACCAGAAGCTGATGTGTGCCATTTAATTTCAAGCCCTCCTGGTTTACCTGAACCCTCCTAATGGCGTACTCTAAAGCAAAGGTGAAAAGAAATGGCGACAGAGCATTTTCTTTTTGCAAACCATTCCAAATATGAAACATGTCAAACAAATTCTTACCCATCGGGACTCAGCTATGGGTTTCAGTCAGACATCTTTATTGGCCTTACCAGTTTCATGGGGATACCAAACTCGGTGAGAATATTATACAAGACCTCCATCCTAACTGAATCATAAGCTTTCTTGAAGTCATTAAAGAGCTGATGCACTGCTTCGTTGTATTCCCAATTTTTTTTCAAGTATTTGACGAATGCAGAATATATGATCACTAGTTGACCTGTTGCGTCGAAGTCCACATTGATGATCCCCAATAACTTCCTCTGCGTATGGAATTAATCTAGACAGCAGGATGCTGGATACAATTTTGTATGTAGTTGGCAAAAGTGATGTGCCCATATAATTACTACAATATGTTTTATCGCCCTTCTTAGAGATAAGTACAATGATCGATTCCTTCCAATTTCAGGCAATTTCTTCTTATTCTAAATAGAAATAATAAGTTTATGTATCTCAGAGCGAAATGTCCTACTCCCTACTTTAATCATTTCTCCTGTTATTTGATCAGTACCTGGTGATTTGTGACTTTTAGCTTTTCAATAGCCAGCTCAAACTCAAAGGTACTTTGCTCCTGCATTAATGGTTCTGCTGTGGTATTTCTCTCTGCCTAACACCATTAACCCCATGCACATTCAATAGCTGAGGGAAATGGTTCCTCCATCTAGCCAAGATACTGTGGGAATCTTCAACCAAATCACCCTTCTCATCCTTTACACTATTAGTTCTAGGCTGATGACCCTTCTTAAGGTCATTGGTGCTCCTATACAAGTCCCTAGTATTTTTTATCTTACTATTAGTTTATGTTTAGTTTAGTGTATGTAGGTGTGTAGTGGTACATGCTAATTACGAATTCAAGCATAAACAGCTGGCCGAGCTGTGACGGTCGCATAGATATAGGACCATTTAGTTCTGAATTTAATATATCAAACTAATGCCGTATTTTGTAAGATTTGGTGTTCTGATTGCGGTGAATATGAATATGCGTGTCTTCTGGAATGTGACGCAGTGTAATTTGTTACATAGATAATCTCCTACCGTGAAGATGAAGCCAGCACCTTTCTTCGTAACTGTGGTACTTAACCCCCTCAATTGAACATCTTGTCATTATCGTCTTAGAAAAGAGCATCTTAGCACCCCTCTTTTATTTACGTTCTTCCAGTTCTGGAAAGCCGTAAGTTGTTAGCGCGAGTTTTCAAGTTATTGCAGAAGAATTTATTTTAAATTGAATTTTGACATATCGAAATTATGAGAAGAAAAGCGAAATATCATGTCTAGCATGCAAGGTGTGAAGTAGTCTATTCGAAACATTCTTCTGATGACACCACTTGAAGTCAGTGCGACATGTATAAGCGCTGGTTTAAGTCTGATGGCAAAAATATGAGGCGCTTGTTCGTTGGTTGGTATATTAACGAAGTGCTGCCCTCCTTCCCGTGAATCGACTAAAACTGCCGAACACGGCCGCCGCAAACAATTTCTAGACGGTAACAACAGCTAGTTTGAATGCGAATGACAGTACACAACGTGGCACACGAAGTACTGTCTTTGTTTGAATTGTGTATTGTATACTTTTCCTCTATGGTTATTTGCATATTTTAGTCGCATAAGAGAATAATTTTTCCATCGTCTTTACTGGTTATGAAAATAGGCTGTTTGCTGTGGACGAAGAAGACAAATGACAAGTGTCTGAAAATAAAGCTACCAGGAATGTGTTTCGAAGTTGTATGTAAGATGAAACATGTGGCTTTTCTGTTATTACACAGAAAAGTGCTGGTACCTTGGTCTGTTCGAGGCCGAATATAGCCTTCGATACTGAAGCTCCTGCAATCCTACAGACTTAAAAGAGCCATCTAAAGTCGGGCTCCGGAAAAAATAAATAAAGTATTAGAGTAAGCACGGATTTTCCCCCACACGTTTGTCTAGAGTTGCCTCCCAATGTTTATCTCTGGGATCAAATTATAGCTACCGCTACCTGTATTCATTAGTGTAGTGCTGTTACGGTAGTGAAGTCCAGAAAGTTAAGAAGGAGCAGTCATGTGGCCCGGAGGGGGAAGAGGTAACCAGTGCAGAATTATGGTGCGTAAATCTTTTAGACACTGAGCTTAGAACAAACCCAACAGTTTATAGAAGGATAGCATTAAGATAGATCTTGGAGGAATGCCACCTGGGGGTTGGAAGTCGTCAAGATTCACTATATGACTAGGTCATCAGATAAACAATTTACAGTTAATAATGTACCTTCCAATTGTGCCCTCGTTTTAGGTATTTTATACAAAGGGCCGGCTTGCATTTGCACTACTGCAGCCACTCACCTGGCCGGACATGCTGTCTATGACTAGCCAATAGCTGGCTGTCAGCAGACAGCCGTGAATCCGCCATGTATAGAGAACTGTCTGCAGTAAAAACAGTTGTACAAACAGACCGACGATAAACTGCTAGACGGTTATACCACTATATTTTCATAAACAACGCTATAATTCCACTTATATGTTTTAAGGATTTACATATTACGAGTTACAAAACCTGAAGCTTTGTAGCGGTTTATGGCAAATTTGTGTCCATTATTACGCAGTCCCAGCTGAAGATGCAACTTTGATACGTCGAGGTCTGTGCAGTATTGACGTTGCTTATCACATGAAGACATTTCGTTGTAGTATAAAGTTAATAGACCCAAGATTTATTATAAAATATTCAATCTTCATCTTTTATATATATTTTCTGAACTCACCATCATGCAACAAGATCATCAACAGGTCACAATGGTTACTAGTTTCGGCCTTCTGTTCAGGCCATCATCAGACCATACATCATTTAGAATTAAAGAAAAACCACAAGTCTCCTTAATGTAAAAATGGATAGAGATCTTACTCCCTTGGTATAAATTTGATAAAACGGTTACACGCTATAAAGTATGTGAAACAAACGTTCTATAGGGGAGAAGGAGCTAGTTGGCACACTTTTTACTTTTTGATTTTTCACATTTTCTCTGTATTTGCTAATGAGAATATAAGGGCACATTTGCGTAGTGACACTCTTGGGATGCAATCTGAGCTATATAATTTTCACGCTGTCTGTAAGTAGAGAGGGCGGTTTTCCCCAAACCTCTGCAGGTGTGCCAACCGGCCCCTCTCACGGGACAAGTTGGCACATGGTAAAAATACATGGAAAATCAAGGTGCGAATATCTAAAGGTGTGATGATAACAGACAATGGTCAGTTTACTGTTTTAAGATACAAATGTGTCCAACACAGCCACAGACATTATGATGGTAGTAACAAAAAAAAAATTAACAATCGGCTCAAAATGGAACACATTTACTTAAACTGAAAATGGAAATTAGAAGCAAAACTTACACAATACAGCAACAGCATACAACCAACAGCATTCGTTTTTAAACAGAGTATTCCGATCCATCGGACTAGCGATATGAGCAAATAAAGCTGGGACTGCCATCAGTGCATTTTTCATGTGCCCGCAACTTGTACTCTGTTCACTGAATCCACATTTCTCTGGACGCACTTCTAGAATATGCGTCAAGACAGTACAAGCATAGAGTATCCTTGGAGCCTTCTCATTTTGTGTCGCTTGCATTCTTCGATTTCTTGATGTTTTGCGGTGTTTCTTTTGTGAATATCTCACTAGAAATATTGCACACGCTTCTCTTTCCTCCTGTCTTGGGCCCAGTTTTTCTCATTTGCTCCAAGACTTGCGTTGTAGTTATTTTCAAAGCATATTTTACGATGTATCAGTCAAATTGGCAGTTCTCTTCTGCTTGTTTACATTCTGACTCTCCGTGTCCGTCTTTAGAAAGAGGTCGAATGTCCTCTGGGGAAGAAGGATGTGTTTCTTCCTTTGGAGTAGATGTTAGTGGTCTTGGAGAATCAGTCGACATCCTTGGGGTTTCACTGTTCCTTTTGAAAGCTGCCGCAGCCACAGGCGGCGTAGATCTATCTGTAACTTAAGCCCCTTTAAATTCTTCGTCATGAAAATTGTCTCTGTTGAAGGGATCCCAGGGACGGAATGTTGTTAACACATTAAACTGACGAAAATTTGGTTTCCGTAAAACGCGTTGTTCTTGTGTAGCTGGGCGCGTGTTAACTTCCCAAGAAGAACTCTGCTGCATTCAGTTAGATATAATTTGTGATAGGCCGTTGGAGGGGGTCGCTCTGAAGCAGCTCGACTTCTTCATGTCAGCACTGTTTTTATGCAAAAAAGTGCGTGTTCAATTAAAATATGTTATGTAAATCCTGTTCACATATACACTGAAATAAAATGGACGTCTGTGTTTGCAGCGCTACATCTATGACTGTTACAGTAACTGAAAACAGCAATCGAGTTTCCGAGAAACCTGCTGATCATTTATGTGGAGTCCTTGAATATTACTCGAATGAGCTTTGGGCTCATCGTTTACGTAACCCTGTTCTAAGGCCATACAAATGATTTGTATTTGAACAGTGTTGCTGGTAGCCCGACTAGTTGAATACCCATAGAAAATTTAAAATGAAAATTCAACAAATATGAAAGTTGAAGTTTTCCCTCTCGAGGCAGTGAAGGCATATAGAGGGAGTAGAGTATAGCTCCACTCATTCTTAACCTCTGCAGTGGGTGAGAGTGGTTGGTCAACTTAACGTCCCGGTCGCTTTAACCCCGGGCGAGAACCCCGGTACGCATTAAATAGTAGACTGAGTGGGCCCCCAGACCTGGTCTGGATATTTTTAGAGAAGAGAAAAATCTCTTGCCTCTACCTTGAATCGGATCCTAGATGGCCCAGTCCGTAGTCTAGTCAGTATACTGACTTCGTTCGTAAAATTTAACAAAGCCCGCCGCTTACGTAATTCTACTGCAGAAGTGCTTTTGTCTGCTATGGATCACAGCTGTTCTCTACATTATTTTTAATATGAGGTGATTTTTATTTCGCCCAGTAAACGGACACTGAAAGTCTGAAACACTGAACACGGCCTTCCTAAGCATGTTTTTGACTGCGTTCAGGTTGTGCTGACTTTCCGTGCCGCAATATTCTGATACATTCCGAAAGTCAGCTGCTGAATTCAGATGTTTTTGACTCGGACGATGCTGTTATAATTCATATAACAATGTAAAAAACTAATAATGCTCTCATAATTAAGGCATTTATTTTAAAATGTAGTACTACTTTTCGAATTTTCAGAACCATTAAAATATGCAAAAGTTTGAAGACGTAACAAACAGTAAAAAAACTCGGCCATCCCTAAAAATTAAAAAAAATACCAGACGGAAATTTTTGAGTCGAAAGATAGAACGTGTTCTGGGAACTGGCAAAAGAGGACGCGTGGTAGTCCTATCTCATGTGTTCTTCTCTCCTGTTATGACCAGCATTTTCCCACTGCTATTAAGGATGCGTGCAGGCTTCTTCCCTTCCTGTCGAAAATGTTTTGCTTGTACAGACATTTGAACCAGCTTCTAGACAGCGCGGAGCTTTACGTCTTGCTACGCGTTTGCAGCCCATTACTTAGGTACAGGACTGTTTATATAATTTTATTCCTTCAAATCCAGTGACTGAAGCCTGTTCTGCTTATCCGTGGTTGCAGGTATCCGTTAACGAGGCCGCGGCTCAGATATGCCGTTTCATGCCGGCTCTACTCACGCGGCGTGACGAGTTGTTCCCACTCGCTCGTCAGGTGGTGCGCGATTCTGGCTATCACTATTCCAAGGGTCACTCCAAGTAAGTACTTCCTATGTTCTTTTCAGCCAGTATGTCTCTATGGCCTTTCGAAAAAATAAACTGTTTCTCTCTCGCCCAAGACTGAGTGTGGGAACGTTCCAAAATTCAAATTGATAATACTGAGTGAGTGCTTTGCAATTAAGTAACTAATCTACCTGGCCTGATCCTGTTGCAGAAAAGAACAAATTTCTTCTTGAGTCGCATTAAAGCGCAACAAAATCCCTCACGCTTCTGCGGAAGGAATAGATTACAACATGTTTTAAAATAATCCGAATACTCCTGCGCAATAATCGCAATATGCTGATCTACACAGTACGAGCGAGCATTATATTTGAATTTTCATGAAGTTTAGCTGGACTTTCGAGCGAAAGTGTACTTGTTCTGTGTGGTTCGTGAACGGAGTGGTAAGAGAGAAACGGTAAAGTTTTCCTCCCCACGCCATGCAGGCAGCATATAGAGGGGTAGTACGCAAATGTGAAATTTTTTCGGTTTACTTTCATTTTCACTCGAGCTCCTTCCACTTGTTTTTAATAAGAAAATGCTTAGTTGGATTTAATATTTATCCGACTGCCCGTAGCTGTAGGCCTTCATGAAGAGAATGGGAGTAAACTGGGAAACTGGTGGCGACGTCACTGCATTTACACAATTAAGTTGCTGATCACTACAAACGCTGCCTGGCGGCAGTCTGTCTACGTATTTCAGGACGCATTCTGGGGCTGGACGCAGCGGATGCAATAATGGCGAAGATGGTGGCGGTAAGAGGCCGCGGCTGGAGGGTGTGGTGCCTTCCTTGTCGCCCTCCTCTTGCGACTTCCTTGACATGGATCCTCAGCAACGTGTTCGGAGACAGGTTTGTTCAGGGTCCTTGCAAGTGCTGTGTTAACATACTGGCATCACGCATCGGCCTGCTTGACTTTACCTAACGCCGCGTGTAACGCCAATCACAATTGCCGCTTCGTATTTCGGAGTTTCGTTTCATTCACAATCTACATACCGGATATCCTGTGTTCGTCCACACAAAAGCCAGGATAATTGCTTTAGCTGCTTCATTGCTGGAAGCTGTGATGCATTGATTTCATCAATGAGTACTTCTAGTATTTGTCTCTGAGATAATACTGTACCAAAGTTGGAAATTTCCCACTAATTCTATAAAACTCTAGTTTGTCTACAAGAATTCTATGGTTAACACAATCAACGGCCTTCATGAGGTCAAAGAATATTCCTCCTACAGAAAGTTTATTATTCATAGCTTTTAATATTTCATTCATTACATTATGAGATGCAGCCTTGGTGGAACTATTAATTCCAAAACCATATTGTTCCTTGACAAGTATGTTATTAGTCCATATATGTTTATATAATCTTGAGTTAATCAAGTAACTGGAAGGATTTGTGTTATCCCTAGGATCATTGTTATCTATGTGATGTTTCCTATTACAGTGTCAGCGACATTTAAGAAATAATCATTAAAAGTGTTAGTAATTTCCTGTGGATTATTTGTTATTTTATTATTAATTTTTAAGGATTTAATATCATTTTGACAGTTGTTATTTCCTATTTCTTTTTTTTATAATTTTCCATGTAGTTTTTGTTTTATTCTTGGATTTAGATGTTAATTCATCATAATACATTTTATTTGCTGTTTTTATAACATTTATTAACATCTTGCAATATCTTTTGTATCATAGTTTGAGATTGGTATCATTACTTTCCTTACAACTCATGTATAAAATTCTTTTGTTACGACACGATACTTTTAATTCCCATAGTTATCCATGGGCTATATCTGTGTGTGAAATTCAGTTTACTGTGAGTGAAACATGTATAAAAAAGTTTGAAGTAAATGTTTAAAATTTTCTTAAATATAACATTTGTGTCCTCCCAACTTTCAGTACTCAATTTAGATTAAATTCATCTATAGTGAAGCTATTAATTTTCCTAATATAACACGGTGAATTTTTGTATAGGTGCAATGACGTTTTCTAATTTTTGTAGTTGATCATCATGAACTGATGACACACTGATGAGGGAATTTATAGTAAAATTTCTTGAAATATCAATAAAAACGTTATCAATTGCAGTACTTGAACCATTAAAAATTTGCATAGGAAAATTAACTGTACTTTTTAGATTGTACATAGCTAATAGAGTATCTAGCTCTTGTCTTCTATTGTGATTATCAAGATAATCAAGAGATCTGAAAGGAAACACTGAGAGTGAAATAATAGCATCGTAAGATTAGGTATTACAAGTCAAATATCATGCAACAAAAATATTACAGACAGAAACAGCAAATGCAGATGCTGTAAACAATTTGATGAGACAGTAGAACACATAATATCAGCATGCGCAATAATGGCAAAAGAACAACACATAAAGAGACATAGAATGTGTGCTCAACTACACTCTAACATATATAAGGAAACAGAGGTAAAATTAAGCAATGAACACTGGTATGAGCATGTACCAAAATAAGTCAAAACAAGTCGTGAGAGTGAAGCAACCATCTTATGGTATCAACCAGTGCAAACCAACAGAACTATCCCTAACAATAAAATGTACATCATAAGCCATGACAAAAAAAAAAAAAATAAGAAAATGTGTGTTAACCCTATATATACCAAATTAATTATATGGCAAAAAAAAAATTGAATTTCAAATTTTAAGCAGTGGTTTTAATCTAATATCACATAAATGAAAGATTTTTTCAACAATATTCCATAATTTATTTAAAATGTGGCCGTGACTTGGAAGTAACATTGG
>Ga0123357_10012857_pt1 | contig 10815 bp, 10 predicted proteins | sample TergutEmb28metaG_FD_89873 | JGI IMG/M metagenome (GOLD analysis project Ga0123357, IMG submission 89873) | Embiratermes neotenicus P4 segment gut microbial communities from Petit-Saut dam, French Guiana - Emb289 P4 | ecosystem: Host-associated > Arthropoda: Insects > Digestive system > Gut ... | reverse complement strand
ACCCCCAGGAAATACTCCTGGTACTCATTTCTGTTAGAGGCTGAGTCGACCCCAGGGCCATAGTGCGATCGGAAGGATTTTATGTCAGTGAAAAATCCACTGATGCCAGCTGGGATCGAACCAGCGACCTTCCGATTTGTAGCACAGCACCTTAAGCACTGTGCTACTGCGGTCCCCAAACTTCCAAGTAGCTATTCAGAATATAGCCATAAGATGTTAAAGTCTGTTAATGTATTTTTTTTGGTTTGTTCTACAAGAAACTGGGTGTAGTTTAATTCACCCAACAAATAATTGTGGTATGACACATGGTGGAACTTATTTCATGGCTCATGTGTTAATATGGTTGCTATGAAACATCTTCTGAGCTTGTTAGTTAGTTGGATAGTTAATTGTTCATGCAGATTGGTCTCTCCATATATCACTTCTGATGATAGGAATCTGTGCAAATGTTGTAGTAGTTATGCTGTAGTCATTTCTTGCATAATTTTTGTGCTCTGTATGTAGACTGTACGAGAGGTGAGTGCAAATCTGCCCTTGGAATTGGTACAGAAGCTTCTAGGAACTGACTCTCCCCTGCTTGAGCTACGTTTCTCACCGTCTCTAAACATCCAGTCTGAAGTCTTGGCTGTATATCATAGTCTTCTAAATCTGAAGAATATCCCTCTGCTGCAGGAAGCGTACAGGTATGTTGTTCCTACATTAGCTCCTTGTGTACGCACATGCATGCATATTTACATACTTTCTGTGGATCCCAAAGGTGGTCAATATAATGTAGTGTGTGGAGTAAGCCGTCTGGTACGAAGTGTACAGATAAGTGCAGCCCAGAGTACTGTTTAGAATTTGAGTGTTACCATATGACTCTGAATTGCGGTTGGGCCACTATTTACAATTTCTGTGTTAGTATGGATTTGTTATTTGAGACCTTATCGGTGTACACAATTTCTTTAGTAGTGCTTGTTCACAATATGTACCTGAACGCAAGATAACCCTAAACTGCCTGCCTGATCTCTTTCGGAATATGGCGGGCATTCATAGCCCTCTTCTTCATATGTTGTGCCATTTTTTTGGTGCAGTGTATTGAGAATGTGAATTGTAGTATTGCAGGTTGACGTGTTTTTGCTAAACATGAACGGCTTGTTTTATGCCTCTTAGTTTTACTCTTTTTTGTTTTAATGCCCTTTACCAATTTACACCACTTCGCAATTTATGCTGTCTCGTTGTCTGTTTAATGATCTCCACTTATTTAACAGTTTGATGCCTAACGACCCCTATAGTGGTCGTACCGCACTGCTGACCTGTAAACGTTGCATTTTATATATTTATTCAACAAATACAGGTACTTAATATTTTAAACATGGTATATACTCTCCGTTTTTCCCTCTTCAAAGTGCAGTTTGTTTCATAATTCTAACATATTTGGTTCCTGTATTATTCACATTTTACATACAGTGTGTGCTAAGATTAAAAAAAAAATTCCGGCGCCAAAAGGTTAAAGATTTCCATTTATTTGCGTCTTTTTTTTCTTTTGGGTATATGAATTTTGATTTATACTTTTTTTTTTTAATTACACCCACTTTTTCAGGAACACAGCTAGGCTGTAAAACAGGTTTTGGTGTCGTGATTCTATGCGTGCTGTGGTTTGGTTGGACACCATCCTGTTTGGCGCTTGAGACTTAAATTTATCATCATCTCACATATTTAAACAATGAGATTAGAGAAAGAACCTTGTTTTACATGTGGGTGGATAACATACTGTTTACAATTTCTGTGTTAGAACCCAGGTTCAGTTGTAGTTTGTATATTAACCCTCTGACGCCTAATGACGACTATAGTGGTTGTACCGCACCACTAACCTCTAAACGTTGCATTTTATATATTTATTCAACACATATAGGTACTGAATATTTTAAACATGGTATATACTCTCCGTTTTTTCCTATTCAAAATGCAGTTTGCTTCATAAATGCAACATATTTGGTTCCTGTTTTATTCACATTTTATATAGAGAGTGTGCTAAAATTAAAAAAAATAGTTCTGGCGCCAAAAGGTTAAACCAGACATTTCCATTGCAGATTGGGTTCATACTATGGATAACTTGGCAGCACATATGTTCTTTGAAATGGTGTAACATATGCTTTTGAATGTTCAGATATGTGATGTGTATTTCTCCCTAAATTGTTTCCCCAGTTATACTGTGTTTTTCAGATATGTCCTTGGAGATCTTGAGATAGCATACAAGATGTACGTACCATCTGTTGAAGAACTATGCCAGCAGAATCCTCACCATAATCTTGTGTATAAAATGGACAGTGTAGAAACTGTCATTCTATTTCATCTTCGTGCTCTTGCAGATCTCGGTAAACAAATTTCTTTTTCTGTGCATTTTGTCTTGTACCTTTTATGAGAGGTACCTAGTTGATCTTTGAATTATCTTTTGTTTTCTAAATGTGAGATAAATGTTTATGTATGGGTAATTTACCTTAATTTTGAGAATTGTCAGGTTTGGGAAATACAGTGTCTTTACTATGTAAGTTCTAGGTAATCTGATAGCTGTGAATGTTTTTAGAATGTGGTGCACTGGACGATTGGGAATTTTGTTGACCATTATATGAAAATGTGTACCATACATGTCTGTTTTGATGCATGTCTGTCTTTATTCATTTAGTTGATGAAATATCTGTGTGATTGAGTGTGGCATGAAATCTATTCTGCTGACAGATGGGTCAGTGGAGGAAATTTTCTGATTGTTTGTTTCCTTAGATTTTTTCACCTTGTGCAGCAGTTCTGTAAGACATCTGTATCTGTCACCCTTTGTGTCCTGCCTCTTGTTTTTAATTCCAGACCTCTGTATCTGTATCCATTCTTTAAACATATCTAGATCACTGTAATGTTTTTATCTCTGATTCCTTTGGTCATGCTTATGCTGCAAATAAATGGTACAAAAATTATGGTGTAAAATAGAGGCATGTTTTATTTTTCTAGCAAATGCTAGTAATTCCATCATTGGAATGTGGGCATTGAAACCCAGCATCTTGGAGTTATTAGCAGTGAAGTTGCTGCCTTGTGACAATGCGCTACCACTGTTCAGCCCATTGCTGCAGTACTCTGTCCTCTACCTGCTTTACAGTCATTGCTCAAGGTGAGTAGGATTAATGAAGGAGAGAGTGTCGCATGTTAGCAACTTGAGATGTACATATTTGGTTTTTTATTGGACTGTGCATCATTGTGATAACTGATGAATAAAAAACCAACTAGATGTCACTTGTTATTTTTATTTTACTTCTTAGAGACTCATTGTGTTTCGGGCATTAATATGCCCATCTTCAGGAGTTTGCGACTATGTTGTTGAACTACCACATTGGCCGTTTCGTTCTTGATTTGTTGTGTGTTGGAGTTTGGGTGCACAACAAGTTGTGCTTCAACCGGCAGCCTGGATACCACCCTAGCTGAACCGCACCCAAACTCCAACACACAATAAATCAAGAACGAAACGGCCAATGTAGTAGTTCAACAACATAGTCGCAAACTCCTGAAGATTGGCATATTAATGCCCGAAACATGTTGAGTCTCTAAAAAGTAAAATAAAAGTAACAAGTGACATCTAGTTGGTTTTTTATTTGTCGGTACATATTTGCTTTTGTTCCCATTACAATGGAGGAAGTTTCTTCTTGTGCTTGCAAATGAAACAAAACAGCAAAGTGCATATAACATAACACTAAGGTGCATTCGTGCAACGATTGTTACAGTAGAAAAGCAGTGAATATTTGTAGCCTTATATTGTCACGTCGTCGTCTGTGGCCTGCCCCGCTGTACAGTACTTTTCCAAGTTTTCTCATAAATGGCACATTTTTCCAAAAATAATTACTGAACACAAAGTTTGTGTTTTGATTTTCTCAACAACTTTGTCTGAAACACTTCTTATTGTACAAAGAAATGAGCACGATATGATAAAAAAGTAAGTTGGTCTTCATGTGCAGTACCCTTTATTCTTGTTCGATTATATGAAACTTGAATATTTTTTGACAGTTACTCGAAAAATCTTCAAATATCAAATTTCATGAATATCCGTCTAGTGGGAGCCGAGTTGTTCCATATGGATCAGTGGACAGACATGACGAAGCTAATAGTTGCGTTTTGCAATTTTACGAGCGTGCCTAAATAAGTATTACAAAATTTAAATGTGGTATAACACTTTCTGGGGAAATCAGATGAAAAGAAATTTTAATTTTTTGTTGTACATACTGTCATTTTATTGCACCAATTATCTAGCAGGTCATTATTTTTGCATTTTTATCCTGTTATCCAGTAGCTCTGCTTTTGCTGCGTGTTTCAAAATGGTTGAACATTCATGAGATGTGGTTCTCCATTTCGTACATCCTGGCAGAATCATGCCGGAAGTGGAAAGGTATTTTGTTTTTGATGTGCTAAGGTTAGGTGAATTTTGAGTTTGTCTGATAACACCACTTATTCCATTCTCAGTATTATTTTTGTATTTTTCATACCTGTACAACTCAATTTTGTTTAAAAAAAGGTGGGGGAGAGGGGGTGCATACAGGCGTATGTGATTACGACGTTCTTCATATGTGCACTTACGCGTCAGCACATGTATGAGGGCTTGTTTCTTTTGTTAAGCATTTGCCATTTGAAATGTTTGATATAAAAGCTGTAGGTAGTGAGGTACTTTACATTGTATTTATATGCCAATTTTTTGTGCAGTTTGTTTATTTTTTCCCCATGAAATGTGTGATTTTTGTATGAGATTAAAGTATGGGGTTATATTGGTTTGATAGGAACCAAAAGTAAATATGCTTTACAGATTTTAGTGACATACACAAGGACTGAATTACTTAAAATCTTTTCAGTGGTTTTGGAGACTAAACATTCTAACACAAACATGAGCATGCTTGACTTCGTGTTCACTTTGTGTGTAATTTGTTTGACCAAGAGGGATGTCACGTGTACCTGATATGGTTAAAGTTTGTCACATTTTTTTTTTATCTTTGTGCTGTTTTAGGTACAATCACTTTGTATCAAGCAGTGCTTTAGTGAGTTCTACAAATGGCAGATCAAATGTACATGATATTCTTGGTTTACCGGTCACTCTTGGGCCTGAAGTGCCCACAGCTTCCCCCACCAGTGGTCACCTGTCTATCATACTTCGACTGCTGGCCGATATGCTTTCGCAGGTTTGTGCAATAAGCTGATTGTGTTCTTTATGCAGGTATAGTCTGTTTTGTGATGTGAGACAAACAGGGAGCACTGTATAATTGTGCGTGCTGCTGAATGGTGCTGTATGCAGTCTCATTTTTTGTTATTTTATGCTGTGTTCATTAGAACCTCCAGTACCCTGGGTTGCATGATTGTTATTATCATGAATCTTGCATGTTACTTGAATTGCATGTTCTAAGTCCAAAAGTTGTTACTCTGTTCATGTAATCACATTTTGTCAGCCAGTACCATGAATGGTGTATTGCCTTTCTGCCATACATGCTTAGAACCACAAGCTAAGAATTGTTGCAGTGTAGTGAGTAGCAATATTGTTTCATGTTGACAGGTTTTTGAGATGCTGCTTGGGCCTCAGGCCAACTAGCTGTCTTATTTTATGTGTTCGGTACAGTGCATTGTAATATAATCGTATAATGCAGACCAACAAATGCACCTTTGCTAAGCTTTAATTTAATTTAATTTAATTTTCACAATATATTATGAAAATTAAAATTAAATTACATTAAGTTTAACAAAGGTGCATTTTGTTGGTCTGCATTTTATGATTATAGCTTTCTTGTGTTGTCCTTCTAGGCATATGCTGAAAAATAACTTAAAGTAAGCCACAGATGTTTCCATCTGTGTCTTTTCTAATTCAGTATTCACAGTCATCCTTCTGTCTGTGTTATGTCATTAAATAATCCAAGCATTTAGCACACTCGGTGGAAATGGATTGTCAGAGTGGGTGACGTTTCTGAATTGGTGGACGAGTAGGTAGGGCAAGGGTAGTAGAAGATACTTAGCTCTTCAGTACTAGCTTTATTGCACTGTACAGACTTTTAATTATGCATGTGCTGCCAGGCTTGGTGCCTGGTACAGTCATGAATGCATTTAAGGGATGCTGTGTTTTACAACCCCTCAACGCGGATGGTGGTGGGAATTGAAACTCGAGTGCTTTTGAAAGAATAAAAGTGTTGCTGTGTTGAGACTAGTATATGATCCTGTAGGAAGTCGTGCGATGGAATATGGGATCTGGCTGCTCTGGAGGAAGTAAATTCTTTAGAAACTAAATGTGCAGCATGTAAAGTATGTGGGTACACCTCCATTACCATCTTTACTGTTGTAACATCTAGCAGACAAGGGCAAGCTTTTGTGTTACTGGAAGAAGAAGAGATGTTCGTGGTAACATTACGTTACATAGTCTGTCAAGAGAACCTAATGTGAAATAAAAATTAGACTTGTGGGCCGGGATAACGTAGTCGGTATAGTGACTTGCTACAGGCTGTGTAGTCTGGGGGTGAATTATGGTGGGTGCAAGATTTTTGGTACCTGTGCACACTGGACCTGGGGCCCACCCAGCCCCCTGTAGAATGGGTACTTGGGTCTGTCTCCTGGAGGGAGGAACATGTTGTTGACCGCTGACCCCCATCTAGCACTGAGGTTAAAGGAAGAGTAAAACTATATCTCTGGGCCTTCATGGATTGTTCTAGGGTAAATATTGCTTCACCTTGATGAATTAGATTTACAGAATGTGCTGTACATATGTTCGTATTGATGACAAAGAAGTAACAATAAAACTTTGTGTACTTGTAATATCAGTATGTGCTGAATAAAGTCCTGTGTGTTTGCAGGAGACATCAGAGGAAACACGCCTATTAGTTCTGTCATGGACACGTGAACTCCTTGTCCAGGCTCAACCATACTTGATGGTATTGCATCAGACAGCTGAGTTTGAGAAGGTCTTGTTTGCCATTGTTGGCTCTGGATTCCATCATAGCGCATCCATTGTGTTGGGAGTTGCAGGAAACATTGAGCAGCTCTTGGCTAACAAGGAAGTGCCTTGGAAAGTAAGAACACATTGTGTCTTCATTCCTGTTGGCTGAGATTTGCTTTTATTTACTAATTCTTGTACTTTAATTTACTAGTTCTTGTAGATGAAACTAATTGTCCACACAGATTGCTGGCTTCTTCATCATTGTTTAGAGTTCTGACACTTCAGGTCTGTAGGAACTTCATCTGTTCATTGTTTTAGACCAGTCCTAAGTTAGTGGTCTGTTGACCTCAACTTCTAATTAACTTAATATGATTACAGAAATGCATTATGGTTTTATTGCATTTTACATTAAATTCCAGCCAACGTGGGTCATTAGTATGAGTAAATTGTCTTTGTAGAAGGTTTTCTCAGTTGAGTGTTCAAATCTGCTGCTCCCCATTCCTTCCTTGGGCATTCCATTGTGGTGGTTAAAATAGCCCATATAAGTTACTGCTTCATAATGCAGTTTGTGTTCATTTTCTATTTGCTTTTGGTGACTAGATAGTTTGTGTTGAACATTATCATGTAATGTGCAGAGATTTCAATCAGTAAGTCAGGTGCAACTAGTTCCCTTTGTGACAAATTATTTAACATACCCTTGTGCTTTTCTTTTATTTCCACATGTTCCATGTGACTGATTGGGTCATCACTTCAATTTTAATATTGCATGGAGGTGTTCATTCTTATGTTGCCAACAATGTAAACAGTGTACCTGTCCTAGTTAGGTATGACTGCTGTTTTACTGGCCTGCAGATCAGGTGATGTTGGGAATTATGTAACATCTTCAGAATTGTGTGGTTCATTTTGCTGTTGCTCATAGTGTTTTGTTGTGTTGTCTGCAGCACAAGCTTGTGTCTGAGGTACTTGAACTTTGTGTTCTGCATCTGAACTCGACAAACAGCACGGTTAGGAACAAGTTCAGCCACATTCTGTCGCTATTGCCCTGGTATTTCGTCGTCATGAGGCTTGGCGATGCAAGCCAAGCTGTGGAAGTGAAGGTTTGTATGCATATGGCTTTGTGCACACTTTATGAATTTTAGTTTTTAGGGCTTCACAAAAGTTTTGTGGCAGTTGATGTATAGCATTTGGTTCTTAACGATAATCACGGATACAAATCTCTGTGCTTGCAGACCAAGCCGCTGCAAGAGCTATCAAGTTTCACTCTTGAAACACTTCATGCTGCACGGAGGCATCACTTGTCAAGGGGTTGTTGTGGCGACATGCAGCCACAGCATTTTCGCAAGTTTATGGGTTATCTGCTACAGGGTGTGCAGTACAGGTGAGTGAACTTCACTTGTTGGGGAATGCTACCTGTTTATTGAACGCCACTGTTGCTGCTAGCTGTCTATCTTTTCGTTGTTTCGCAGGACTTAGGCTTTTTTCGAGAGACCCAAAGTCAGTGTAGTTTATTAAAATTCCTCCATATAGGAATTTTGTCAATTGAGTGTTCAAATCCATTGTCTTCTAGAAGAACAGTAGACAGACTTCACTCTTTTGGCTCTACTGGTCTGACTTTATGTGGGGTTTCACAAGATATGTGGCATAAAATCTTCCATTTCGGCTTTTACATTTGTTCATGGTTTTTCAAAAGTGGAAATTGTGCTTTGCCATATAAACATTCTAGTAACGCGATGGAAAGGGCTAAGTAAAGTATTCTTTCATTAAGTCCTAATTTGTGAATTTTAATAGCCTGAAGCCAGGAGGGTTTGGGAATGTCCAGGAAATGTGGTGCACTTTTCACATCTACACTGTTCAAATCATCATTCCTTGGCTATCACTGGTACTGAAACAATTCTACCATTGCTGCATCAAGTGGTGCTGAGGCACAGAAACAGCTTTGCATTCACACTAGTGGGGGGGTTACCATTTTATGCACTGTCTCTTTTATCTGTTTATGTACTGTACTGCCAGTGAATGAAAGTGTGGGCAATTTTGCATGTTACAGTGCTAACAATTGGTTGCAAGACATGTTCTGCAGCTGCTGGCCACTGCAGCCTTCACCTAGGACTGCAGATGATGACAAGGCAAGCTTTGTGTTTGGTAACTTGGCAGTGGCATCCAATTTTGTTATGCTCTTGTGGGCTGCATGGGAAGCGGCTCAGTTCTGTGTCATGTGCAAGTTACGTACACCTCTTGGAAAGCCACAGGACACCTTCACTAACATCGAAAGTGAGTAGATTTGTTAATTTCACAAGAAGTATTTTATTTATGTCCATTCAGAGCCTGCCAGGTAATTAACATTTGTTTTGCAAGCCCATAGTTTCCATGCACAAGTTTATCATTATTGCACTGATAGATGAGGCGGAGGGGCTAAGGGTGCTGGGCTTCATTTTTTAATCTTTTAAGGATGACAGTACTGATACCCTTTTTGAAATAACCCCTTGGGATAGAGGGTTCCATGACTTTTAATTAAAGTAGCATTGCCATACGGATAAATACAACTGGAAGTAATCGTGTCAATGCCAGACTTTCTGCGTATCATTTTTAGTTTTTTTGTTAATGCCATGTAAGATCTTTTTTGTTTTCATTTTCTTGTTTATAGTCATATAAGACCTGCTACTAAAGAAATGTGTAATTTTATTATTTCTGTGTTTCTTTTGAAATTATATATATATTGACAAATTGTTTGTTCAAGGGGCCATAAAGAGTCTGGCACGTGATATCAACCAGCAGGAGGGAGGCTTAGAGGATTCATCCATTCTTCCCCGTTTCAAAGAGGCAGTGACACCCACTGATGGCAAGCATGTTGGCACATTGTTTTGTGGTACTTGGGAACAACAGAGAGTCAGACTTTTGCTGGAGTTCCTTGAGGATTTGGAGAAATCAATACACAATGCAGCAGAGGGATGCGCAACAGCTATGCTACCCCCTCCCAAGGTAAGCAGTTCAAGCCTTCTACATTCTACTTTGTCAGCCCATAATTATTTCAGTGTTTTGTGTGCACTGTCTCTGTACTGTATTTTTTTTGTATATTTTCTCATTTGTCTGCCAGTTTCTGAGGTGGAAGCAACACTTGTGCACTGTCATGTAGGCTCATCAGTAGGCACATTTTTGCTGTGCTGGACGTAATTACCACACCGTCATAATTTTTTGCAAGTGATGTAGCATATTGAACGCACTGAAACCTGGCTGCTTGTGGCATTACTTTTGCTTGGATTCATGACTGAGGTTCTTTCAGTATTTATTTCACATCATTGATAATTCGGGAAATTAATTTGAAATTAATTTTGTAGGTGTATTTGTGTAGAATTAGATCCTGTAGCTGCTTTTGTAAGTAATTAATTGTACAGGGTGCGGCAGAAAGAACACCCTGATTTGGGAGGGGCATAGCTTCGGGTGGGGAGCGTGTACAGTGGTGGGGAGTGCGTCGTCAAACAGCGGTGTACGTGCCGTTTTCAGTGTACACCATGGCGTGGTTGGGAGAACATCGAGCCTTTATTGTTGAGGAGTTTATAAAAAATGGCAGGTCGCCGGTAGTAACACAGCGTGCATTTCACATCTGCTTTGCGCTTGGTCGACGGGAGGCTGTTCCTGATAAGAAAACGATTTACCGTTGGGTATCGAACTTTAGACAAACAGGACAAACTTTGGAAGCTCTGAAGGAGGCGATACGACAGGAAGTTGCTGCCATTACACCTTAAATGGTTCTTAAGGTCATGGACAACTACCGATAGGCTACATCAGTGTATCAATGTTCAAGGCCGCCACTTGAGTGATGTTTTGTTCAAAACACATTGATGTAAAACGGCATTCTGTATTCTTTCCAGAAATAGAAAAACATTTGCCGTATCTTGTTT
>Ga0123357_10012856_pt1 | contig 10816 bp, 9 predicted proteins | sample TergutEmb28metaG_FD_89873 | JGI IMG/M metagenome (GOLD analysis project Ga0123357, IMG submission 89873) | Embiratermes neotenicus P4 segment gut microbial communities from Petit-Saut dam, French Guiana - Emb289 P4 | ecosystem: Host-associated > Arthropoda: Insects > Digestive system > Gut ... | reverse complement strand
TTTGTTATTATTTGCTGTATTGTGGTGTTAGATGATTAAAGATGTGATGTGAAGGCAGGGAAGAGAACAAATACATAAAGAACATATGTGATTATTATTACTACCAATTGGTGCTGCAAAGGAATAATTTTTTATACAAACCAAGAGCAGTGCGAAGATTTGACAGGAGTTTCATGAGCAGGCTCTCAGAAAGGCTGGGAAAGTCTGTGATCATGGTCAAAACTTGCTATGATCCCTGCATTAAGCCTTAGACCCAAGTGTACAGACGTGGACCCAGTGAGTAGGATTTTATCAAGTCCCTCCCTTTTGCAGCAGAAAGGAAGTTGTGAAAATCTGCCAGTAAAAGTAAGTATTCAAGTAATGGTAGAACTGAGTGGGTAGTAGTGGATTTTTTGTGGGTGAACAACGGATATTTTGTTGACATACAGAAGGTATTGGGAAGTACCATCATACAGAAGTAAAATTTTGATGTATATGACAAATATTTACACTATTGTAGTAATTGTAGAGTATTATATTTATAATTATGTTGATGGAAAAATCCAAGACCACATTTTGCTGCTCAAAATTCACATGGGTATGTGGAATAGTTTCTCCAAAAATTATCCACAGTATGGGTACACACATTCAAAAAGTTTCACCTGCCCCTCCCTGACTGCTCACTGTTTTCTTTTGTTAAGAATGTGTGGAGCTGAACCCCCATTTCTACAAATGAGGCAAAGGATTTAGTTAATTACTCATAAAGTATGACTTTATGTTTGTCATTCCATCAGCTGCAAAGATGTGTTTATTCAGGAAATAAATATAACATACCTTGTAAAGAGAGGATTCCCAACCTTCATAATGGTTCAGTGATGATGTACATTCTGTTGCTGGGTGTCGCTACTATGTAGAAGTGATCATATTGCCAGCATTTCAGAGATACTGACATGTCAGTTTCTCATCAGATTTTCAATCCATAAAACATCTCTTAATGATGCTAATTGAAAAGTACAGTTACATTATCTAGTAATCTGTTATTTCATACTTTCTGATGCAGATGACGTGCAAAATGTGGCCAGCATGTGTCACATCTGCTCCACCTTCTAGCAAAATAATGAAACAAGCCAGGTGCTGGTAGGTGGCGGCGACATGCAGGGGATGGGTCCACTGAGGTGTTGCATAGGCCCAATCAGTCTGAGCCCCAAAATCCATCAGCAGCTGCAAGAGGTAAGAGGTTACATCAAGCAAAGAGCATTAGGGGCAATAACCAGGTGGGATATGAACTCTGGTTGCAAATGGAAGGGACTGAGGCTAGATGTCAACACAGCTGTAAATGGAATAGGCAGTTATGGACATTCAAGATGGGGTGTTTTCCCATTTTGGGGTTTAGTGGGGCTTAACATCACTTCAGCAATCAAAACTAATGTTATGAAATGGGTTCTTTCAGACAGCATGCCAGTGATGTTATTTGTACCTAAGGGTGAGGAAGTGAGTATGCTGGGGAAGTATTGATATTGAGAGTTGTGATTTGGACTCTTCATTGCATATTAGGGTGGTCAAATCAAGGAAGATGCAACATGGCAATTTTTGTATCACACATGGAGAAGTGAAATAAAAGCATGCATTATATTTGGAAACTTGGGGAGATGTAAGTGTATCTGATACAGTAACATCCAGTGATGTAGGAGGGAGTGGACTAGATTCTTGAGGGCTGAGGATGGAGAAAATGGTGGGATCTTGTGAATGTGATAATGAAACTGATTTCCATTGCCAAGCCAGCTTCCCAGGAAGAACAGAGCTGCCTGGAGTTAAATTAGCTAGGAGCAATCATAGCTTAGAAATTCTGACCAAGAACAAGAATTACAGGATGAATTTATGATCTATACTTCCCTTTTTTCATAAAAAGTAATGTTTTGATAGTCTAGCAGATACAGTAGCTTTTGAATACAATTCACCTCTGCTATTGAAAGGACCTAATACTTTTTTCACTAACTAGTTTCATGTGAGAGCCATTTTGCTTGTATCTATAGTAGATTTAAAATGGACAGCATGGAATTGTATTAGAAGGCAGAATATTGATAAAATTGTTAAGTTTCATTATGATGTATACTGAATTGTGGGAGAATGACACATACCAGATGTATAAATATAGGCATGAAGTATAAAATTATAGAAATATTATATATCTATGTTAAGGTTTTTTTTTTTCCTGCACAGCATTTAATAACATAGCTGCAACATAAAATATGCATTACGTTTCCCTCTTTTATGTGCATTTAGAGTTAGAGCAAGCAATATGTTTCCTAGGCTTGAGTATGGGAGACAGGGTAGAGTAGCTGGTAGACTAGGCCACAGGCTAGACAATCCAGTGGAGGAAAGAGATTTTTTCCTGTCCAGAGCATACAGACTGGCTCTGGGACCCATCTAGCCTCCTACTTAGTGGATACCAGGAGCACTTATCTCAGGGATAAAGTGGCCAGAACATCAACAGAGCAGCCAGAACACTCACTTCCATCTAGTTCTGAAGTTAAGAGTGAGTGGAGCCTTAACTCCACTCTCCTGTATGCTTTCATGGCTTGTACATGGACAGCTTTACCTGTACTTGTCTTATGACTTAGTACAAAGATGTCTGTCTGTATAGCAAGTTGCAAGGCAGTGGGGCAGTGGATTTTGTTGTCTAATAGAATTAAGTTGTATTTCTGCAGTTCTTTATGCACCCTTGAACTGCATGAGTTGGGTATATGAAATGTTGTTTTCTACTTGATCATAAACATGCCCACAATGAAAGATTTTGGCAGATCAACAGTCATAAACATGACACAGACTAGATATTGTCAAGATGCATATGGTAAATTTCCAGTATTAAATATATGTATTAGGAGAAGTTCTGCATACAGGCAAGTGACTGCATGTTGTACAGATATTATTCACTTTACAAGTTTCACCAGCCCTTCTGTTATCAACATTGGAAAGAAAGTATGTTATTTCTTCCCAGATCTTGGAGTTGCTGTGTACCTTCACACCTACAGCATATCCATCCTGGCAGGCAATGTGAAGAGGAGTGGACAAGTTCCGTTGGTCTCCATCAGGGGAAGCCCCTGCCTGCAGCAGAGTAATGCAGCTGTCTGTGTCCCAGTTCTTCACGGCGCAGAACAAAGGGGTCTGACCCTTGCAGTCCACTACATCGACCGAAGAGCCATGCTCTAGCAGCAGTGCCACACAGTGTGCGTGGCGATCTGCAGGATCAGAGATAAACTGAAAATTTTAACTCTAGATAGCATTATAATTATTCAGTTATTGGATTGTCAATTACAAGCCGTGCCATAGTTCAGGTTGTTGGGTACTGGTCTGTCATTATAACGGTCCACATTAGAACTCAGGCCAGTCTGCACATGAGTTGCAGTGGACAAGTATCATTCCAGCACTGCTCCATAGTCATTCATTCATCTGTCATTGAAGCTGCATGGTCCTAGCAATTGATAGCATCCTTAAATAACATATTTTACAGAAAAATATGTTTTCAAATTACTATGTAGTTCAACCCTTTGAAAACTGCATTCATCTTAATTATACATATAGGTTCATTTCTTACGTCATGGAGAATATGATCCACCTCCACTATATAACACATTTGTTAATGCTATACATAACACTTCCTATGGTTCTGCTTTCTTTGTGTTAAGATGCCTAACATTCCCGGTAGACTCTATGATGTTTTCCATTTGCCTATCTTTGTTCCTTCTTCTTGTGGAATTCACATACATCAAATCTGTCTTGGAACAAATACTTCGCTCTTTGCTGGTGATCAAGTATTTATTCCAGACTCCAAAGTTCAAGGTCCTAATGAGTTAAACAAAAGGAAGAAATACACTGTGTTGCAGAACACAGGGGTTGTTAATGATGCAGTGGATGGTTCGTATTGTTACCGCTGGGGTTTAAATGTTTAAAAACAAGAGTCACAGCCAAAGGCTGCTGCCAGTGCTGATTAAGACGATTTACGGGACAGGGGCTAGCTTGTAGCATACTCACTGGCGGCAGCCAGCCTCAGCGGGGTCGCGTAGAAAGGTCGCAGCTGCATGTCGATGTTGGCCGTGCCTTGTGACAGGAGTCGCCGCAATTCCTGCACGTCCCCTCGCCAGGCGGCCTGGTGCAGAGAATCATCATATTGTCCATTTTCGTTATCAACAATGAAGTGGCTGAGCTCTGACGATGACACACCTGCTGCGAGCAACACGCGAAGGGAGGAGTGTAAAGCAAAATCGGAAAGGTGCAATTCTTATGCCAGTACTTTCAGTCACGTACATTGTGCAGTACTTCATTGCGTCGATCTGCATTAAAATCGACTTGCTCTTACAGACTTTTGTTGGCATCTTATATCAAATTTTATCGAAATGCGTCCAACGGTTTTAGTGTTGAAACATTCAGACTAAGAAACTTATTATGCGCGTCAGGCAAAGAATGTGATGACTTCCACAGAGAGAAGGCTTAAAGTTCTTTTGCCACACGATTTGAATCTTAGGCATGCGGCCCAGTTGCCCCTAGGCTTGTCGCTCCTTCACTCAAGAAACCAGACAGCCACACCAACTATCCTGACTGAGGGCTTTCGTTGTTTTTCTCAGTCTCTCGCGGAAATTAAATTAGTCTGCTAGGCAACATGATTCTGAAAGCGAACCAAGCAAAAATGAAATTGTCAACGTTTTAGGTGGGTTCACTATGCCAAGTTTATTCCATATCGGTCCGGTAGTGAAGACACATGGACGGACAAGATGCGAACAGGTGGCTTTCTAATTCTTTTGTCCAAATATATTTAAAAAAAAACACAGAATGTTACATGTCTTCACTTTCAGATTCTACTTATTTATTAAAATTTATTTCGTAATTTGTGTGATAGGACTGAATATACTTGGCTTCCAATCCAGTTGATACTGAGAGTTATACACCTGAAATAAAACGGACATGGCGTGAAACCGAACACCGTATGTCTGTATGAATCTATAGATGTATATATGATGTGTGGAGTCTTAACTGCACATTGTAGCTTGGTGTGGTGTCTAAGTAGTAGCTCAAACTGGCCGTTAACTTGGCTTCGGGCTTTATCACGTGCCGCCGACGACTTACTAGTGCTTGTAGGTAATTTATGTAGAAATATATTGCTCACTTGACTGGAAATATACATAAATTGTTCAGAAAACATACTTAAATTTATATACATTCATTTTAGAAGTTCTTTGTAAAAAGGTAAAAGAGTAAAGTGATCCTGTTACAGGCCCGTTGTGGCCCAGGGGGTGGGTAGAGGTATAGCTCTACTCTTCCATGACCGCGGCACTAAAAGGGGGTGAGTGGTCAGCAGCACGCCCCGGCCGCACTTTACCCCCGGGAAAGACCCGGTACCCATTTTACAGGAGGCTGTGTGGGCCCCAGGGCCGGTCTGGACGGACGGAAAATCTCGTCCCCACCGGGATTCGATCCCGGACCGTCCAGCCCGTAGTCAGTCGCTATACCGACTGAAGAAGTTCTTTGTAAATTTCATAATTGCCAATCGATGCAAATGGAATTTAAAGCGTACACATCATTCCCTTCTTCAGAGAAGTTTCTAGACACCACAAGCTTTACATGCGAAACGCCGGGTGTTTAGCAGACAAAGTAACATCGTTTATTAACAGTTCAATTATTACATCATCAGAATGGAAACAAAAGCGACTTCTATAGCTATGTGACAGTCATTAAACATTGTCGACAGTAATCTTGTAAATGAAACCAACTTGGTGCACGTTTCATTCTTAGGGTATTTCGTCAATTTTATAGCTGACAGTCTGGTATGCAGGATACCTGCATACCAGACTGTCAGCTACACAGAATAACAAGTGCCAAGTGTCGCATAAATACAGTTGTTCCTCCTAATGATGGACCTGGAGAGGTCCGAAACATGTACAGGTTATAAATAAAATTGACGAAATACACTAAGAATAAATCGTGCAACAAGTTGGTTTCATTTACAAGATTATATAGAGAAGCACCGTCAACAGGTCATACAAAAAAATTGTCGACAGTAATTGGCACCTTTTCATTCGGTTCGTAAAATAAAGAAACACAGTTAATTACACATTGTAAGTTCCAGCACCACCAACTAAATTGCGATGTAACACAGAAGTTACTACGACAGTGAGGTATCCTTAAACTTGTGTGTACTTGTGTTGCAGTCAGCTGTAGTCACCAAAATAGATCGGCAGTACGGCCGACAGTGCTGCCCTACTCTAAATTCAGACATTCATCCCTCCACGAAAGCGAAGTCCATGGTACAGGCTATTCATTTTCAAATTAAATAAATCATTACTTTCACAAATTAAATCTCCTGAAAATTGTCTTCACAGTTTTAAAACACTTCGTTTCCCTTCGTAGCGAGGGAAGTAATACAAGTTTTTCTCAGAAGATGGGGGTCCATGTATCCTCTCCGCAGACCGTGGTGCTGTGTACAGATATGCACCCGACATGTTAAAAATAAGCATTTATTTTAAAATAGATCTCCTCATGCGCTGGAGGCGCTCTCCATTTCGAGCGACCACTTCTTATGCTGAACACTTCCACTTAGTTTCTGTCCATATGCAGAAGCTTGACTTCCACGATGACTGTGTCCGACTCGCCGCGGTATGACGAATCCGCAGAATTCGGCTGGAGGAGACAGCTCCCAGATATGGAGGGTAGCTACGAAAACGTTAAATAAACAGTCGCGGTGAGCCGAAAAGGAGTGGCCTTCCAGCGTGGGGTTGATTGGGGAGCTAACAACTTCTCACCTTTAAAAATCAGCACGCCAGACTTTCTTGGTTTGTTTGGAAGAACCTAATTAATGAAAATGGACGTGCGATTTGGGACTTCGAATGTTGGTCAGGGTCACTGAAGATAGCTGCAAGACAGTTAACAAATTAAAGGCTAGTTATTGGGCCTTTGTCAAGAGGAGTTCTACCGTGTGTGTGTGTGTGTGTGTGTGTGTGTGTGTGCGCGCGTGTGTGTGTGCGTGCGTGTGTCATTAAGTGTTATCAGATGCAACAATAACCTTCTACACCTGCAATAAGTAGGTAGAAGAGGTCAGACAAAGAAGAAGAAGTTTTAGACAGACTTTACCTGTTGCACTTGCTGTTCAGAATGGCCTAAAATCAGCAAATTCTTTAACGTCTTTGCTTTTAAAACTATGTGTAGCACATACCAAGAGGAAAGCTGAAGAAAACTAGGAGCGCTTGAAATTGAATGGGGCACATAACTGTACGCTGTACACTGATGGTGTTAATTAACTGGTCGAAAATCGAAATACTGCACAGAAAAACACACGCGTTATTAGTCACTAGCAGAGGTTCGCCTAGAAGCAAATGTTAAGAGAAGCGGTATATAGCAGGACAGGATCACAGCACATAAATAAGGAACGAGTACTCCGAAAATGTGTGGTAACTTCATATGTTTGAGAACGATATTATCAGATTAAAATTAAGGTGCGTTCCAGGCTTTCCATTTGTTTCCTAAATCATAAACATTAAATATACATCATTATTGTCCTGCCTTTTCTTTATTATGGGTGTGAAACTTGGTCTGTCGATTATCACACTATTTTGAAGCTGAGTAGCTTATTCACTGAGAAGTTACATTGCCCACATCCCTTTGCACCACTTTCCTAGACTGAAATTATATTGCGCTCTCCTGTGATTGCTGTTGATCATTTTTATTCAGCGGTTGTCCGCTGGACTCTCTAAGGACCTGAGCCCCATTCCGGGACCTACGCTTCAGCCGGTAACTTTTTATACATAACACAATAACACCAACGCATGTCAGCGAGCATACAATGATAAGAACTATCATGATCGTTAACCAATGATCTATCTCCTCAGAGTCCTCAGAGGAGAACCCTGAGGACTCTGAGGACTCTGAGGACATTGTTGACAATATTGGCTCTTCCGTCTGATCCGTCGTGGTGGTCGTTTCTTTCACTGAAAACCAACGCGCGATCGCTGAAACGGTGGTAGTTTTGCATCCTAAAGCATCATCAATAACACCCCAATGCCTTTCCTTTAAACCATCAGGAAACTCGCAAGTCAAATTCAGGTTGCAATTATTGTTTTTGGCACAACTGGAATACACGTTAGCGGAGTCACAGTCACAAATCCACGGGTTTCCTTCCAGATCTACCTTACCAATTCTAATAACAGCGTGCAGAAATGTGATATTGATCCTACTTACATTATTGTGACACAGAGAAAGCGACTCTAGTTCCGAGAGATATGAGAAAACTTCGGCATCTATATTTTGTAGGGCGTTGTAACACAAATCTAACGTCAGCAGTTGATTAAGATAACGAAAGGCTCTGTTGTTGAGGGAAACAATTTTGTTATTATTGAGATATAGTTGGCGAAGTTTTCCCATGTCTTTGAATGTATCTGAGTGTATATTCTGTATGCTACAATGGGAGATGTTCCAAAATAAAAGATTTGAAATGTGAAAGCCTTTGTTTGGGAGTGTGAACGTGGGGTTAGCGGCTAAAGACAACCACTCGAGTTTCTTGTTGTACATGAAAGTGCCCGAGTCAATTGAGTCTATGTAATTCCTTGTTAAGTCCAGAGACTTCAAGTGCTTTAAAGTCATGAACGCTTCTGAATGGATGCTGCTAATTATGTTGTAAGAGAGGTTCAGGTGAGTTAGCTCTTGAATGCGTCTGAGAGAATCCTGACTAAGATAAGTGATCTTGTTGAAGGATGCGTTCAGATTGGTGAGATATTGGTTGAATCCTGATTGAGGAATTTCACTAAGAAACGATTTGGTGCAGTCTGCGTTATGCAGCACTACGCAGGTACACGACGGAGGACATTGTCCCATTACAGAGGTGATGACGATTGATAAAAAGGCACTTGCCAAAACAACCAAAGGAAAATATGACATAATAAGTGCCGAACTAAAAGTGGCTACAACATGTACAGAGGATGGACACAAACAGACTACCAGAACAAGCACTACAATATAAACCAAAAGGACGAAGGAACATAGGACGACCGAGGAAGGGATGGAGGGACCAACTTCATCTTGAGGATCATGGAACAGGAAACACGCCTAACCCTTCAGGAACATGATGATGATGATGATGAAGTGCCGAACTCCCACGTGTACTTTGATCACCACGAATGAATTTTGAGGACGTTAGAATTGTGTTGCTGCACTTGCGGATACGAAACGGCGACTGATAGAAAGGTTGAAATAATTCATTTCGGTATTGCAATTCACTTTAAAACAGCATTCTTTGGATTTCTTGAGAAAATTTATATCGGGTGATGCTTGGGATACGTGACTGGGATGTTGACACTAAGCCCCTGATCCACATTTATCTTCTTTCTTCCTACAGTTAGGTAATTTTACTTTTGCTCTCGACGCTAAATATAATTAGTCTGACACCTTACGTATTTTTTCATGTAGGCTAAATATCCTGCAATATAACTGTCAGTTTTTTCACTGCTAATGTAACATAACGCGTACTGAAAGTGTCATTTTGCAAGTTAATATAAATTTTTGATACATGCAACCACATACGTTGAGTTTTGTGAAGTTCTCGTTTTAAATCTTTCTGCATTCCATTATATGTGAATCTGAACATGATTTTATTACATTATTGACCCCATATTAACACACAAATTGACGCACAAACTCGATGTAGTTCTCGCAGAAATTCAGCGTGTAGATCACATTTTTACATCTTTCGTCAGGGAGCACTACTGTGGCTGAGAACGGAAGACTTCACACGCCTTGTGCAGGATACATCTTCTTGACACTTTTGCGCGATGCACTGAATTTAACTTCACTGCATTTCTTAATATTCGATACTAGGATGGATATTCGTTGGTAAATGCAGAATTACTTGATTTTCGAACGTGTTTCAAACGTCTGTAGCTGCAACTCATCGAGCGGGATAAAAAGGCAACTGACGAGCAGGAAACGAGATAAGAAAGTTAAACAAGGGTGGTGAACTACAGATATAGGTGGGGCAAGGAGGATAAAACTTTTTTTTTTGTACTGTCAGTTGCTAAAAATTATATACCTTTTGGCGCCGGAATTATTATTATTATTATTATTTTTTTTTTAATTTTAGCACATACTGTATATAAAATGTGAATAAAACAGGAACCAAATAGGTTAGAATTATGAAACAAACTGCATTTTGAAGAACAAAAAAACGGAGATTATATACCATGTTTAAAGTATTCAGTAACTATTTGTTGAATAAATGTATAACATGCAACGTTTAGAGGTCAGCGGTGCGGTACGACCACTAAAGGGGTCGTTAGGCGTCAGAGGGTTAAACCATACAGGGAGAGTGGACGTATCGCTCAATGTATTCTTAACCTCTGTCCTGGATTGAGGTGAGTGGTCAGCCTTACGAATTGACAGCTTCAGGCTAGATTTATGTTAGAACGTGACGTGTGCCATACGGAGTGAAGTGACACCGAGCCCGTCACTGCTTTTATATTTATGCTATAACGGGCCAGCTGCGGGCGGGCATGACGTGTACTGCTCAGTCGTGCAGTAATGTTCGTTGTGAAAACGTTATATGCTAAGTTGTTACGTTAATTGATGAAGTGATGACGAATTTAACATTACTTGAATTAGCAGCAATCGTTGTAGTTCTAGACGAAAAATAAGGTGCAGAAAGGAAAAGGAGAATGTGGGCTGTGCACCCAGCATGGTCTAAGAGAAATCGAAGGAGAATTTGTCACTTTTTACAAAGAACTGATTGAGGACGAAGTGAAATTATGCGGGTATTTGCGGATGAACAGAGGATTTTTTTTTTTTTTTACTTTACTCGAGA
>Ga0123357_10012855_pt1 | contig 10816 bp, 8 predicted proteins | sample TergutEmb28metaG_FD_89873 | JGI IMG/M metagenome (GOLD analysis project Ga0123357, IMG submission 89873) | Embiratermes neotenicus P4 segment gut microbial communities from Petit-Saut dam, French Guiana - Emb289 P4 | ecosystem: Host-associated > Arthropoda: Insects > Digestive system > Gut ... | reverse complement strand
TTATTACTTCCTTATCCTCTTTTTAAAAGTGATTGGTTTGCAGGGGAGAATTCCTAACACTTCTGCCGGTAACTGGTTCCAGTGTTGGATGGTCCTATTTACAAAAGAATATTTCCCTATATCCTTCCTTTTTCTCCTACTCCTAATTTTCCTTTCATGATCTACCCTTCTCAGATAGTGTGGCCGTTGTAATCTGTCACCAATTCGCTTCCACCCGGGTTCCCCAGAGTATATTTTGAAGAGGGCACATATGCGTGATAACTTTCTACGCGACGCCAAATTTTCCTAGTTCGGACTGTTCGTATGATGTGCAAATTTGGCCGCTTTCTTTTGCACCCTGTCCAACGCACTTATTTGACCCTCCCTGTACGGATCCCAGCACGCGACCCCACATTCAAGAATCGGACCTACAAGTAACATGTAGGCTAAACTTCTGGTATTACTATTACCCTTTTTTAGTATTCGCATTGTGAAATATAGTGCTTTCCAGGCCTTTTTCACCGCGTAGTTAACTTGGTCCGCCCAACTTAAGTCGCATCCGCCCAACTTAAGTCGTCCTGTCCTGTCTTGTCCTGTCCTGTCCTTTCGTAAGCAACGTACCTTTATTTCACTCTCCGTCCAGTTAGCTGTAATTCGCTAATTTATTTAAACACCTGTCTTCAACCTTTCTATATACACTGACTTCCCATCCGTCAAAAGCAAAAGTCTCTGTAAATAAATTATCGGCCTTCAGTTCCCTCTGTGACCCACCAGGACCTGGCTTGTACATCCATCCAAGTGTCTTAAGATTTTAATTTTTCGATTTATTATTTTGTTTTACCTTCTTTCGTCCTGGATCCGTCTCTCACTGTCATATTTTGCAACTCTGCTTTGTAGATAAAATTTTGCAATATGTATTCATCCAAACCTTATCTTATTATTTCGACAGTTCTTTGCAAAATAAAACTTTTTGTTAGTGACAATATATTCCTAACACAAGCCTATTGCTAACTGAGCATGCCAGAAATAGCGCTGATTACCACAGATAAGAGTCAGATGGACCAAAGTGTAATCACATGACGGCTCCTTTTATCATGTCGATAACGAGGAGTGTGGCTACGAAGAATTTAAAAATGGCTTGGAATTTCCAGATCATGATTAATTACCATCAACAAGACGGGACTCTTTTAAAACAAATATTCAAGATATGAAATTTTAGATAATGGAGGATTTACGTTAAATTCATCTACTGCAGACCATTCAGCAGGCAAGGATAATTTCATTTTATCCTGTAGAGTTACGAATATCGAAACTAACGAACAGATTACAACAAAATTTTAAACGATATAGAATAAAGGAGAGGGAACGGAACTCTTCAAACTTTTCTTCACTAAACGCAAGAAGTCTAAAACTAGCCAGAAGCGATTAAATATTTTTGCTTCTCCACTACCTCGAAGAGGATCTGAAGTCCATTTGGGTTCCTATTTAATTGGTGCATAGATTTTCTTTCTCCGTGTAAGTAGGGTAAAGGAGGCTAAGGAGGTCAGTAACTACTATCTAGGACGGAGATTAAGAATTTCTGAAACTATGAATTTATATTTCCATTGTGCGCTGCGCAAAATTCCAGAACAGCGCATAGCTCATTTACATCACGGCTGAAACCTGAGATCAAGCGTCTAAATTTACACTTCGGCCGTTACAGGAGCGAACGTTGTGCTACCCTAAAAGGAGAAGGCCTTTAAATAAATATTTCACTAGGATGCATGACTGTAATTATTCACATCTGGAAGGTCAACATACAACTGCATCCGTCTACTTTGGAATCCCACGTAGTGAAATATACAGTCCTAAAAATATAATTGATTTTATATTTTTGCACGCGTAATTACATACAGGAGACGAAGAAGTAATGGAAATCTGAAATTGGAATTCGTGTTATATAACTTGCAGATTCGGTAACCAAATGGGCATAAATGCATGGACACTTACGTACCAGTTCAGGTCAAGTCATTGGAGTGGAAAAGAGAATCGTGACATAAAGGAAACTACTATTTCTAAATCCTAAGACTAAGATCAAATTTTTTGTAAGTGATGCATTAAGTCAAAACCATATCATAATAACAGATTAAAGTGGAAGAATACAGGCTAAAGTCAGTTCATAATCCCTTGTTTTCTGGTTTAATACTCAGAAACGTTAAGACTGAAAATATACATCAATGCAGCACAATTTCCATTGACATCCTTGCAGTTTCTCAGTAAAGGTAAAAGTAAAGCTCTCCTTATGCACACCAAGAAGACATATGGGAATGGAAGTAGTCCCGTGCCAGCATATCACGGCATTTTGTGGCGTCCGAAGGTTTATAGCTGTTTTCACAGGAAACCGCCACTGGTTCTATCCTGAAAGACAGGAGCCCAGACCACACGCACACTTATCCTCTTTCTTGAGGAATAATATAAATATTATTTCTATAAGCCTAGAGAAGAAAACCAACTAGATGCAACTGAGTGGTTTATTGCACTTATAATCTGCTCAACGTGTTTCGGGCATTTATATGTCCATCATCAGGAGCTCTAGACTATACTTGTGTTATTGCTGCATATGGTGTGTAATTCCTTGGTTGCTGGTGGTTGGCGGTCAGGAGCAGGGCAGCAGCAGCCAAGGCATTACACACCACATGCGGTAACAATACAAATATAGTCTCGAGCTCCTGATGATGGGCATATAAGTGCCCGAAACATGTTGAGCAGATTATAGGTTCAATAAACCATTCCGTTGTATCTAGTTGGTTTTCTTCTCTACGCTTATGCAACGATGCGCGGACAAACATATATAAAATTATTGCTACACTTAGGCCTAGGGAACCCAGGTGGTCTTTTCGCATCAGGTTTTCCCACCAACATGCTATATGAATTATTTTCCTTACCACGCTTGCCACATGTCCCTCGAACCTCATCTTGTACCATTTGATCATTCCGTTATTATTTGGTAAGTACAAAAATAATGAAGTTTAATTATGTAATTTTCTTCAACGACCTTTTACCATTTCGCACTACTACGTGAATATTCTCCAGAAAACTCTGTTCTCAAACACTCTCTTTCTGTGTTCTTCTATTAACGTGGGAATAGTGGAATAAAGTTTGTGCTACACAAAACGACACTTTTGAATTTGTTTGTACGCGTGTGAAATTGGTCTGTAGCCTCAAGGAGACTAGAGAGACTGAGGATATTTGAGGGTAGAGTCCTGACAGGAAATGAAGACCGACGAAAGGGACGAAGCGACACGAAAATTAATATTATTACGTAATGACAAGCTTTATAATGTCTTCTTGCCACTAAACAAAGTTAAATTAATCGTACCATGTGTAATGACTACTCAAGAAAAGTAGGCCTAACAGCTATCAATGGAACACCTGAAGGAAATATACCATCTGGTATATCACTTAGAATGTAAGGAGGTAATATCAAAATGGACTTTATCTAAACTCAGTATTAGGATTCAACTAGCTCAGTGGGCAGTGATATAATTTTGTGAAAAGCATAATAGACCTTAGTCTTTATAAAATTTAGGGAAATTCTTCATAGGCAAAGTGAGTGAGCAGCTTCTCAAAAACGACCGCACCAAAATGCTGGTTCTAACTACACAATTGTTGTTTCGTTGTGTAACGCCATAGATAGATAAATACGCGGTGTAACGAACAAATACCTAGAAGGTTGTTCTGTGTGTGTGTGTGTGTGTGTGTGTGTGTGTGTGTATGTGTGTGTGTATGTGTGTGTGTGTATGTGTGTGTATGTGTGTGTATGTGTGTGTATGTGTGTGTGTATGTGTATGTATATGTGTGTGTATGTGTGTGTATGTGTGTATGTGTGTGTGTGTGTGTATGTGTGTGTGTGTGAAAATGGAAAGGCAGCAGCCCATACCTAATTCAAATCAAACTGAAGAAAATATTAAAGAGCTTGTGTAATTTTAAAGTTGATATCTAGTAATCCAGTGGCATCTTCAAGTACGTGATTTCGACGATGACTAAGAAATCAATACAAAGATTAAATTCACAGATTAATTGGTCTGAGAAACAAGATATGTTATCTCCTCTGTTCAGATTTCCATTACTTTGCCCAAACACTCTTGAATATTCCATTACAACAATCTCTACCGTTTCAAGGTTATTGATGCCCGAAGCACACGACTGTTATGTATGGTATGGTATGCCACATAAACGTATGTCACCATTATTCTTAAAAAAAAAAAAAAAACTAATCAACCGTTGTTAGACCCAAGGAGAGAAAGAAAGACGTTGGGAGAGAGAAAAAAATGCATGAATAAATGAGTTATAGATGCAAGACAGAGAAATGGCTACACACTCAGAAATAAAGCGAGACGGAGGTAAAAGGTAATTACAAACAAAGCTGTAAGTATAGGTGATAGAAAGCTATACAAAGCCAGACGAGCGTGTGTGTGTTCCCTCCGCGAGGCAAATTACCTGACAGTAGAACCGAAAGCATCTCGTCCGATTTCCCTGTTGCCATTAATACACCATGCTGCAGCTCGTGATATTAACAAGCCCATTAAAGGCTCCAAAGGTGTTGAAGTGTCTTGGCCTGAATTTCCCAGCGGCATACTACTTCCGGAGATGCTTCTTCTGCTATCTGACCATCAATATGGAACACAGGATGTTCGAGAAATATGTATACGCCACTGTCGCAGTTCGCAAAAAACGCGTGAATTGTAAGCCACTAAAAGTACAGCAATATTTTAAAATAGTGATTCCTTTAGTGGTGTGATATTACAAAACTTATTCTGCACATGCGTGAGGTGAACAATGAAGAAGGGAAAAAAAAAGTACCAAAATTTTTTCCTGTTTTTAAATTATACCCCTTTGTGTAATTAAGAAAAGAATTATAAGCCCAAACCCAAGTAATTATCAAGAAAGTGGACACAATAGGTAAATACAGAATTTTGTCGATAAATAATTTTATCCTCATGGCGTTATCTTGCATAAAGTCTGTCAACAAATTTCACACCTTAAAATCTCTACGTACTGAATGAAAGTTAGCACAGTTGTGCTAATTTTCATTAATACGTAGGCTGCTTCCGAGTCACTGTAGGATACATGAAGATCCAGCAAGTTTATACAACTATTCCACAATGAAATACCTATACTTTTACTGTCTGAATGTTTTACACCACGTCAGCTATGCACAAAAGTGGCTAACTTGGTTTTATGTCATATTTCTTTGCCTTGATTCCCCAACAACAGTCCCTTGTGGACCGGAACATGTAGGAATATTGTGATATTATAATATAAATATCTAAGGTACTATAACCGGCCAAATCTCAAAGACGGGAACATGAACTCCACCCAGGAAATATAACGTGTGGTGGTCACAGGAAACTTTAAGTGTCTACCGACTAGATGACAAGAAGGATATTTGTGGTTAGGCCTATTTAGGTTTATTCTCACGGTCACTTCAGTTTTTATAATTTAATATTCACAATCAATTTATTAGTATCCGGCACTGTTAGAAATTGTATCAACAAACTACACATCTTTATTACCGTCACGCTTCCCCTTCAACCTGCTCACACGAGTGTCAGCTAAGAAGTCTCCAAACTCAGCTTGTGCTAGCTTCACAGCCTCTACTCTCATCAAGCATAACAGCTGTCTGATTGATGTATGCCGAAAGGGGCACACAATGCACTGTTTCCAGGGAGACAGAGCGGCAATATGGTTCAAACCCTAGCTAAAAGCATGCCGCATCCCTTCGCGTGATAAACACAGTCATAAACTGAATACAAGGAACTCTGAAGTCCACACCTTCACAATATAACAGGATATTGCACACAAGCGAAATTCTTTTGCTGGAAATCCTAAATTTTACTTTATTCTTCCCACGTAATTTTGCCTGTCTCTCCCCCCAGCATATTTTTGATCTGGCTTCGAACCAGGATCATCGATAACAGAACAAATCGGTGCGTTTTGTTGATTTATTGTCGTAAATCTCTTGTAGATAAAGCACGGAACGAACAACACCAAGGATATATAACACCCAGCTTAGACTGAATGTACAGTACAATGTTTGTAAGTACAAAATTTCAAACGTGAAAAAGAAAGTGAAGGAAGCTAGGTAAAGACACGTTTTTCGAAAATATGCTGTCCTTGAAGACAAGATTCTTGCCAACAAGCTCCTCTTATTATCTGGTTAGTAGCATGCCATTCAAGTGTGGCGAAGATTCCAGATCAGGTTCCACGCTTTGATTAATTGTGTTGCAACATGCGTTCAATTGGGTTAGAGATAATGCCAATACGTAAACAACACATCATTCATCATGTCACACTGATTAAATGACTTTAAAAGTAAAAACAGATAAGAAAAACAAGCATTTTATCAGGGGACAAAGAGCTTTCATTTTGCTTTATATGTATTTATCCTTTTACGTAGGGGTCAAGGGGAGTTGGTTGGGACGTGCCCGGGTCGGCGTGTTACCGGAGGGTGATACTGCCGGCCTGAGACTGGCTACTGGCTATTCTTCAGGGGTGGCAGGTGCGAACAAATATAGCCTCTCTCCACTCAAAGTCGTTTGTGCGTGGTGAAGAGCCACATCATACGAGAGGTGACTGTTTGCGCAGAATATAGCGGATCTGAAGGAGTAAACCTTGAAAAACAATCCCCAATCCTACGGTGTGAGTGCCGTGTCAATCGGATGGATGGCAGTGGGTGAGTCTGCCGATAACGGCGCGCTCTGGGATACCAGGCGACCTCCCAGATGTACTTAGCCTTACCACGCATGGGAGGCTCTGCTTGGTGGACCTGATATTTTTAGGGGCTTTCGCGAAACTGCTAAAAGCTACTATCAGCTTCGTCGTATCTGTCCGTCCGTCTGTCTGTCTGTCTCTGTCTGTCCGTCCGTCTGTCTCGGTTGCCACCGCAATGATTTTCATTAAAACTGATACTGAGTATTTTTTGGAAATATGTCGATACAATTCAAGTTTCAATCAAATCTGACATGAATAACGAATACTTGACTTGAAAAGCAATACACATGATCGCATCTCGCTCAGTTTCTCTTATAATCAGAAATTTTCCAGAAAAAATTCATATAGGAAATCAAAAAAGTTTTTTTTTTAAATAGAAAATAGTGCCGAGATACTGTGGAAATACTCTGTAGATCCGAACTGGCCAAGGATGACAACTTGGCGATGCGCATTGCTTGCTGGATAACTAAGGCTACAGAAACACACTCAGAATATGTAATACTTATTGCTTTTCCACTGTAACAATGGTTGCACGAAGGTGCCTCAGTGTTATGTCATACGTACATTGCCAGTCTTGATGTAATTAGTTCCGTTAATTGGTTACAGTTAGTGGATCTAATGTGGGAAAGAATAGCGACAGACATTCACGCACATCCTAATGGTCTACTGGCTTCCTCTTCAACAAGCAGGCTTTGCTTTGCATTAAGACATACATGTTACGTCAATCAAAGTTATGTAAACTGTGTATATGGCACAGTTCCGGTGTTTGGATATATTCGGAAATAGGAATGGGTGAGAAACCTGCGTATTGTAATTTGTAGAATTCAAATAACATCATATAGATATTTAAATAAAGAAGGATGCGAGTTAAGAGACACCTAGCACGTAAACAGAGGTAAGAAATAAACACAAAATTTGGTGGGAAATCTCACGGAAAAAAGACACTTGGGCTAGTAGACGATAAGAAGACTAAGGTTTGGAATTTTTACGTTTTGTTGGCCGTGCATCCCAATATAATGATAGTCTTTTTGTTTACCAATTTGATGCACAAATTCTTTATTTTAATCCATTTATTACATTCCTCTATATGTTTCGAGCATTATTGTGCTCATCTTCAGGAGGACAATTGTATTAACACAGCATGTGGTATCGTCACTCTCTTTGCATGACTGTTCAGTACACAGGTTTCGAAAGGACTCTTGTAACCTGTGTACTGAACAGTCACCCAAAGAGGGTGACGATACCACATGCTGTACTAATATAATTGTCCTCCTGAAGATAAACACAATAATCCTCGAAACATGTAGAGGAGTATAATTAATGTATTAAAATAAAGAATTTGTTCATCAAGTTGTTAAAAAAAGACTACGGTTTGGAAATTGTACTCTCTAGTAATTCGTCTTACTTCAGCAGAAAAAACGCTAAATTTAATTCAATAATTAATAATAATTTACCCCTACCTTTGAACACAACAATAGCATACGTTTTCTCGATCTACTAATAATTCGACACCCCACCCAACTAGAAATCGACATATTCCGAAAACCGACAACAACAGATACCACAAACAACTACACCTCCAACCATCCTACCGAACACAAAATGGCAGCCTACCGCTACCTGATCAACAGGATGTTGTCACTACCACTCTCAACCGAAAGGAGAATAGCAGAATGGCAAAAAATACGAACCATAGCAAACAATAATAAATTCTCCATTCATCACATAGCCAAATTGAGAGCAGAAATACAAGGTAAACCCCAGATGAACACAACCAACAACAGCAACAACAATAAATGGGCCACCTTCACTTATCACAGTTCCAAAGTCAGAAAGATAACCAACCCCTTCAAACAGACTGGCATAAAGATAGCCTTTAAAAGTACAAACACATTACAACAACTGACAAAAACCCAAAATCCACGAAACAAAGCAGGACCACGACAAAAGCGGCATATACAAACTGACATGTAAAATATGCAACAGGGCGTACATAGGCCAGACCAGTAGAAACCTGATATTTAGGTACCGCGAACACATCCGTTACATAAAAAACAACGATCCCCAGTCCGTTTATGCACTGCACATTCTGCAAAACATACATGAATGTGGTTCCTTCAAAGACACCATGTCACTACTCAAACCAATCCACAAAACCTCCATGCCAATTCCCTATGAACAATTACTAATCCAAACTTTCCATCAAAACGGAAACCTCATTCCTGAATAAAACTGTGGCGAACAAAACCCACTATTTCTGTTAGCTACCGACTACAGCCTTACGTAACCACCTGCCCACAACCGCGCCTACCACACGATCTGCACAAACCAGTCCTGACTTAACCACGTTGGAACCTTACGTAACTACTTAAGCTCAACCGATCAATGCCTACCACAGGACTCGCACAAACCAGTCCCGATCAGGCCACGTTGGAGGGAAGTAACTGTACCAGTATGTGGGTACTTTATGAACTAACTCCATCCATTGTATCTTTTTATTACCCTTTTAACTATTCATATTTATTATCCAAAGAGTTTTTAACTTAGAAACCTCCACGATATTGTATACCTAGACTTTTGTAAATATGTTAATATACCAACACCCATTACTATCTGAGTTTAACAAGCCAGCACACATTGTTTGTTCATTCTAGTTAATCCTTGTATTTTACAGTATGACCTGTACCGGAGGCTGCGGTTACAGTTTTTAGTACTCCTGATGATGGGTGCTGTGACACCCGAAACATGTAGAGTAACTTTGCAGTAAATAAATATCTGCATACTCTTGCATCTGGTTGGATTTTTATTAACACTCGATTATATGTTACAAATCTTAATATTTCATGAATAAGGGTAATGGGTTCTTAAAATAAGGGTAATGAGTTCCTAAAACCTCCTTTATTCGCCAGTTGAGGAGCTGTACACGTATTTATAATAATGCAGCGGGTTCGTTTTGCTCTTTTTCGCGCCTCATTTCTAGTAAGCTCAAGAAATGCTGTCATACATCTGTTGCTCTAAATTTAAACTTAATCATGCCGAAATATTTACTTTACTTGCTTTCATTAGATATTAAAATGTTCAAAACGTTACAGCAGAAATTTTGTATCTCATTTAAATTTATAGTCCTATTCCACCTTTTACCAGACAGAGTCACAAACAGCTTCACAGAGCAAGTGACATAATTTACCCGTAAGAACCGAATAAAACAATCATTCATCCAACATCTTTTCTCTTGGACTCCCAATAAAAAATATTTAAATCCCTTCGGTAGTTGTGATGATTAAACCGGCTGAGGACAGATAGTTCTACCCCATTTTGTGAGTTTACTTAATGCGGACTTGTTAATAACGACGTCGGGCACATAAAATAATTTAAAATTGTTTTGCAAGGCAGTAAGCAGCTAAAAGCAGCAAATGCAGTATTATGTGCCCCACAACTCATGTCGATGTTAAAGGCGTAAAGTTGGGTTAATATAAGCAGACAGTTGTCATGAGGACTGATACACTGCCTCATGTGGTTTGTCAGCAACAGACGAGGCCCTGAAGCAACGTCACTCACAGTCAGGCACATCTCTATCCAGCACACTTCAAATACTCTATGGACGGTATGTACATGCACCCAAACAAAGAGCCGAAAAAAACGATACGTTATTTAAATCCCCTTTATATGGGAGATGGACAGTACATTATTACATCCTTTCCGCCCAAAAACCAGATATTTCAATGGGATAAACCGTAGATCCGAAAGAGACTTGTCTTTTAAAATATATGCCTGGTGACTTTCAGCATACGAGGCCAACAAATTACAACTTTAATCAAAGAAAAATGTGTCACAATTGAGCATATTTTTAAGCACAACAACCGAGGAGGGTGTTTGTTTTCCAGATCCAGTTAGCACAAAAGTATGAAGATCTCTGCACCAACAATTATATTACTTTTCATAGTTGAATAAAGAGAGAACGACTTGATGTCACTTGCTTTATTATTTCATTATTTAATGCTCAACATGTTTCGGATGTTAATACATCCATCCTCAGGAGTTTGCGACTTATTTGTTGAGTTATTTCATGGGTTGTATTGTTCTG
>Ga0123357_10012853_pt1 | contig 10817 bp, 4 predicted proteins | sample TergutEmb28metaG_FD_89873 | JGI IMG/M metagenome (GOLD analysis project Ga0123357, IMG submission 89873) | Embiratermes neotenicus P4 segment gut microbial communities from Petit-Saut dam, French Guiana - Emb289 P4 | ecosystem: Host-associated > Arthropoda: Insects > Digestive system > Gut ... | reverse complement strand
CAGCAAACCAAGAACGAAACGACCAATGTGGTAATCAACATTATAGTCGCGAGCTCCTGATGATAGGCATAGTAGTGCCCGAAACATGTTGAGCCTATAAGAAGTACAATAAAATAATAAGTATCATCTAGTCGGTTTTCATTCTTCAGTTATCACAATGATGCACGGTCCAACAAACATCAAATTCCATCTCGATAATATTTAAATGTGCGTTCTTAACTTCACAGAAAACACTGCATCTTGAAGTGACGTTATTGTGGGCTATACAGTGTAGTGTAACTGATTTGTTCCCATGCGTCTCCGAAACGTCGGAACAAATATATCACTTAAGATGCCCGCAATCAGTAGACCACTATCTGAATAACTCCTACAGTTAGGCCTTGAAAGCTTATAACACTGCATCCTCATTACGGAGATAAACCGATTCAATCTCTGTAGGAAGAAGTTCACTGTTTGCCCTGAGAATGTTATGCAATACGTACATAAACCTATATTCACTTCGTGAGCAAAATACGTATATTTGATTGTTAAAAGACCGTGCTCCAGAGAGTCAGTCAATATAACTGTGTGTTCTGGAATTTTGATAGTATAAATAGGAATAATGATCCCTGTGCCGACAAGGATGGAAATTTCAATATATTTATACAGCGAAACATGGTTAAGTTTCGTTCTCATGGGCTGTGGTCAGTGTTACGGTGCCTAAATGTTGTTTTTGTGTGAGTGTAAGTGTACAATCAAAGAATACTTGAACGAATTATATGTATAGGCTTACAGGTATGTAGTTTCATGTTATGTCTTTAAAAGAGGCGTTAAGATGGACTAATTAATGGTTCACTTCCTACCGAATGCACAGTAAATTAATGGATTGTTAACGATAGAAAATTGACAAAGAAACATGGGAAGGATGGAGGAAAACTGAAAATAAGAAGCATGAAAGAAAGTTGTATAAGAAGGCGAAGTAAAAGAGGGAGAAAGAAGAGAGTTAGGGTGAAAGAAAAAATGCGAGAAAGAAAGGGACAGAAGAAAACAACTTAAAATTGTTATACAGGTTAACGAGCTACTGAGTCACACAACTGTGTCTAAGTTAAATATTCGAATAATCTTAAGAATGGTTCTCTGGCATTTAGGGCATTCGGCAGCCACCTACTCCGCCCTTAACGACACTCCACTAATCCTTTCCTATATCGCCTGTTTACATGGAAATTTGAATCTCAGCTAGGGTAAGGGATGTGCTACAGCAGGCTTCTAACTGGAAGGACTTAACCAGGGCAGAGTACGGAATTGAGCGCAGTTAATCCTCCCCGTCTGCACGACCAGCAGCTTATATCTCGAGTTCTATCAGCTCAAAACCACTACTTACTTTAATTTCATATAAACTTTGTTTTTCCGGTATTATTCAATATTTATACTGGTATCTCTTGCCTTGAAAGCTTTAGAAAGAAATTATTAACTGAAAAGTTGTAACTCTCCACAGGAAACTGAGTGCTTGATTCTGTATTGCTGACGCTAGGGGTTGTAAAAATGGGATCATCGGTAAATAGGACAGTAGAGAATTTTTGTCCGAATTAAAGTACTATAATAACATTTGAATGAAAGGTTCGAAAATTGTTCGATCACCTTTTTCAGATGTAAATATTTGGATCATCTAGAGTTGTACGATTCAAAATTAATTCTAAATAACGAATCATACACCGAAGGTGACAGAGAATAATACACTGTTGGTGATGGAGAATAGGAGCTGAACAAGATATTTGGGCTTAAGGTGGTAGAAATAATACGAGTTATGCTTTTTTGTCGTGTGTAGTGGCAATTATACGTTTACAGATATACGCTAGGAGGATGTGGACTGGATTGATCTGGCTGGAGACAGGGACAAGTGGCAGAGCCTTGTGAACACCGTAATTAATTTTCAGGTGCCGTAGAACGCGGGAAAATTTTTGACCAGCTGAGGAACTGATCGTATTAGATTCTCAGTTTGGTCTATGCTTTGTCTTGTCAGACACATATTAAAACTTCTACAGTAGGGGATAAGCCAATCGAGATGTCTGTACATACAGACCGCATGATCGCGTAGGTAAGTCCATTTCGAACTCTCGGTACAATACGACATGATCGTGGTAGAAAATTGTTCGAATGTGTGGAACAGAGGGTGGTTTTCTGCTCTTGGTTTGCAGGTGGTCTGCTGTGGTGTTTTACTTGTATTTAGATTACGTAGTATCAGCCGGTGGGTAGCAGATGACATGGGCGATGTAAGAAAGCCTGGAACAGATATAATTCTTGTAACCTGATGAGGATGTTGCTGTTGATAATGGATATGTATTTTGGGGATTCCAGAAATAATAACCGTGAATGGGGAACTTTGTCCCCCGAGGGCATTCGTACTTTGACGCAGTGTTGGGGCTTGTGTGATCAAATGATCCTGAGAGGCCGTAGCTTTACTAAGGGTTAGGTTATCCCATACCTGACAGGTCAAAGGTGATAACCTAGACAAAACGGGATACCCTGGTGCTCCAGTTTGGGGGTTGGCCGTGGACCTGACAACCCCACCCCGTAAACCATATTTGTTGCGAAACTTCAACCACAGCTTCGGAAAGGGAATCAAAGGATTATAAAGACCTGTCTAAAAAAATTCGGATTTGGAACAAGGAATGTTAGAACAATGCTCATAGGATCTTGCGAATACATACATTTTTGAAAATGAGTTGTTTCCAACCGCGTCGGTTCAACGGACGCAACATGTGGCGTCGGTTCAAAGGAGGCAACATGTGGGTGTGGTTGGGTGTCAAAAGTATTTGTAGCGTGCTGATCAGCGGCTTTGTGTTCGGAATTCCGCAAGTTCCTGTTAGGTGCATTGCACCTGCTGGCGCCGCCTTGGCTAGGGTACTGTCCGAAAGTTGAAAAAGTAAGGACGTTAAAGCATATAAAGGTCTCTAGTGCAAATTTAAGTATGGACAATTATTATGCTACATTGCTGTCCTGGGTTTTATATTTTGGAACTGCGAGAAAAGGAACAATCCTGGTGGCCGTGTGTCTAGAGCTTAGGTCTTCGGCCGCTCGTTTGATGGGATTGCAGGTTCGCATCCCGTCGGGGACATGGATATGTCTTTTGTGGATGTTGTGTGATATGAGATAAAGATCTCGGCGACGGGCCGATCCCTCTTGTAGAGGCGTCCTACCGACTGTGTATGTGTGTGTGTCGAGCATGAGTAAGTGCAACTATAATCTTAGTAACTGACCAACTTAATGCACAAATTCTTGTTTTATAATAAGTTTATTGTATTCCTCTACATGTTTCGAGAACACAGTGCTCGAAACATGTAGAGAAATACAATAAACTTATTATAAAGCAAGAATTTGTGCATTAAGTTGGTCATTTACTAAGATTGTACTAGATGCACGGTCAGCAAAACATCAAAAAGTGCAACAGCAACTCTCTACACTACACTGAGTAGGTAAGAAGACGTCAGACGCAGAAAAAAAAGAAGTGAGAAGAAAAAGTGACTTCATTAAACACAGGACTCCATTCTCTTGTTTCCTTATCTATGAAAAATAAGAATTTAGCGTCTTACATTAAGAGCAGTTTAATGGAAAACCACGTGGAATACACTTTAACGTGTGATTTGGTAACAAAAATTCTTCAGCGATTGTAATTCGATGTGAGCAATCGAAGTTTCAGACAGAATTTAGAATTGGCTTGTATCTACAAGTTTTGTATCGACCTAGTTTACAGGAGGAAATGTACTTACACTGTGTGGTGATGGATTGAAAGTAAGAGAACTTCTTCTGTTACGTTCAGGTATCACAAATATAAATGTTGTAGAAATACATTTTATTTTACAATGCGTGTGCTTTTATTTTTTCGTGCAAGGTTGGTTTTTTTCTTTTCACGTCGAAGCGTATAAAGCAACAAAGACGTAAAGCTGTCCGAGAGTTTCTTGATACAAGTGCAGTGTTTAAAACTCTGATAAAATTATCTCAGTATTTGAAGTTTACTTTTATATTATTAGGAAGGCTATTTTGCATCTGGAGAGGACCCTATCGAAAAAGCTTTTACTAACTTTGTACAAAAAATGATACAAAGTTGCAGGGAAAAAAAGCAGAAGCAAATGTTCTAATCTGAGCCGTCACGGTTGCCTCACATTGCCGCTCTCTGGAGAGCCTTTCCGACCTAACATCACAATTACAAAACTTTCAGCCACAGGATGTTTAAAAGTTTTGTCGTTCTGTGGTTCCTATTGTTAAAAAGGGAATAAAACCCGATGTCCCGTATTTTCAGCTGGATCCATCAGCTGTTAGCTGATAAATTATACGTAGTGCTCGACTGGACAGTTTGAATTGAAGTCAGTTCCCTTTCACTTGTTTGTGTACCAACCATTATGTTACTTCCTTTCATCCTGGATCAATAAACAGATGTAAGGGGTCCAACACCCTCCCATCGTGTTCCAATGCGACGCCAGATCTAGAAAGAATCGCCCACTTGATCTGCTCTTGTAGATAGTGTTTCCAGAGTACTTCAGTGTCACGTATTGTCCCTAATGCCGTCCGGCTCCTCAGCCATACACCAGACTGTTCGCTTCGTAACCACGCAGATTCGTGTGAAGTTACAGCGTTGAAATAACCATTATTTTCCGTAACGAAAACTCTGAATGACACTCGTAAATTCATAAAATCCATATTTTGTGGAACCCGACATTTTATTACCATATTCGTATCAGCCCGCCACTTGTACAGGTATATAAATATAATAATAGTAATAATAATATTTATTTATTTACTGCAATTGTATTGTTACCCGGTGGCAGTGGTGTAAATAGATGTATATGAAGAAATTAAAACAGCACTAAAATGTATGTTACATGAAACTGAGGACAGTATTTTTGTTAGGGGGAGGCGAGGGAGCATGTTCTTACTTTCATTAAGTTACATCGGGCTAGTGGCAGTTGATACTAACTACAGTGTCAGCGTTAGATTCTGCCTCTTATAGTCCATAGTTGTGAGATATTCACCTTACATGGCAGTCAGTGTGTTAAAGAATGGTTTCATTTGTGTTTTATATAATATACATCTATATTTTATATTACTGCTGAATGCAATAAATACAAAATTAATATATAAAAATATACAATGATATATCAGTCAAACACAACAAAACTTTTTAAATTTAATATTTGCCATCCCGAAGTGTTTAAAACATATATAAATGTAAAATGATGTATCAAAGACAACAAAACTTTATTATGTTTATTGTTGTACTAGGGTAACGTGTTTCGATTCTTATAGAATCACCTTCAGGGCTTTCTAAGAAAATAGACCCTTACTTAAAATGTATAAAATATGCGCTGTCGAATCCCAAACACTTACAAGCTTACACGGTAAGCGTTTGGGATCCACAGTGCAATTTTTAAACATTTTAAGTAAGGATCTGTTTTCTTAGAAGGGCCTGAAGATGATTCTATATGAATCGAAACATGTTGCCCTAGTCCAACAATAAACATAATAAAGGTTTGTTGTTCTCATTGTTGTACCGTGCATTTCGTAGAATTACTTTAATTGTCAACCAACAAATGCACTTACATAAAATAACACACTAAACACACTAAACACTTAAAATCGCTCCGACATGTTTCGATCCTTAGATCATCCTCAGGGAGCTACGTTATTCATTGCTAAAGTCACTTCAAAAACATTCATAAAATTTTATGAATGTTTTTGGAGTGACTTTAGCAATGAATAACGTAACTCCCTTAGGATGATCTAAGGATCGAAACATGTCGGAGCGATTTTAAGTGTTTTAGTGTGTTATTTTATATAAGTGCATTTGTTGGTTGACAATTGAAGTAAAGTTTTGTTGTGTTTGACTGACACATCATTGTATAGTTATATATGTGTTAAACACTTCGGAATGGCAAATATTAAATTTAAACTTTTAGAGTTACCTATCCTTAGGCATATGAATCCATTCCATGGCATCCCATTCTGTATTTTTCAGATTCATTCTTATAGTATCCTCCCATAAACGCCTTGGTCTTCCAAGAGGTATGTATCTTTCTGGCTCCATACCAAACCTGTATGCATTGCTCTCCTCCATGCGAGCCACACTGCTGTCCCCGTGGTTACTCTGTGTGCTACATGTACAACAAAACTCTGCATTAACTTACACAGTGCTTTTATGTGTGCCGCATGAAGAAGGACACTGCTCCGTGTATTGCCCACCTACCATGAAATGATGTGTGCTGCGAATCCGTTACATCGGTATGCGCAAAGATTCATGGCAAATGACTAGTTGCTACCATCAGTGCTGAGTGAATTTTGACGCTGCTCAAAATGTTTTATGTTTTCAGTCTGTGTGTACCATTAGGGCAGTATGTCGCTAGTACGCATAGCAGTCCAGTAGTTTCCCTAATGGCCAGAAGTCCCCGCACCGCACCAGAAACGCCTACAACCCCGGGCGGATTATTTCGTTATCTGTAGTCTAGTAAATTGTTTAGTTAGCATAATTTTTACAATAAGCAGTTGCTGTTTTCCTAAAACAGAATTAAGAGATTGGCCCTTTTTAATGAAAGCACACACTGTGTTCTCTGTGAGTTACGAACTGAATCGTTAATGTATAGTGCACCAGGTTGCTTGTGTTTTTCAGAGGAGTGATGTTTTCATGATTCTTAATAATTTATAACGTGTAGAAGGCACGTTTGGGCACACATTTACTTAGTTACCTGTTTTTGAAATGTAATATTAACCATACATTTTATATGTTTTGTAAAAACATTCGTCATAAGATATATTTGGAGACGGAGAAGCTTAACAAATAATAATAATAATAATAATATAATATTCATTAACTACAATTGGGTTGTTACCCGGTGGCAGTGGTTATTTTACATATATACAAAATATGAAATTGTTTACTAATAAATTTAAGTCGGGAGGGCTACATGAGAAGCATGTAGTGGCAACTTGGAATCTTGGGAACCATCTAAGCATTTGCTTATAGACAAAAGGAAACCAAGAAAAACCTGTGTCAAGGTGGCCAGTTGCAGGACCTTCCGAATACTGACTTCTAGCCAGCAGTCCGGCATCTAAAGTAAAAACAGCAGTACACACATAGTACAAAAAATACACATAAGATGACGACAATACACAAGACAATTACAAAAATGCACACAAGACATCTTAAAATACAACATGTACAAACGCAAACAACACCAAGATAAGAAAATACTCTATATAGTTTCTAATATAATAATGTTTGCTGTACCCTACCAGATGGGTTGTAGCGGAACATTGGCCATATGCACCAGAGGGTTTCAATACTTTGAGGTGAAAGTAATGTAAAAACAACATTCGTCAAAATAAGTAATTAATATCCTGTGTAGAATATTTCAGTGCTGTAGAATATATTATTAAAATTAAGAACGTTAATGTGATGTGTTGTCCATAGTCTGTTTCTGCACACAAATATCAGAACATTTTCGAAATTAAACAATAGCTGGAGTTTTTATTTTCCTATCCCAGAAGTTACGTGGGTTTTCTAAAGAGTAATAAATGTTCAGTTCTTTATTTTAATTATTTAAAACAAAATGCTTGCTATGTACGCCACCTATTTAACATTAAGTTATACCCTACAATTTGCACATATTTGCAAACATTTATGTTTTGCGATCCTTCTCAGAACACACAGCTATTAAATTAGATTGGAATGTATGTATTTGTCTAACACAACGATATGATGGTAGAGATATGTATAGAATTTATTACATAAAGAACAATTACATGTTTCGGCTCTTTACATTGGCCAGCTTCAGGTTGCGAAATGTAAAAATGTAAAAACTTAGTAAGCAGCTATACCCGACTTATGTGGGTTGTATACAGTGGGGAGGTAAGAGGTGAAGTGGGTGCGAGATCTCGCATGTGTTATGTAGGATGGGTGTTATGGGTACCTGGGTTCTGCTATTATATGCTATTCTAGGTTAATATAGATGGATCTACGGTATATTAACCTAGAATAGCATATAATAGCATAACACAGGTACCCACACCACCAATCCTACATGCGAAATCTCGTACCCAATTCACCTCTTACCTCCCCACTGTATACAACCCACATAAATCGAATATAGCTGCTTACTAATTTTTTACATTTTTACATTTCGCAACCTGAAGATGGCCAATGTAAAGGGCCGAAACATGTAGTTGTTCTTTATGTAATAAATTCTATATATATCTCTACCAGCATATAATTGTGTTAGACAAATACATACACTCCAATGTAGTTTAATTATAAACACAACGGGGCTGACGAACCTTATGACACACAGCTATTATTTCCATAACCACATGGTGCCTGTAATTAAGACACGCTGTATCCTGTGAGGCAGGAACTGAAATTTTGATTTAAGTATAGAGGAAGTGTTTTCTTCAAGGAGTTAAATAAGAACAGTTTTGTGGGAGCCTGTTAATATTTTGAGTGGCGAAAGAACTTTCAAATTTGACAGTAATGTCCTCAGTGGAAACGAAATTTAATTATGTCAAGTCTCACAATAGCCACATCAATGGCAAGGTTTCATTTGAGCAGATTTGGCATGACAAACTCAATGGAACCGAGTCTTTGTTGAGTAGACAGTAGTCGTTCAGATAGCCAAGAAATTCTTTCGTCTCTTACGAATCATTAAGGTTAATTACCTCTGTCATAAACGCCTGTCACCGGGCTCTATCCTAAGCAGTCCACATTGTCAAACCCAATTTCGTAACCAGCTTTAATACTACTCTGTTCTTTTTTTCAAATGAGGCATTCCCGTTATTTTATATGACCAATATATGTGGTATAAAATTATAAAATTATATAGTTATACACAACTCTCAGTTTATAAAAGTATTAGTTGTATTTCTAGCTAGAAATACAACAAATGCTTCTAATAAACTGAAAGTTGTGTATGACTATACAATTTTATAATTTTATTCCACACGTATTGACTACCCTGTCTTAAAATTACGTGTTCTTTGAAGTTAACCACGGTAATTAACCTTTAGGCGCTGGAATTATTTTTTTAAATTTTAGCACACTCTGTATATAAAATGTGAATAAAATAGGAACCAAATACGTTAGAATCATGAAACAAACTGCATTTCGAAGAGAAAGAAACGGAGAGTATATACCGTATTTAAAATATTCAGTAACTCTATTTGTTGAATAAATATATAAAATGAAACGTTTAGAAGTTAGCAGTGCGGTACGACCACTATAGTGGTCGTTAGGCGTCAATGGGTTAAAGTTCCAGATTTTGTATGCATTAATACTCTTCGTTGGGTGCTAAAAGTTTATTTCTTCATCTTCCTCCTCTTCTTAAGGTTCTAACTTTCATGTGTTACCTGTCAATAATGCATTGTTTATTCACCGTCACCCCTGGACAAAGTAACGTAACATGTCCAGTGGTTTATAATAGTTTTAGTAACAGCGATTTAATGTGTCAGATATTGCTTATTGGATGTTCTTAGTTGGGGAGTGGATCTCCCTCTTCCACTCTAATTGTAAAACCAAGCGCGCATCTGCGAGCGCTGCTTTTATGAGAAACGAAATTTTAGGAGTTTCAGCCACTTGAAAGGCTCTAAGTATCTGGAGACTGGGCAATCGATTAAGGATGAAACTTTTGGAGAGCAATACTTGAAGGATCAAACTAGATTTTGACTACCCCTGATAAAAAAGATTGCGAAGGAAAGAGGCTTGCACAGCGAAAAAAAAAAGATCTACAGAACTGAAGAAATGGGGAAAGATAAATGGAGAAAGCAACGTAGTTGGGTATATCTAGAGAAAGAGGCAAGCAAACGGAAAAGAAGTGATGGGAATGAAGGCCGTCCGGAAGAATGGCATTGTCATGGAGGAAGTAAGGTAGCAAAGAGAAATGACGCTTTGTGTGAAGGACGGCTAGAAATGAGAATGGTCACTGTTAGTGTCACCCAAGTGAATGAGATGTGGAAGTGTCTCGAGATGTCGAGTTCTTACCTCACATGGGAATTGTATATTTCCAGCAATATAAGAACGAAGAAATCATGAATTGTTTTGTTTAATCAGAATAATAATTTGTAGATATTAACATTTCTGCTTCCTGGCAGTGTTACTGGCTCCATTACAAAGTTACTAGAGGCGTGCCACGAGAAGATGTCAGAACTGGTTAGGCGAGGCTGGAGGAAATGTGCGCCAAAGTGTTTTCCGAAAATATCACTCTCCTTACCTTCACTAAAGGGAAATGAAATTTTATCTGCGGACAGGAATGTTGTTCAGTAACACTGAAGTGCACTTGCGCATAATTACCCTCTCATTCGACTTGCGTACAGTCCGCCCGTAATTGTGGCGTGCGCATTGTGCTTGCAGTCCCTCCTTAATTATTCTGAAGTTGTGTTTAAAAAAGACAGCTACACGTGTTCCTCCGATATCGTAAAATCAGTAATGTTGTTCGTATTGGTACGTATGTTTGCGTTTTGCCGCGTAGAAGTAGACCTTGCCGGTTTTTAGGTGCATTCGCATTGCGAAAGCGACTATCAGCTCCGTCATGCCTGTCCGTCTGTCCGCATGGAACATCTCGGCTCCCACTGGAAGGATTTTCGTGAAATTTGATATTAAGGATATTTTCGAAACTCTGTTGTGAAAATATATGTTTAATTAAAATATGACAAAAATAACTGGGTACTTCACATGAAGACAAATATACATTTTTGATTATTAATCTTATGTTTATTGGACCGTGCATCATCTTGATAGTTGAGTAAAGAGAGACCAACTTGATGTCACTTACTTTATTATTTCTTTATTTAATGCTCAACAT
>Ga0123357_10012852_pt1 | contig 10817 bp, 8 predicted proteins | sample TergutEmb28metaG_FD_89873 | JGI IMG/M metagenome (GOLD analysis project Ga0123357, IMG submission 89873) | Embiratermes neotenicus P4 segment gut microbial communities from Petit-Saut dam, French Guiana - Emb289 P4 | ecosystem: Host-associated > Arthropoda: Insects > Digestive system > Gut ... | reverse complement strand
GCCGGCGCGCCCTGCAACCGGGTGACCGCGCGCATGGGCGTGCCCGACGCGGTCAACTGCACGGGGACCACCATGTCGGTCATGATGCCGTCGATCTGGCCGGCGGTGACGGCGGCTGTCTGCTCCTGCGCCGAGGAGAACGTCTGGATCTGGAGGTCGATGCCGGCTGCCGACGCGCTTCCGTCGGCCACCGCCGCCCACAGGGGGAGGATGTCGTCGGTCATCAACGTCCCGATCTTGATGGTCGTGACGGACCCCGACGCCGGTGCCGGACTGGCGCTGGAGCCCCCCGTCGTCGGCGCGGGACTGCCCGCGCAACCGCCCAGCAACAATGCCAGGCCCACTCCCACTACTCCTGCTACCACCACAGCTTTCCGCAGCACGCGACCATACCTTTCTTGAACGGGCCCATCCGCTGGCCCCTCGTGCTGGGCAGCGCCCGGATTGGCGCCCACCGCAGGACTGGCGGATGACGCCCTCCTAACGTCATGCGCTGCGATCGTACCCCACGGCGGCAACCGAACCCCGGCCAGAAATTTCCTGCTGGTACCTGTTGACTTTTAATACAGGACCCTGTAGCTTTTCTTACTGGTACCTGTAGTGATGGTACCAGCAAGAGGTTGCGCCAACCGTGGCGCAGCCGAGTAACCACGAAAGGGGTGGTTCATATGAGCGATGTGAACCTGTACAAAAAAGTGAATCGCCTGCACGGCCTGTTGCAGCGGCGCAAGCTGCGCCGTCGTGCCAACCAGGAGCCGGCCAGCGATCCCACACGCGGCCAAGGCCGTATTCTTGCGATGCTCAAATTGCAAGACGGAATCTCCACCAAAGACCTGTCCTACCTGCTCGACCTGCGGGTCGCGTCGTTGAACGAAGCGCTGGCCAAACTCGAACGCGCCGGGCTGATCGTCCGCGAGCCGTCCGAGGCCGACCGCCGCGTCATGCTCATCAAGCTGACCGACGCCGGGCGCGAGCAGCCGCAGCAGACGCCCGACACCGCCGACGTGTTCTCCGTCCTGACCGCCGAAGAACAAGAAACCCTCAGCGCGTTCCTGGACCGCATCATCGAGCCGCTCGCCGCCGAGGCCGACGACATCAACGCCGACGGCCTGGACGACTGGCTGCAAGACGCCCGCACCAGCATGGGCGACGAGAAATTCGACCAGTGGATGGGCTTGCTCGGCGCGCGCGCCGGCGACGACGCGTACCGCATGGTGGCCGACCGGATCCGCCGCAGCCTCGACCGCGCCGAACGCCGGGTGGCGCAAGCCGCCGACCGCGAAGACCGCCGACGCGGACGCCGTGGCCCAGGCTGGGGCGGCCCACGGTTCGGCCCCGGCTACGACGACCCGGACTTCGGCCCCGGCCCACGCGGCCCAGAATTCGGCCCAGGCCCACGTCCTGACTTCGGTCCAGGCCCGCACGGACCAGGCTTCGGCCCAGGCCCGCGTCCGCCGCACTCGCACGGCCCCCACGACCCCCGTCCGGATTTCGGTCCCGACCCCCGCGACCCACGTTTCGGCCCCGACGCCGACGCGGACTTCCCGGACGACGGCCCAGAGCCCCCCGAGGGCTGGCGCTAAGCGCGGCCAACACGCAGCGGCGGGGAACCATCATCCGGTTCCCCGCCGCTGTTGCGCGTCATGCGACCTGATAACAGGTGGCGCAGGGGGAACGCACTGCCGCTCTGCTACCTGCCGCACCCCAACCAAGCGGTCATACGCGAGCTCTCAAATCCAGCCCAGGCTGTGAAGATGCTCCAATGCGACTTCGACATGCGGTTGGGTGAACAGTTCGGCTTTACGTTTTGTCCATCGGGCGATCTCGGAAGTCAACCTGGCAGGCTCTGCCGGGTCGGCGCCCTCATGCTTCACAAGCCAATGAACGGTGCCCAGCAGCTCCATGCCATACCTGGAGTCGAACCCGTCGACCAAATCCATTACACGATCAATGCGATGGCGCGTCTGAGGGTGCTCCGCAAGGATAGCGGACGCCTGCTGCTGCGCGCCGGGCATCAACTCGATAGAGGAGTCCAGCGGACGATCGCTGCCATCGCCGTAACCCATGGTGTACGTGCCCTCCGTGCTGATCAACACATGACGGAGGCTGTCCGCGTAAGGACCGTACGGCCCCCGCACATACTGCAATCTGAGCGGCTGCCCGGCTTCTTGCAAAAAATACGCAAGCTTTTGCACCTCGACCAACGTAGGCTTCGCGTCCATGACAACTGCCAAGTAACGCCCGATAAGGTCGATCAATGCAGCCCGATGTTCCGTGAGAGGCTGTGGAACTCCGGCGGTGACCATCTGGCGCGGATCGGGAGCGCCATGAGGCTCATAGAGCAGAACCCGCACGTCAGTGAGGCTGCCAAGTGCGCCCACGATGGCTGAGCGCACCTGTGCCCACGGAAGGCCGCCGTTGCCCGCCCCTAACGGAGGAACCGCGATCGACGTAATGCCTCGTTCACGAATCACGCGAACCAGGTCCGTCAATCCTGCTTCTACATCGTCTAACCGAGACAGGGTACGCCAATGCCGTTTGGTGGGAAAGTTGACGACATAACGGGGCCCAGTCACCATCCCGGTTTCCCAGACCAGCATTTTCCCGATCTGGACGTCACCGACCCGGCAAGCAACCTTGTAAGCGTCATACATCGCGGGGTAGGCGCGGCGAAACTGCAACGCGATGCCTTTGCCCATCACGCCTTCAGTATTGACAGTATTGACCAAAGCATCGGCGTCAGCCTGTAACAGGTTGCCTGTGGCGGTCTCAATCATCCTTGCTCCTTGCCTCATTCTAGAAGTACCAACCAGGTTTCAGCACTGGCGAAATCGGCGACTGGCCGTGCGGCCCCAACACTGCTCGCACCCGATCAGCCACGCGATCATCATGAACACCAATCATCGTGATGGCCGACCAGGGAACCTGCTGGTGAACGAGGCACTCGGCCATACGGCGTTCTTTGCCGTCCTCCTGCCTTGCCCAGTATTTGGCCTTCATCAGCTCCCAATCTACGAACCCCGGCGCGAACCATGACTCAGGATCGTCGCTGAATGCCGCGTATTTCAGGACCGCGTTCCGATCCGTGACGACGATCCTTAGCCTGGCCTGGAGCAGCCGTTCAACCGAGGTGACAAGGTAAACCAAGTCATGAGGCGAATCGCCGAAGGTGCTCACGTTCCCCTTCGCAATGCTGAAAAGCATCGGGCTCCTAGGCGCAAAGTAAAAAGGAACATAGTCAGCGACCACGCCCCGCGCCCCGCACGGAACTGGACGGCAACGACGTCGGGCCTTGATGTCACGATCACCGGCCTCATGATCGAGGCCGCCCGACGCCTGGAGGGCAGAGTCGCACAGCAACCCACGGCGCATGATCTCAGGAAGATGTGCCCAATGCGTGAAGTGATACACCAGGTGTTCAGACGCGATGCGCGGCATGACACCTCCTTTCTTTCCGGATTTCAGTGTCCCAGTCGGGTCTGACAGTTTTTGAGACGTGAAAGCGGGCCCGGAGATAACCTCCGGGGCGTCGGTGATTGGCGACCCGTCTGGCAGAATTATTCAGGACAAGACAATGCCCCGGCGCGCCCACCGTCCGGAGGCGGCGTCGTCCGGGGCCACCAAGCGATTCCACAAGGACGAAGGGTCTTTACCATGCACGAAATTGTCTGTCCGCACTGCGGCAACGCTTTCACGATCGACGAGGCCGGATACGCCGACATCGTAAGCCAGGTGCGCGACGGCGAGTTTGAGCGCCTGCTCCACGAGCGTCTGGAACTCGCCGAACAAACGCAGAAGGTTGAACGCGAACTAGCCGAGGCCAAGGTGGCCGAAAAGTTCGGGCAGGAAGTCGCAAAGAAAGACGCAGAGCTTCACGACCTCCAAGCCAAACTGGACGCCAACGAACTCGCGCGACAACTCGCTGTCACGGAAGCGCTGGCGACCGCTGAGAAAGATCGCGCCACAATTGCCGCCGAACTCGCCCAGGCGAAGCAAGAAAAACTCAGTGCGCAACAACTGGCCGAATCCACCCTTGCCAGTGAGTTGCAGAAACAGGCCGCTGCCAGCGGCGCCGAAATCCAAGAGCTTCGGTCGAAATTGGAGGCCGCCGAATCCGCTGGCAAGCTCGCGGTCATCGAGTCGGTCAGCGCCATTGAGAAACAACGCGATGAACTCCAGGCCGCCGTGGACCGGTTGGCGCTTGAAAAAGAGCTTGAGGAACGTGCCCTCAAAGACAGGTACGAGACGCAGCTCAAAGACCGCGACGACGCCATCGAACGCCTGCGCGACATGAAAACACGGCTGTCGACCAAGATGGTCGGCGAGACCCTCGAACAGCATTGTGAGATCGAGTTCAACCGCATCCGGGCCACAGCATTTCCTCGGGCGTATTTCGAGAAGGACAACGATGCCCGCAGCGGCAGCAAAGGGGATTTCATCTTCCGGGACTCCGACGAATCCGGGACCGAGATCGTTTCGATCATGTTCGAGATGAAAAACGAAAGCGACGAGACCGCCACCAAGCACAAGAACGAGGATTTCTTGCGCGAACTAGACAAAGACCGCACAGAAAAGGGCTGCGAGTATGCGATCCTAGTCTCGCTGCTGGAACAAGATAACGAGCTGTACAACACCGGGATCGTTGACGTGTCCCATCGGTATCCCAAGATGTATGTCATCCGTCCGCAATTTTTTATCCAGATGATCACCCTGTTGCGGAACGCGGCCTTGGGCGCGTTGGAATACAAGTCCGAGTTGGCGCTGGTGCGGGCGCAAAACATCGATATCACGAATTTCGAAGACCAACTGGACGCGTTCAAGACAGCCTTCGGACGAAACTACGACCTCGCCTCGCGGCGTTTCCAGGCGGCCATCGATGAGATCGACAAATCGATCGACCATTTGCAGAAGACCAAAGACGCCCTGCTGGGAGCCGACCGGAATCTTCGCTTGGCCAACGACAAAGCCCAAGACGTCACGATCAAGAGGCTGACGCGCGGCAACCCCACGATGGCAGCCAAGTTCGCCGAGTTGCCCAGCCGCCTCAGCGACGACGAGACAGGCCAGGAGCCATAAAGCGCGTCCCCGTCACCAGCAGCAACGTCGCAGCGGTTGGCTATGGTGTCAACCGTCATTTCCGGACTGGCGTCGGTGACGGCAGCCACCTGTGGAAGGCCCACCGCTTCCGGTCGGCGTTCTCACAAATCTTCCCAGTGGGAGGCGGCAAAGTTTCTTGCCGGGTGCTCCCAGAACCTTGGATGGCGTCGGGAGACGGTCAGGACTCGCGGGCGCGGCGGCGAACCGTCACCGCCATCACCACGCACAAGATGGCGAACGCGATCACACCGGCGTTGGTGGTCGTCAACATGGGTATGCCGCCCGTTGCGACCATGCCCGACGGGGCGTAGGTGACGACGACCTTGGATGAGGCCGGGGCGGCCGTCGTCGGCGTGGTCACGGCCAACGCCGCGACCTTCGCCTTGTCGGGGGCGAAGTTGTCCACCGACGGCGACGACACGGCCGGGTACGCGCTCGACTTGGTCGTGTAAGTCGTCTTCTTGGTCACCTGGTCCAGGACGGCCGTCCACACGACGGTGCTGACGGCGTCCGGGGGCGTCAGGGTGCCAGCGCCGGTGTAGTGGACCGTACGGGTGGTGCGGACGGTCGTGGTCGTGGTCTGGTGGGTCAGATACACGGTGATGGTCTGCGGCGCCTTCGCGTCATACTTCGTGACCTTGTTGTCGATGCTGGCGATGGCGTATCCGTCGGGGACACCCGCCTTCGCGTCGGCGTCGGTGGGGACGCCCGACGTGCCGTCGTCGCCGGTCCAGGCGACCGTGGCGCCCTTCTTCGGCGCCACCTGCTTGCCGGTGACGTTATCCACGTACGTCACGTTCACCGTGCCCGTGGCAGGCTTGGGCACTGCGGTGTAGGTGACCGTGACCGTGGAGGATGTCGGCTTGGTCGTCGTCGTGGTGACGCTCGACGCCGCCACCGTCGCCTGATCGGGCGTGTAGCCGGCTACCGACGGCGAGGCCACAGCCGGATATTCGGCCGGATCGGCGGTGTAGGTCGTGTCGCCGGTCGCCGGATCCGTCGTCATCGTCCACACGATGGTGCTGACGGAGTCTTTGGGCGTCGAGGTGCCCGCGCCGGTGTAGTGCACCGTGCGGGTAGTCGGCAGCGTCTGCATCGCCGGGCAGATCGCCGTGGCCAACGTGTTCAACAGCGTGCCGACATCGGCCCAGTCGGACTGGAAGTAGTCGTTCTTCGCAACGTCCGCATCGCCGGTGACCAGGCCAGAGATATTCGTCACAGATGACGCAACAAACCCGGAAGCAGTGGTGACGACGATGATCCGGGTGCCCTTGGCTTTGAGCGCGTTCGCCGACGCAATATTGTCGTTACGCGCAGAGGTCGGCAGGCCGTCGGTGATGAAAATGACGAAATCATAGTGGTCGCTCGACTGGGCCACCTGGAACAACCCGGCATCCCAGTTCGTGAAAACATCCGTATCCCAGCCGTCGATCCAGCCCTTCACCTGGGCCGCTCCGGCAGCGGTCTGTACGGACGTGAGCGGACGGTTGACGTTGCCGGGCCCGGCGGCTGGCGCGTCCGTCGCAAACGTATAGAGCGCAATCGACGAGTTCGTCCCGGTCAGCGCGTCCACGTACGCCTTGGCGTCGGTCTTCAAAGCGGGCAGCCCATCGGGGTACATCGAACCGGACAGATCGACGTCGATCGCCACGTTCAGCCCATTGTTGCCGCAGTCTTTCGGCAAGGTCGGATTGATTCGCTCCAACGCGAGCGGCGCATTGGCGGTGAAGGATTGCCCGCCAGTAGCTCCATACACGTACACCGTTTGGGTACTAAGCGAGGCATCCTCCCAAGGCGCCTCAACCGCCACCGTGAGTATGGTCATCGAAGCCGCGTCGGCAGCCGGGATCACGAACGAGCAGTCGCCGTCCGCATCGACCGTACAGGTCGCCCACGACCCCGTGTATGTCGTCCCCTGATAGTTCGTCAGATCCAACACCGCACCCGTCGCCGGGCCGATCGTGCCGTCCGGCAGCCGGTCGCCATTCGCCTGGAACGTGACCACCACCTGGTCGCTGGCTGGCGTCGGAACCGCAGCCTGCGCAGCCGGACTATATCCGACTACACCCCCCCCCACGAGGACGGCAGCCGCAATGACCAATCCTGCTTTCCATCGCCCTCGCACAGCCATGTCGGGGCTCCTCTCGCATACTGCCAACGTCAGCCTATGCGCGTGTGGTTATCGCGCCTTTGGCCATGAACACACCTATTGAACGCGAAAAAGATTAGCACTTGGCAATGCCAAAGTTCGCCGCGCGGCAATGATGGTCACCGCGCGTGCGCATCGCATAGTGGGCGGGCGCCGTCGGGCGCCTACTGGGGGTCGATGAGGCTGTTGTACCAGGTTTGGGCGTCGGCGAATTCGCCGTCGGAAAATCCGTAGCGGACTTTGGGGTGGACGCCGTCGGCGCGCGGGTAGGAGCCGAGGAAAACGACGGATTCGCAGATGCGGTGCAGGCCGAGCATCGCCTCGGCGAGGCGCGGGTCGCGGACGTGGCCTTCGGCGTCGATGGAGAAACAGTAATTGCCGAGTTTGGTTTTCGTCGGGCGCGATTCGAGGCGGCACAAATTGACGCCACGGTTGGCGAATTGTTCGAGGATTTCCAGGAGGGCGCCGGGTTGATCGGCGTGGATATAGGCGACCATCGTCGTTTTGTCGGCGCCTGACGGCGGGGGCATCGGGCCGGGTTTGGCGACCAGGACGAAACGGGTGACGGCGTCGGCGTTGTCGGCGACGGCGGTGGCCAGCGGGACGAGGCCGTACATGCGTCCGGCGATCGGCGCGCAGACGGCGGCGTCGTATTTAGACGTCGGGTCGCTGACCTCTTGGGCGGCCCCGGCGGTGGAGCCGCCCTCGGTGATGGCCGCCTGGGGGACATGGTCGGCCAGCCAGCCGCGCACCTGCGCGATGGCGTGCGGGTGGGACAGGACGCGTCGAACGCCCTCCAGCGTGGTGCCGGGGCGTCCGCACAGGTCGAATTGGACGGGCAGCAGCACCTCGCGGACGATCATGAGCCCTCCGTCGGCCGCCAGGGTGTCCAACGTGACGGTGACGCCGCCCTCGACCGAATTCTCGATGGGCACCATCGCCGCCTCGACCACGCCGTCGCGCACCGCGTTCAGCGCCGCCGACACCGTGTCGAACGGCCTGCCGACCTCGTCGCTGACCGTTGACAACGCCTGATGGGCGAACGTCCCTTCTGGACCGAAATAACCAAGCACCCGCCCAGACTACCGGGGCGCGGGGGTTGGGCGGCGACCCTCACGGCTCCGCGAAACGGTAGGCGACGGCGTTCTGGCGGCGCGAGATGCCGGCGGCGGTGGAGCGGACGGCCATCTTCACCCGGTCCAGGCGCAGCGAACTCGCGTGCCCGGAGACGGACACCGCCGCCACCACCTTGCGGTTCGGGCCGAAAATAGGGGCCGCGCAGCACAGGGTGCCAGCCGCCTGTTCTTCCTGGTCCAGCGCGATGCCAGATTGGCGGATCGTGTTCAGTTCGGCGCGCAACTGCTCGCCGGTGGTGATGGAATGAGGGGTCAGGCGTGGCAGTCCCGCCGCGATGACGGAATCGACCAACGACGCGGGCGAAAAGGCCAGGATCGCCTTGCCGACCGCCGTCGCCGACGGGGGCAGCCTCCCGCCCAGCCGAGAGCGCAATTCCGGCGCTCCGGTGGGCCGGATGATGTCAAGGTAGACCACCTCAAGCTGCTCGATGACCGCCAGGTGCACCGTCGAACGCGTGGCGCTGGACAGGTCGGCGAGGAAGGACGAGGCGGATTCGCGCAGGCCGCGCTGGTACAGCGCCAGATGCCCCAGCTCGAACAGACGCATCCCGAGCCGGAAGTGTCCGTTGACGGTGCGTTCCAACAGCCCGATGTCGGCGAGGTCGAGGGCGATCCGATGGGCGCTGGAACGGGGCAGCCCCGTCCGCCGTGCCAATTCGGCCGAGGACAGTTCCCGGTCGGAGGCGGAAAACACGGACAGCATCGCCAAGGTGCGATGCACCCCATTGCGGGGTTCCGCTGCAACGCTGGGCAAGGCCGACGCCTCCATAGCAAAAGTATAAGAGGACGGCGCGCCTTTGAGAGTCGTTTGATGGGTGTCGTCGGGCGATTCCCGCCGGAGTAGCAGCGCTTTCATTTGTGTCCCACTGGGTGGCACATGTCTGGGACGGGGGAGGCTGTTGCTTTATACGCTGACAGCATCTTCGACGGCGTGCCCGTGATGTGACGGTGGCGCCCATGCCCCACGCGTCGTCGGATTCAACGGTGACATCGGGAAGGAGTCTCGCTATGCAGCGATCGACGCAGACCATCGCGGACGAGTTGGCGACGGCTTACCGCACCCGGCAGGCCATCGCGCCGTTGAGTGAAACTGATCCAGACCTGACGATCGACGACGCCTACGAGATCCAGCTTGCCCAGGTGAGCCGTTGGGTCGCCGACGGCGCAGTCGTCAAAGGCTACAAAGTCGGGCTCACGTCGCAGGCTATGCAGCAGCAACTCGGGGTCAGCCAACCCGACTTCGGCCATTTGACAGGCACGATGTTCCACCTCGAACACAGCCCGATCGACGCCTCCGGCTTCTTGCAGCCCAAGATCGAGCCGGAGATCGCGTTCGTCCTCAAGGGGGAAATTCGCGGGCCGGGCGTCAACGTCGCCGAAGCCATCCAGGCCGTCGATTTCGTGGTGCCTGCGTTGGAATTGATCGATTCGCGCATCGTGGATTGGCGCATCGGAATCGTCGACACCATCGCCGACAACGCGTCCTCGTGCGGCGTCATCCTGGGCTCCAAACCCACGCGGCTGGACCAGGTGGACCTCACCACGGTGGCGTGCGACCTGTTCATGGACTCGACGCTGACCGCCAGCGGCGTGGGGTCGGCTGTCCTCGGCTCGCCCATCAACGCGCTCGTCTGGCTGGCGAACACCCTGGGCGAGCGCGGAATCGTCTTCCGTCCAGGCGACGTGATCCTGCCCGGCTCTCTGACAGCCTCCTACCCGGTGGCGTCCGGATCGGTGGCTCACGCGGAATTCGCCGGTTTAGGAACCGTGACGGCGGTATTTGCCTAAAAGAAAGGAATCCCCTTCATGTCAGCCAAAGCAGTCGCGGCGATCGTCGGCCCCGGCAATATCGGCACCGACCTGATGTTCAAGCTGCTCGGGCGCGGCGAATCGCTGGACGCCCGCTATATGGTCGGCGTCATCCCGACGTCCGACGGCCTGACCCGCGCCGCCGAACACGGCCTGGTGGCCAGTGCCGGGGGCGTCGACTGGTTGCTCGCCCAAGATCCCCTGCCCGACATCGTGTTCGAGGCGACCGGGGCGCAGGCGCATCTGGCGAACGCGCCGCGCTACAAAGAAGCTGGCGTCGTCGCCATCGACCTGACGCCCGCCGCCGTTGGCCCCTACTGCGTCCCCGCCGTCAACCTCGACGCGAACCTCGACCAGATGAACCTGAACATGGTCACCTGCGGGGGGCAGGCGACGGTCCCGATCGTCGCGGCGGTCTCGCGCGTCGTCCCCGTCGAGTATGCCGAGATCGTCTCGTCGTTGGCGTCGAAATCGGCTGGGCCGGGCACGCGCGCGAATATCGACGAGTTCACCGAGACGACCTCCGACGCGTTGGAGAAGGTCGGTGGCGCGCAGAAGGGCAAGGCCATCATCATCTTGAACCCGGCCAAGCCCCCGCTCATGATGCGTAACACGGTGTTCTGCTC
>Ga0123357_10012850_pt1 | contig 10818 bp, 4 predicted proteins | sample TergutEmb28metaG_FD_89873 | JGI IMG/M metagenome (GOLD analysis project Ga0123357, IMG submission 89873) | Embiratermes neotenicus P4 segment gut microbial communities from Petit-Saut dam, French Guiana - Emb289 P4 | ecosystem: Host-associated > Arthropoda: Insects > Digestive system > Gut ... | reverse complement strand
TTTTAGCACATCCTGTATATAAAATGTGAATAAAACAGGAACCAAATATGTTAGAATTATGAAACAAACTGCATTTTGAAGAGAAAAAAACGGAGAGTATATACCATGTTTAAAATATTTAGTACCTGTATTTGTTGACTAAATATATAAAGTGCAACTTTTAGAGGTTAGCGGTGCGGTACGACCACTATAGGGGTAGTTAGGTGTCAAAGGGTTAAAGATGACGTGTATTTAATTTGTGTGCTCTCGCTGAGGCACGAAATACAACTTTAAATCCAGTGCAAATGAACGTTAGTCTTCAGGTCTTACCATAGTTCATAAGGTTGGTCGCCGGCTCTGGAGCCGGTGAAGTGACTCTGGGATTTGTGGTGGACAAGGTAATACTGCGGGAGGGATTTTTCCAAGTACTTTTCTTTCTCCCGTCATGAATATGTAGCTGTCTTGTCTTCACCTTTTATTAAGTGAATGAATTAGAAACAGTTATATCTTCAGTTCTTTATTTTTGGAAAATTTTATATTAAACAATCATAGAGCGTTTTATGTTTCCACGTCCTCAAGCTAACGGTGGAAGGAAGGCATAATCGTATTTGACATTAAAACTTTCGTCGTGTATGCTGAAGCTGTTTGGACTGATTTCTGGACTAGGAGACTATATATGTACCCTTTTTTTAATGGTACAATATTTTGCATGCAATCTTCACAGTAATTATACAAAAATATATATCATTAGAGATGTTAAACGTTCCTGCAAATTAACATGCTGTTTTATGTGTGAATGTATTGTGTTATTGGAATGTATCTTACGCTGAATTTTACTCTGACATTGAAACATTTCCGAAGAGTTTTATACGAATGTTTCTTCGCGGGTGTTAAGAGGAAAAGTCAATTAAAGAGTGATCATACAGCCAGAAATATGAATGGAGATTTATTTTGTTAAACAAATTTATGTAATATTCTTAACGTAATGCAGGTGTATCCAACGCGACTGTGTTAGAAACAGTCACTTGACCAAGGGTTAATATTCTCCAACAGATCTGTAATTACATTATCACTACTTTTCATACTACCAGTGTTATGTGTGCATACGTGTAGGGTATTGCCCCCTCCACCATTGATTCTTCCCTCCCTCAGCGCAGAATTCAGTATGAAGTAACAGGACTATACTTGCGATTGAACAGTGTGTGTGAAACATTTCTTCCATGGCTATACATCACAATATAAGTTGGAAAACTCTTTCCGCGTTTAACGAGGTCTGGATGTCCCCGGTGTCATATCGACTCTGATGTCAACTTATTTTGTCGACCTGGAGCGGGCCTAGAGCGAGAGATGGGTTAAGTAATCAAGAGAAACGTGTATATCCGTGCCCAAGGGACCAACAGGCGTAAAACACGCTCCAAGAAGAGGATCAGTTGCAGGTCGTAGTTGTTCCCCCTAGCTTTATATTGAAGTGGGAGTCATTGCCTCCAAAGTGAAGAAAGATCGTTCACAGGACAATTTTCAGACCGTCCATCGCTCAAGAAAACCCTAACTTAATATTGTGGCGGTACAGTTGGTGCGTTAGTTTAGTATGGTTGTGTGAATGAACATCCGTAATTTCATTTTTGCAGTGACACGCGTTTAGCATCTTGCCGTTGTATCTTACGTTCTCCGTCATTGTCTACAATTAACCTAGCCAACTGTCGACGGTAATTTGCTTACTTCAATGCACTTATTACATGAAGACATTCTTAATCTGTGGCTTTAGACATCTTTATGGATATATCACCGTTAAATAAACAAATGAATTAACAGTAAACGTATGAAACGTTCAGACGTAATTGTTTTCTGAATACGTTCTTGGAAAGTAACTTGAAGCCCTCAAATGTCATTTCCTTCTTTATTCAAAAACAATAGAAAGCTTTAAAATTTTTCTGCTTCGTTTAACGGGGTACATTGTAATGTTGAAATAACTGAAAAAAGTAGAACGGAAGGAAAAAGAAAAGCGAAAAGGAGTGCTAGAAAGGAATGGAGAAAACACAGAGGGAAGGAAGGCAGTTAGTTCTAACGTAGATGGAAACTTTGATGTATGTTTGTCCGTGCATCGTAGTATAAGCGTAGAGAAGAAAACCAACTAGATGCTACTGAATGCTTTATTGCACTTATAATCTGCTCAACATGTTTCGGGCATTTATATGCCCATCATCAGGAGCTCGAGACTTTACTTGTGTTATTGCCGTATATGGTATGTAATGCCTTAGTTGTTGGTGGTCGGTTGTTAGGAGCAGAGCAGCAGGCTATGCGTCCGGGATGAGGGAAATTGTGCGAGTCACACAATTTCCCTCATCCCGGACGCATAGTCTGCTGCTCTGCTCCTAACAACCGACCACCCAGCAACCAAGGCATTACACACCATATGCGGCAATAACACAAGTATAGTCTCGAGCTCCTGATGATGGGCATATAAGTGCCCGAAACATGTTGAGAAGATTATAAGTACAATAAAGCATTCAGTAGCATCTAGTTGGTTTTCTTCTCTGCGTTTGTAGTTGGAAAATCTTCGTACTTTCGATTGAAACTGTGTTTCAGAACAGGTCTAAATCTGTACAGATATTTGTGGGGATCACAGACCCCAGAATCCTAATGTTCAGAATTCATTCAAAGAACTTTTTATAATACTGTTCGCCAGTCACTTGCCATGAACAAACTAGCCTACAACACGTTATACTTGCCTGGACTTTACAAGCGAACGGACCCCTTGTCTTGTGAAGGCAGTGAAAGTGACATGTATAAGCTTTAGAAAGCCGTGAATTACGAAGGGTTTAACTAGCACTTAGACCCAATTTTCTTTCTTTCTACACTTTTTTGAGGGGACAGCGTTATTTCCCTTCATTTCCCGGCAGGTCTGTGCTGTACATTCCGTCTTCTCCACGTGCAAGACCACTCGTTATTGAATTCCCTAATTACAAATTCATTTTTCCATTAAGAGACAAGATGCTTTGGGAAGGGGAAAGAGAGAAATAAAAAAAGCGTTAAAATGAGGGAAACTACTCCTATAGCGCTAGGGGAGTTCCTTGCAGAAGGAGTCGAATGGAACGTGTTTGTTTGAATGGTTTCACAAAGCTTCCTCCTATTTCTGTTGATCCCTCAAGCTTTCTTTTACCTTCCTTCAGGCACCAAAAAAATCCCTCTCCTTTTTTTCACTTTTGGGAAAAATAAATAAGGCAATTTCCACAAGCGCCATGACTTCAAAAGAATCGTGCGAGAAAAATGCAGCAAGGAGAAAATAAATGAGATTGTGAATGCCTGACTGAACCGTGGTATTTCGACCGTATTAAGAACGTCACTGCAAATTTCAAAGTCATTACTCAACAGATTCTTGAATAAGTTTTCCCCGATTTTTTTTTTAACGTTTCTCTCCGATGAGTTTAGCTCTCCTGGGGTTAGAGTGCAGATGGCTGATTTAGATCCTGGCTGAATTGTGCCCGTGTTGTGAAATAACTGCAACCCAACTGCCAGTAAATTATAATATGGGGTGTTTTGCGGTCATGATAATTTTAAAAATTTACTTTAAGAGCTCCGTAGAAGTATTCTTACACGTGGATCTGTAGATTCATTCTGACTGAGCCCACATACATTTTTATTTTCCTTTGGTTATATTTGTTTTACACGAGAGGTCCAGAACTGCTTGCATATGCGTTGTATTTACTTGCTCATCTGAATGTCACTGTGAGCATCTCAGATGTTACAGAGTAGGATGGCAGGATGGTTAATGAGTAATTAATTGGAAAGTACGTGGAAAGAAGCCATCGTGTTTCGATATCCTATCCTGACATTTTCGTATTGTGATTGAATAAGCCTTCGAAAATAACCCTCATTATAGCATGCGTAGAGGATCGAAACTTGAATTTGACATCTAGGTAATATGACACAATAATGCTCACCACGTTAGGAAAATTTTGATAAAGTTAGCTTGAATTCAAATACGATTTCTCTAACTTTCGGACTGACACACACGTTGTTGGTCTTTATTGATTTCATTAAATTTTAGTGCTCTATAATAGACCTATTCTGTCTAATATGATTGTCAAGCTTTAAGCTCTTATATGTGTTGTACACAATGGGCGAGTCTTCATTGCGTACGACCTGATTAAGAATCAGTCTGTTTGCTTGTACATTTATGCAGACTGTATGGATAGGTGAAAATATATATGACAGTAATTTGCTATAACAAAATCATATTGTGAGAATAATAGAACTTTTTCATACATTCATGACTCCCTGCGAAATGTTCACACAACCCCGGCTACTGTATTCTGCAGTGTCCCTTGTCTGACGTTGTTGGACAGCGGTGCATATTCTATCATTCGACATTGATCTTCTAGACTGAATGAGTGTCCGCCACTTGTTTCCAGGAATCGCAGATTTGATATTTCCCTTATGACGTTATGACGTCGCGTCACTGGTTACCGTTCCCAGATTATCCAGTGACACGGCATCATATTTTAGTAAAAAGAACCCTTAACTACACAGTTTTGGAAATAAACTATACAGACGAGCAGACTTGTTTGAAGTTTGAGGTTGTACTGGAGAAAAACGGAAGGAAATGTCTCATGCAAACGTCATCGACATTTGACCTTAAAAAGTATAGTAGCATCGTCTAATTTTTCTTCGCCACTTGTATAAGTGAAGGTATTAGCAACGCCAGGCATGTTGCACTGTGTTTATTCTAATGGTGAGATAAGGCTGTTGTGGATCTGTAGCCCCTAATGGACTGATTATCCATCCATTTGATGTTAACGTGAATGGATATGGAGTATTAGAGAAATGATAATTGATAAGAGGAAGTCGGAGAACTGGCACGAAACTCCCCTGTGCTCTGTGTGCGCTGTGAATACCCCGAGTATCAGAGGCGAGTTGCTGGCGGCTGATCGCCTGAGAAACGGCACGGCTTGTACAGTACACCACTTCACGCTAAGTTTCAGCAGGTGGCACTGGCTACAGCTTTAACACAGAATCTGCAAGATTACTGCTTTTGATTTCCGAAACAACGACCATTGCACCATCATCATGCTAGTGCTTGATATCACACAAAGTCTCTCGCATCTTGTGGCATGTCTCTCTTCTTATGCCCAGCGGATTTTATGGTTTGGCATTTGAGGCAAAAAAAATGAACTTGTTTTTCGTGGATGACAGTTTTCTTTCACAATTATACTAAAAAAAACTTTGATGCAAGTGTCTTGTGCTTAGGTGTAATTTTAAGGTAAATACTGAGGATTGTGGACTTAACGGACTGAATTGTTTCCTCCTTCTCGTACAAGTTTGTACTTAGGCTATTTTAAACGAGCTAAATGTGTGGATTTGAAACTTACGATATTTGTGTTGGGGGTTTTAAGATGGTAAGTGTTTTCTTAAGTTATTTTATGGTTTCTTGTAGAAATGTGCAAAATATCTTAACACAAAATGTGGAAGAGGTCTTGCCAACAAACAGAAAGGCCCTCTGAGTGAAGTAATGATAAATTATGCGGTAGTGAATGTAGGAGGGAGTGGTTTTTACGTTACCTTTAAAATTTAAGACTTACTTTGTTTTATTAAGACTGGACAAGCAGCAAAAGCGGCTTCTAATACAGACAGCGTTTTAACGAGCCGTGAACGTGTCTTGTCTTACATAAGCTTTAAAACAAAGGAGACACAAGTCTAAATCTCTTTTGTACAGAAACCGTAGACTGCTGTGAATTTCGACTAATTCGACGCTGTTTTAAAACAAATTTTGCATAATGCAGATGTTATATCACAAATGCCAACTCATCTGCACTTCTATTTTTTCTCGCTTTCTTCTGTCAAGAGGGAGACATTGAGACCGACAGCAGTACAGACTTTGCTGATAGATGGGAAATAAAGGACGACGCGACAGTCATTTATCATGTTCTTTCATCTGTTGGTACGAATAGAAGTGTTGGTCCTGTGGCCTCATTATCACGACATCCTGGGGCGTCATCTGTCACTGTCAGGGGCTGTTCAGTCTGCTGCTGCTACTGCTTCTGGGACGGACAAGACTTGTTTACGTATGTATGACTGGCACTCCAGTGGCGGTTTCTCAATTTATATTCAGTATGTCCATCGTCTAGATGCTTCGTGGTGCATTAAGGAGCTCACTTTGTCTTCCTTACACAGTATGCTAATTGCGCAATGAAAGTCGTGAGAATGAAATGAAATAATAAGTGACATTTTCTGTCATTTATTATACAAATTGTTTTCGTAGGAATTTGTGTAGAATGGGGTGTTTAGAAGTTCAGACCCATTGGTAAATGGCTGATACTCGAAACTATGGAAGGTGTGTAAACGACATAGTTTTGTAAACAAAACAAAAAAAAAACGTACAAGGTATACATTTATGCAATGTAGTGAAAGTGCTTCAGGTGTCTTCGGGTTAAAAATTGTTTCTGGCTAGCTAGTAGAACGGAAAATGTTCATTTTACATACAACCTGCTTATTTCACGCTAGGCCACGATACAGGATCTGCAACACAGTATTCAGCTGCCCAGTTAGTTAAAAGCAGTTCTGAGTTTTATACGACATTTTTATTCAATACTGTATTATAATGCTTTTGCATTGACAGATTTAAACCATGCTGTGGTAGAAGTAGTTGGGGAAACTTTTAGGTGCTTCGGTTTGAAAGTTTATTAGCCTCCACTTCTCTGATAGAAATGTTTAGAAAAAAAATTGCAGAGTGGAATGTTTACGAAACTTCTGAAAACAATTGCGTGTACTGAGCCAGCCATTATAACCAAACTCTTGGACAATTATTGGGAGCTCTGTGGCTGTGTTTTTTGAGTAGTGTAAGTGAATAAAGGACATCAGAGTGGTTTGGATTTACCACGGGAGTTTGAAATGAGAAATGCACATACAATTTTGGCGAAAAATTGAATAGGAATGCATTCGCTAGGAAGACTGATAAAGAAATGTAAAAATTATGTAAACGTGTATTTTAAATTTTTGACTTGTGAAGTTGCGAATTGGATTGAACTGTCATAGGAACACGTTGTTGAGTGATAGGACCCTTCTATGGTGTATTTTAGCTTTGGATTGTGTTACTATAGATAAATAAAGATATAAACAAATAAATAAATAAATAAATAAAAAGAAAGAATGGAGCAAAGAATAGAAGAAAGAAAGAAAGTTAAGAGAATATTTAGATGTGATGCGACCTACAAAATAAATGTAATAAACTTGTTCACCTAATATGTACAGAATTTATTGGATTATTTTCGCAGGCTTCAATGGCTGTAACTTTAAAACAACGTGACTATACCTGATAGAATACAAAGCATATAGGACTGTTGTCTTGCGGCAATCTCTGCCCAACATATTCCATTATATTGAGGTAAAAGTAAAGTTTACCCGTCACAGGCCCGGTGTGGCCCAGAGGGTGGGTAGAGGTATAGCTCTACTCTTCCTTGACCGCGGCACTAGAAGGGGTGAGTGGTCAGCAGCACGCCCCGGCCGCACTTTACCCCCGGGAAAGAACCGGTACCCATTTTACAGGAGGCTGGGTGGGCCCCAGGGCCGGTCTGGACGGGCGGAAAATCTCGTCACCACCGGGATTTGATCCCGGACTGTCCAGCCCTTCCCACTATTATATGGGGGTAATTGTATAAAATGCTTAAGATCTAGAAGAGAAGTAATATTGCACCTAACTTTCTAACAAGGTAAACATACTTCGCGGTATGATTGCCGATTATGAATCGCGCAAAAGAATCTATTATTCTGGGTACAAGTAATACCAGGTACAGAGTTTATAATAAGCATTTAAATGAATGCAAAGGCAAGTCTGATCTGTTTATCACTGCCAAATCCTCTACACATCCCACTGAGCCTGACTTCCTGTAACTTTTGTTGGTCAAGGATGAAACGTGTTCGCATATTCACTTGTTCTACTTGTCATATTATTCAGTTCGTATTTATTTATAAACTTCAAATTTGACTTCCATATTTTGCTACTCAGGTCAGAGGGAGTGAGATAATAGTAATAAGAAAGAATAAGGAAAAGATTCGTTCGTGTTGTTACTTGATATTACTGTTGTTTTTTTCCTGTCGGAGCTAAGACCTCTCATCCTGGTCCAGTTTCATTCCCATTTTCTCCTGGTCTACCTGTGTTGCTTCTTCCTATAGGGTGATAATGGCGGGCAATTTTCTGGTACCTGTCTTCCTACATCCATTCAGTATGGCCTGTCCAATTACCGTTATTACCTCTAATGTGTCTAAAACTGAGAATATATAAACTAACGTTCTGAGTTTTCCTGCCGTGTATGATCATGCACGGTACGATCCTTCACAGGGATGCCATTTCTGTAGCCTGCACGTGAGTTTGTTCTTTCCTCTTAAGAACCCACCAGTCACTGCCATTGAGCAAGGCTCGTACAGTCATAACAGCAGCTCTAGATGGAGCAGAGTTGTTCTTCTGGCCCTCTTTGCTTGGTACCTTACTGTGCATTCTCAATCTTAGCATTAGGAGGATCATTCAAAAAGCTCTCCAGTAAGGATATCATCAGTGCTCAAAACTGAGAAAAATAAAATAGTGTTGGTTTTTTCATAGTTTTGGTACAATTAGAATTTGATTAGGTCATTATACATCAAGTACAGTTATATCTGTCACATTACAAAAGGTTGCAGTTAAGTTCCGTTCATGGGGGTCATTTTCTTAACTCGGTGTGTATTTCTTTTTAAAACTGACACTACATTACAGAAAAGAAAAAAGCGCGGTTTGAATATTTTTTGGCCTTCATTTCCGCAGCTTACAAATGAAGAAGAATTATGCGGCTGCTATATTAAAAAAAAATATATCAATTTGAATCCTGAGTTTCTGTATAGTGTATTTCAAAAGCGGATTGTTTGGAAGCGAATAATTTGGTACATGCAGTGTTAGAAACATAATCAATCACCGAAACGAGCGCTTACTCTTTCCCGAGACAGCGGAGGAAATGATCCGATAAACACGTGTATCGCGGTGCACCCTGCACTGTCAACCATTTCCTCGAACAACTGCAGCAGCGCAGAGGAAGTGGAAATGATCTTCGCATTTCTGTCATCAGATGCCCCAATGAGAACAAGAGTACGGCATTAAGCAGTGGCGGATTTCGACAATATAACACGGTGTATATGAGCGTGCCTGTTTCTACCCTTATATAAATCGTCGTGGTTAATGATTACGTTTCTGTCAGAAAGTCCCATTGTGTCACTGTAACTGAATACAAAGTAGCCTTGGCGTTATGTAATTAAAGGACAGTATATCGAGAATACTCCATAAATCTTTGATATTATGAACCGAAACTTCCACATCAGTAACAGCAAAGTCTGCCATTTGAATAGATCTATTCTAGTCCCACGTTTGTTTCATTATGAGAACGTATTGTACATTCTTAATAATCATGTTAATATGCATGCTATTGTACCTGGAGACCGCGATAGCACAGTGGTTATGGTGCTGTGCTAAAAATCGGAATGTCGCTGGTTCTATCCCAGCTGGTGTCAGTGGATTTTTCATTGACATAAAATCCTTCTGATCGCACTATGACACTGGGGTCGAATCAGCCTCCTACAGAAATGAATACCAGAAGTATTTCCTGGGGATAAAGGTGGCCAGTGCGTAAGGCTGACAACCTACCACCATCCTGTGCCGTTGTCTCGAAATTTGGGAACCTTAACTTCTTGGAAAATTCTGGGCCCCTCCGGGCCTGTAACGGGACTGCTTTACCTTTACCTTTACTATTGTACTTAAGTCTGATTGTGTAGGGTTCTCCTGAGTTTTTCATTTGAGGACAGACAGCGATCAAATTTCCGAAAGGTTGTGCTTTTTTTAATCAGGTTATTAGACACCAGGAATAGTCCAGAAACTGATTAGTAATAAGTGACAACGCCATTCTCTGGTACTATACACAAATTACGTAGTTTAGTTCTTATTACGCAATGAAATTTGATTGAATACACCATCGAATCCCCTCATCATTTCTATTTCCTGAATTGTAAAAAATTAACTAAATATATATAATTTCATTAAAGTATTATTAAATTTATTGTATATTAACATATTATTCAAATTTCAATTTGTGTGTGCCTGTATTTTTTTCATATTTCACAGGATCCATATTTTCCTTCCATTACACAGACTTTTATGGTGTCAGTGTTGACCTGAGATAGGGATTATCTGGAGTGAATGTTCCATTAGCTAAGTCCCCTTGCAACATCATGAAGAGAGACATCAACGGCGCGAGTCGCCTCAGAGACTGCAGCTGAGGATTGCTACTCTGAAGGTTAGGAAACAGACGGTATAATAACACGGATAGGATGGTAGAGTCATCTATTTCTTCTGTCAGCTGAGCGGGGGAGCATGACAAACCAGAGGGTGAGCGACGTCCTTCGATGATGGATGTCACACGTTAAGTTCAACAATGCCGTCTGTCTGAATTGGTCGCGCTGTGGAGGTATACACCAGGAGGTTGGCGCAGTACAAACATAAGCGACGTTAGCTACGACGTCATCAAGTTTTGTTGACTCCCTTCAGTTCATCATTATAAAAGAGCGCTTTTACTTTTGAGGCTCTGCCAGAAGGTCGCGGGTTCGATTCCCGATGTTGTCATTGGAAATTTTCATTAACGTAATTCTTCTGGCCGCACTATGGCCCTGAGGTCGACTCAACCTCTAACAGAAATAAGTACCAGAAATATTTCCTGGGGGGGGGGGGGGGGGAAAGGGGGGGGGGGGGGGGGGGGGGCCAAGTTGACCCCCTTGATGTCGGGTTGGGAACCCGCGCCCCACCCTACTTCTTCTGCCATCAGGGCACCG
>Ga0123357_10012848_pt1 | contig 10818 bp, 7 predicted proteins | sample TergutEmb28metaG_FD_89873 | JGI IMG/M metagenome (GOLD analysis project Ga0123357, IMG submission 89873) | Embiratermes neotenicus P4 segment gut microbial communities from Petit-Saut dam, French Guiana - Emb289 P4 | ecosystem: Host-associated > Arthropoda: Insects > Digestive system > Gut ... | reverse complement strand
TTTTCATCTGAAACAGTTTTATTGTTTATAAAATTTTTGGGGTTATTTAACGATGGTGAGATCTTAACGGCCGGGGGTTTGATTATTACTACTATTAAGAGACGTGGCTGATGGGGGGGGGGCCCCCATCAGCCACGTCTCTTAATAGTAGTAATAATCAAAACCACGGACGATGAGATCTCACCATCGTTGCATAACCGCATAAATCTTATAAACAATAATACTGTTTCAGATGAAAACCTGATGATGGCCGGAATAGGCCGAAACATGTAGTTATTATCATCCTCTAAATAACATCATTAGAAATATTTTTGGGTTATTGACTAAATACTTGTAACCACTTATTTAAGGAGCAACAATTTTTCTCCTGCCTGCCGCCCATTAATACCTACGACACGCAGTCTGCAGCCCGCAGTGCACGGACTGGGTGTGACGAGTTTTCATGACGTTTCGTACGGTGCAGCTACTCTCTGCTAAGCATTAGGAGCAAAAGAAAACTAAGGATATGAAAGTTATCTGATACACACTCATTAACACGAAAGGTAAATTTATGACGTAATTAACATTTCAGGTTGCGAGTTACGTGGTAATGGCGCTGATACTATATCCGACTTCGAATCCACTTACGTATTTCAATGTAGGTTTACATACACGTAAATGAAGTCGTGCAACTAATCGACCATAAGCCTTTCTCTTACGAAAAAGAGTCATTTTAACAACCCTTGTAATTGATTTATTTTTCGTTTGACCTTTGAACGGCAAGACTTTTAAAATGTTACTAAATAGTTTACATCACAGAGAACATACTGTATTTGAATTACAGATGTCACTTGTTTAAGGATGTTTAAGAAAATAATAACCCCATTGAAATCCACTAGAAACCCACCGATAAAATAAGTCATTTTTCGTATTATTTAACGTTAAACAAGTGGTGCGTATTGTTACCACTCGTGTATAAAAGATTAAAAATGCATTTTATACTACGCCCATTATCAATTTATGTTAAATATGGTATGCGTGAGTAGTTTGTTATGGAAACGTTTAATATCTACGTAAAGGTAAAAAGGTAAAGGTAAAGTGTTCCCGTTACAGGCCCGGTGTGGCCCAGAGGGTGGGTAGAGGTATAGCTCTACTGTTCCATCACTGCGGCACTAGAAGGGGGTGAGTGGTCTGCAGCACGCCCCGGCCGCACTTTACCCCCGGGAAAGACTCGGTACCCATTTTACAGGAGGCTGGATGGGCCCCAGGGCCGGTCTGGACGGACGGAAAATCTCGTGTCCACTGTGATTCGATCCCGGACGGTCCAGCCCGTAGTCAGTCGCTATACTGACTGAGCTACCCGGCCCAAACCTAAAGGTATATTTGGGAATTTATTAGGAAAGTACTGATGAGGGTCATTGTAATTCTCCACAGCGAAAGTAGATGTCCTGTTCCTTAGTATAATCAGGTTTTTCCCGATTACAAACTTAGCTGCGTTATTTGAGGCTTCCGTCACGAAGTAGATGATAAATTCCTTCTTCTGGGATATTACTTAGCGTGCAGTGGTAATTCCTTACCGACGTTTCGGGACAGCATGTCGGTCCCATCTTCAAGGGTCGAAACTTCGGTCAGGAGTTACAATTGTACGCTGTGTAATAACCCAGAAGAGCGTACATCTCACAGTACGAGTTGTATTATTATTTAACAGTTCAGTTTTTTCCTTTAGAGAAGTGTATAGTTCCTCGACTAACCAAGCACCTACACTCGTTTCATGGAACCAGACTTTTTGAGAAATTTCAGACTCCCGCCGCGATGTAGTGAGGCTTTTGCTTCTCTGGAAAGTTATAATAATAACAATAATAATAATAATAATAATAATAAATTGCAATTGGGTTGCCACCCGGTGTCAGTGGTTATGATACTACTACTACTACTACTACTACTACTACTACTACTACTACTGCTACTACTAATAATAATACTATTACTACTACTACTACTACTACTACTACTAATAATAATAATAATAGTAATAATTAACTGCAATTGGGTTGCCACTCGGTGGCAGTGGTTATAATAATACTACTACTACTACTACTAATAATAATAATAATTATTAGCTGCAATTGGGTTGCCACCCGGTGGCAGTGATCATAATACTACTACTACTACTACTACTACTACTACTAATAATTATTATTATTATTAACTGCAATTGGGTTGCCACCCGGTGGCAGTGGTTATTTTACATGTATACAAAATTTGAAATTGGTTACTAACAAAATTTAAGTCGGGAGGGCTACATGAGAAGCTTGTACTGGCAACTTGGAATCTTGGGAGCTATCTCAGCATTTGCTTATAGACACAGGGAAACGAAGAAAAACCTGTGTCGAGGTGGCCGGTCGCAGGACCTTCTGAATACTGACTTCTAGCCAGCAGTCCGGCATCTAAAGTAAAAACAGCAATACACACCGTAACCGTCTGTTTGACTTGGCCGACTTTTGTTAGAACTATTTGCAGCTCGTCGTAAGCACGGGTCCCTCTCAAGGAATATACAGGAGGAATTACAAGCCGCTTTGCTCTATCAGTACTATTTATTCACTGAGGTTCGAACACCACAACTTTTGGTTCCAGCACCAACAACTCTTGGTTGCTCGTTGTTCGTCTAGCATTCACAGCTGCGAATAGCGTATATCTCTGCGCGACTGACTACGTCCTAAGCCTTAGTGATACCGATACCAACAATGAACACTTGCCCATAGCTGACATCGCAAAAAAGAGAATCAATTCATATGTGGGAGGGGGAACTGAACAGTCTCATTCACATAGCCTGGCAAGTGCACGTGTGCACACCAAACAAACTTTACCTCTTCACTTCCAATATATTAACTAGCCAACTCTCGACGACCAGTTTATCTCCTCACCTTCTTGGTTGCCTAGTCCGAGACTTGAAATATGGACCCTGGCCGGTTACAACACACAGTACAACAAATAAGCATGCGACATAAGTTGGCAGTTGGAAAAAACTTTTATCACCTTGGGCAAAAGAAGTATCCTCTGGTTCTATCCTGTGCTATATGATTGAAGTCCTACCCCTCTTTCTGTTTATTTAATGTTCATTTTAATATTCCCATCTACTGTAATGTCTTTCAAATAGTCTCTTTCCTTAAGGTTTTTCACCAAAACTCGCTACATTCTGTCCCATAATTACCATTTGTACCATGCATGTTTTCACCCTTTATTTTGGGAATTTGAGATTTTCACAGTAGTTTATTTGAGGAATCTTTCCTCTGCGATACGAAACCGCCTCACTGGTTGAGCGGCTCCCAACGAATGATCGCAGGACCGTCGTCTTCAAACGTATCGGACATCTACCACAACCCTTTCAAACTTCGTGAGCTGCTGACCTAGTAACGCCGATTTATATCCCACAAGAATAGATTTCGAAACCTCCAAGTTATTACCCCCAGTGGTGGTTGGAGAATTCTGCAAATCACGAAGCGCCTCTTTCGTTAGATGTGCCACCCCTGAGATAATCTGCTCGGCAACCTCAGCAACTAACGTAAATGCGGTCATTACGGCATAATTTGAATTCCTCTCCTTCCGCGGATACCGTATCCTAGGGGAGGGGTTCATTGTGTTGTGTGCTGTGAATGCAGATGCCCCGAGTACGGCGGGCTCTAGACTGCGTTACAATATTTATGGTTCGTGTTACGTAATTGGAGTGCTGGTTTTTTTTCAAAGCAAAGACTTTAATCAAATTTAAACGATGTAATTATTGATTTGTTTAAAAATAAACCTCTTACACTCTTGGGTGTCTACTAGTTTCGCTATGTCCAGTCTGCATAAGTAACAACTCGATAATTTATGAAGGGAATTTCACAAAATTTAGCGTTAGCAATTTGTACTGACATCGGTCGACATATTTCGGTTAAAATCAAGGCAGCGGTAGGGACGTGTTATATGAAGACTGAAGCGTATTTCTGCTTGCTTCGTGGCTCGATCTGAGTAGAGTCCGTATAGGATTTATGGTGGACAAAAATTTTGTTCCGAATTCTTTTGGGTATCCCCTGTCAGTGTCGTTACAACAAAACTGCACACCCCGTCATTCATCTAAACCCGAAGTTATGTAAACCCAGCAGTCGATAACATCGTTAAATGACACTCAGCCTTGTGTCCCTCTGGCTCTTCTGTCGCTCACATGAAAGAAGGCAAATATTTATCCAAGCGGAAGTTGTTGAGGATGAACGGTGGAGATAAAAACGAAACATGCGTTTCATGTGCAGCATACTTTGTTTCATGCCAAGCCTACATTATTTCATGTCCAGTACACTTTAAGTCCAGCGTACTTTGTTTTGTGTCCAGCAAACTTTATTTCATGCCAAGAAAACTCTATTTCATATCCGTTATGCTTTATTTTACGTCCAGCATAATTTATTGTATGTCAAGCATACTTTATTTCATATCCGGTATGCTTTATTTTATGTCCAGAATAATTTATTTCATGCCAAGCCTACATTATTTCATGTCCAGTACACTTTAAGTCCAGCGTACTTTGTTTTATGTCCAGCAAACTTTATTTCATGTCAAGAAAACTTTATTTCATATCCATTATGCTTTATTTTATGTCCAGCATACTTTATTTTATGACAAGTATACTTTATTTCATGTCAAGCCTACTTTATATCATATCCGGTATGCTTTATTTTATGTCCAGCATAATTTATTGTATGTCAAGCATACTTTATTTCATGTCAAGCCTACTTTATTTCATATCCGGTATACTTTATTTTATGTCCAACATAATATATTTTATGTCAAGCGTATTTTATTTCATGTCCAACCTGCATTATTTTGCCAAGTCTTATATTTTCGATATTATTCAATGAAAGACACTTCGTGCTATTTTCATGCCTGGAAAATCGACATAATATATTTGTTAACATTTAGTAGCAAGTGAAATGTTGTCATGAAGAGAATACAAGGGTAAGATGCTGTAGATTATTTGGAAATTTTAAGATGCTTGATGAACTAATGAGATCATATATGGCCAGTTGCATCTAGTAAGACGCGTCAGGATGAACGATGAATAGTGTGAAGTGCAAAAAGATGTGGTCGTGTCTTTTTGTATGATAATATACGGGCTTTCTCCTTCAAAACGTGCAAAAAAACCGCGAAAGAATCACTCTTGGTAGCCAATGCACAGCCTGGATTCGAGTCGGCCACCACCGGGGTGCGAGTCGGACATATTAGGATGTAGTCAAATTTTTTGGTTGTTAATGTAAATGCCAGTTGTCTGTCAGAGTGACTGAATGACATACTGTATGACTGAATGACTGACAAAGTAATTATGTAAGTAGCTCTGTGGAGTCTAACCTTCCATAATAAGCTAATAGGCCCTCAGCTAGTTAAGGAATTCCCCAAATGTTATGAAACCAAGCAGTTCACAACAGCCTACAACTTGTCTCTAACCTTAGCCAAAATTATCCAGCCCACAGCCTTCTACCCTATTATTTATGATGTGCGAAGCCCTGTGTAACGTTTTGTGACATTTTGATTTTTTCTCCAGCGAGGAATTTTCAGCTTCCTGCCTAATCTTCAAGTTGAAAAGCCACCCTTTTTCGGTTGTCTGTGACCGCTTATTCATGCGGTGGTCGCTTGTATATGTATCTGGAAACAGTCTTATCTATTCGCTGGATTAGGACTCATGTACGGACTTATTTTTTTGCAAAAAAGTGTATTGTTACCTTTATCATTAGGTCAAATGACAGTAGGCACTTTGGAGAGAATAACGCATCTGGTTGTTTGGCTCAGCAAGGAAACTCCCGTGACTTATAGCGAGAATAGCTTCATAAATGAGAGAATAAAATAGGCAAGTGGCCAGCTGCAGTGAAGTAGGGTATGACGAAAATTAAACCATCCCTGTTCATTTCGTTCAGAATCACTGTCACCTGGTTGGAACAGAATGACGCATGCGCAGAACAAAAAAGTAATTATTTATTTGGACGCTTAAAACGAGTTAACGGGAACAGACCTTGTGTTACTGTTACCAGAACTAGAACTGTGACGTCATACCGTCTTCTTATGACGAGGAGGATAAGCCCGAGCAACATTACATACATCCCTCGATTTCCGTAGGTCTCTGGCCTTAAACACTGTATTAGTTTTTGAAAGTTTTAGTGGGGAGCTGAAGTATTTTGCTTGAATTTAGATTGAAAACCAGCGTGTTGCGAAGAAAGTGAAGTAAAGGTGTTTGAGGGATTAGAGGTAAGACTCCACTTATTCTTACCCTTAGCATTAGATAGAATTGGGCTGATCAGCTTCACGCCTCGGTCGCCTTGTTCGAGGGGAAACAGTTTCCAGTATGTATTGAATAGAAGGTTCGGGGTTGTGGGCGTAAGTCCATCTGAACCCTTTCGAGAGGAGTAAAATGTAATGCTCGTGCCTGGAATATAAACGCAGTTCCGCGGGCATCTAGCTTGCAAGCTAATGACAAGTCCAACTGCGTTATTCCATAGCATGAGGAATGAGTCTGAAGATGAAAGTGGAAAGTGGAAATATTCTGTGTTTCTTTGTACACCGCATGTACCACATGCACTGCCTTGGGATCGAACCCAAGTCTCAGCAGTACGGAACCACAGAGTAAGAGTATGTTATATAGTACTGATTATTTATTTAGACGTACTTCTGTTATTACACTGCAATGTGCTAAGAATTTCTAGGGAACATATTGCGTAATTCACTTTAAGCTTTCATCCCACTTCGTATGATAAATTATTTTCAATTTATCATAATTATTCTTAGTGTCAGTTCCTAACTAAATATTCTCCTCGAAAGATGTCTGAGAAGTGGAAAGTACATGCGGCAGTTAGAGTGTTATAATGTATCAGAATAACTATATGGTCGGTCTATACATGCAGACGTGTATAGACAATTAGAACTGAACGTTTCAGTTCATATGATTCGACGTGAAATACTACGGAGTTTCATTCATTCATTCATTAGTATTCAGCCTTGAAGGCCGGGCTTGGCAGGAACCAGAGCCCAGTCATGTGACCGGAATGGCTCTGGCACACTGCATCCTGGGAAAGTTCTTGGGGGTAGTTTGCCATTGCTTTCCCCCGCCTTTAGACGTTCCCACTTTAGCCGCCATATGCGTACGTCCGCAACGACGCGAGAGATCCTAGCAGCGAAAGGTGGGACTGTGGGCGAGAAAGATGTCCGGTAGTAATTTTGCCTAAATTTCGACTTCCACTTAAATTTAGGGATCTTTTACATGCGGCAAATTTACGACATGGGACCGACGGCTTTACTTTCCCTCCGAAGGAAGGCGTGTTGAGGATTTTTTCGCACTAAAAATCCGACGGCTTCGGCCGGGTTTGAACCCGCAGACTTGGCCAGCACGCTACCCCTAGACCACCGAAGCCGCACTACGGAGGTATCAGACAAGAAATTGATAGTGAGGTCCGAGGTTTGACTAATGCCTAGGAACTACAAGCAATAAAACAAGTGAAAAGAAGCCCCCCCCCCCAAAAAAAAACAAGGTTTAGAAGTTAACTGTGAGCAGAGCTGCGAATAGTAAAGGACTAGTTTGAAATCCCTTACACGCATGGGTTGACAGCATCAATATTCAGTGACGTGAGCGCAGGGCACATGCTAATGCTTTTCGTGTCGAATAGATGCACCAAAGAGCATGGGAACTGTACGTGACCGACACGTCGCAAGAGGCATCACAGGGAATTTACTGGTGTTGTTACAAGAATATTTGCTTCTAAATTACGATTAAATGAATTCAGATGGTTAGGGGTGTCGTGGCCATACGTCTAATATGCGCGTGTGGACACTGTAGACAGACGGATATAAATGGTCTTACTGAGGACGGAAGTGTACACATCAATCAATTAAATTGAAATACATTCCTCGAAATTCAAATAAGCCGTCTGTTTTAATGCAGGCTTTTATTGTTTAGTCTGTATATTTTGAACTGCACTTTCATAAATGAGTTAATTTTCAAATTGATGTGTATGTTTACATCTGTCTACTAACTTTTTTTTATATTTTAACTTTTACACGTTCCATGGACCCGTGGAAACGAGCGCAGTGTTGCTTAGAATTAACGATTTTTAGTATACTTACTGTAATGTGTCACTACATTGAAGTGAAACAGATGAAGCCATTACAATTAATTCTGGGAAGCCTACATTTTGTCGTATGTGTACAGAATATTTTGATTTTATGTTTATGGTTTCTTGCATCGCTGATCTATATTAATAACTGTCCAACGAGATGCAATACAAAGCAGTCTGTTTATTATTCTGCAAGTTCATTCTACATGCTTCGGGTGTCAACCACACCCATCATCAGGAGTACACAAAACTGTAACTACAGCCCCCGGTAATGTAGCTGGCTCCCTCCAACGTTGCCAACTTGGCCACGTTGGAGTGAGGCAGCTGCACAAAAAATATGACCAGTACCGGAGGCTGTAGTTACAGTTTTGTGTACCCCTGATGATGGGTGTGGTTGACACCCGAAACACGTACAGTGAACTTGCGGAATAATAAATAGACTGTTTTGTGTTGCATCTAGTTGGACAATTATTGATATATACCTTGATTTTAGTTTTCAAGCTTAGTAATGGTTATACGAGGGTGAATCAAATGAAAGCCTTAAATATAACCATATATATATATATATATATATATATCATAACTCTTAAGGTTTTCATTTGACTCTCCCTCGTGCATAGCACTTCAAGACCATTCTCTGTGAAGAGAAGTTACAACCAGGGTAATGTCCACATTTATTTGTAAATCTCGAAAGTTTTTAAGCACATTGACAAAATTGTAAAAAGCGATTATTAGCTTTGCCATGTCTTTCTGCCTGTCCATCCATCCGTCCGCCCGTCTGGCTGCCCATCCGCCTGTCCCTACGCCCATCCGCTTGGAACAGCTCGGCTCTAACAGGATGGATTTTCATGAAATTTGACATTTAAATATATTCCAAAAACCTGTCTAGAAAAATTCCAGTTTTATTAAATTCCGACAATAATGACGGGTACTTTACACGAAGACCTGCGTACATTTATGATATTATATTAAATAAGCACCACCACCTCCCCCATCTCCGACGAAAATCGTGCCTTTTATGAGGTAAAGTGGAAACATACTGTAGAGCCGGACAGGCCACAGAGGGCTATATAACAATTTGCGCGCGCACTCAATCCTGGATACGTAAGGTTAAAACCACACATTCAGCATATGTAAAAATTGTTGCTTTTTCACAGCAACATTGCTGACACAAATGCCCGTAAATTTTATTTTTATAGCTACATTGCCTGTCTTGTTGTTTGGGAAGTTTTTCCGCCTGAAAACTTATTTGAGAAACATTAATAGCAGGAAAGCGTCCAGATCTGAATGAAAATTCTGACATTCCTAAGGTTTGTCATCCCCGTTGTGTATACAATAAATTAGATTGGGATATATATACTTGTCTAACACAACTGTAAGGTGGTGAAGATATATATAATTTATTACATAAGGATCAACTACATGTTTCGGCCCTTTTCATTGGCCATCTTCAGGTTTATAAATGAAAAATTGAAAACAATTAGTAAACAGTTATACTTTATTTATGTGAGTTTTTTATACAGTGTGAAGGTAAGGTGTGAGGTGGGAATGGGATCTCGCATATTGTGTAGGAAATGGTGGTATGGGTACACTGATCTCTGCTATATACTGCTCTAGGTTAACCTAGTTGGATCCATGGCATCATCTTATGGTAACTATACTGCAGTAGAGCAGTATATAGCAGAGATCAGTGTACCCATACCACCATTTCCTACACAATATGCGAGATCCCATTCCCACCTCACACCTTACCTCCACACTGTATAAAAAAACTCACATAAATGAAGTATAACTGTTTACTAAGGATTTTTTATTTTCCATTTATCAACCTGAAGATAGCCAATGAAAAGGGCCGAAACATGTAGTTGATCCTTATGTAATAAATTATACATATCTTCACCACCTTGCAGTTGTGTTAGACAAGAATATATACCCCAATCTAATTCTGACATTTTTTTTATTCATACGAATGATGTTTGATTACATATAAAATAATCACTGCCACCGGGTAACAACCCAATTGCAGTAAATAATAATAATAATAATTATTATTATTATTATTTTATGAATTGTGCTATAAATAATAGGTTTCTGACGCCGTATGTAACTTCAGGTCGGTCGGTATAGTGACTTTGTTGGTAATTGGAAAAGAGAATAATTGGGGTTCGATTCCCGCCAGGTATATAAGGGGGATAAAAACAGAAATTAATGTTGGTGTTACAAGCGCATGTGGTAAATCATTTTTGGAACATGTAAATATGGAAATGGTACAGAATGGGGCGGCACATGACATTCACGCATATCTTAATTAATGCACAGGTAAATGACTAGATAATTAATTAATTAATTAATTATTTAATGTACTTGCACCGTACATAAAATTAAACACTCTGTGACAACAATTTGAAACACTGTAGCCTGCTTCATTTTACTGTGTTAATCCTGCTTATTATTCCTTAAAGGCCATTGGTATTTTAGTAGAACCTTTATTTATTTATTCATTTGTGTTACTTAGGATTCTCGGGACAATAAAAATTGGTTCCTTAAACAGCGTTACCTTTTGTTTTTTAATATGGTTACTTCTTTCTTGTAATAAAACCAACTAGATGCACTAATTTCTCAAATTTATTTTTGGAATAAAACTCTACATGTTTCGGACAGTTCCTCTGTCCGAAACATGTAGAGTTTTATTCCAAAAATAAATTTGAGAAAT
>Ga0123357_10012846_pt1 | contig 10819 bp, 8 predicted proteins | sample TergutEmb28metaG_FD_89873 | JGI IMG/M metagenome (GOLD analysis project Ga0123357, IMG submission 89873) | Embiratermes neotenicus P4 segment gut microbial communities from Petit-Saut dam, French Guiana - Emb289 P4 | ecosystem: Host-associated > Arthropoda: Insects > Digestive system > Gut ... | reverse complement strand
TGGATGTATTAACATCCGAAACATGTTGAGCATTAAATAATGAAATAATAAAGCAAGTGACATCAAGTTTATCTCTCTTTATTCAACTATCAAGATGATGCACGGTCCAATAAACATAAGAAATTACATTTCTTGATTGAGTGTCAAATTCTTTAGCAAGTACTAAAGTTTATAATTTTTGCACACATATCAAATGCATTTACCATAAAGAACTGTTTTCCTTTCAAGAACGCTGCTTTTGTTACATCGAAAACTTTTTCTTATCGTGCCATTGTTCTTTTATCACAGAACCAGTTACTTTAATAACTTACACTTTCTACAAATCCATCTTACCCTAAATTACATCGCAGTGGGTGCCAAACTGCGAGATATACGCAGCAGCAAAATGCCAGGGCACAGATGTTCGATCTCTGGCTTCTCCCAAACAGTTACACAAAGGAATATGGAACAATGATTAATTGAGTGGGCGGTGTAATACGTTGCATAAGCAAATACTTCGTGATATGTTCAGTTCTACCGGTATAATTTGGATAACCATTTTTATGACGATTGAATCGATGTGTAATTTAGACTAGGAAATAATAATTTCACACACAGTTTTGGTGGCGAAATCCCTCATAAACCAAACAGATCGGAGATTCAGGACAAAAAAAAAAACACGATTTTGTTTGGATTACTCACAGGGAAGTTCTTTGTGGGAACGATTATAGGCAGTGTGCCTTATCACGAAAATTGGCGTTCGTATGATATCAAAGAAACAAAAGAATAAATTATTATAAACTGTTAAGATATGACTTCGTATAATTTTTAAGCTCTTTTCTCAAAATTGCGAAAAGCGATTATTAGCTTCGTCATGTCTGTCTGTCCATATGAAACAACTCGAATTCCACTCAACATTTCAGAAGAAAAGAAAAGCTAAGTGGTATTAATTTCTGACAAGAATAACGGCTACTTTACGAGAAGAAAGATGTACATTGACAATAACATCTCGCTGATTATTTCGTAGAATGAGAAATATTTGAGACAAGGTTGAGGACAAAATCAAAACACACTTCATATGCCCTGTAACATTTTTTTTTCGAAATTCGTGCCGTTTATGATATAATGGGTAAAAATTTGAAAAATCCACATATTCCAAAGTTGACAATATATAATACGGCGCATGCGCTTTGCATGCTAGATAATTAAGGTTACAGACACACACTCAGAATATGTAATAGCGTACTTGTTGCTTTACCACTGCAACAATGGTTATGCGAACGCGCCTCCATGTTACGTTAAGCATACTTTGCCTAATTTTCAAAGAATTATGTACCCTCCACATTCTGCTTTAAGGATTGATTCTTCAAGGTCTGTAAAGTCTGTACATTTTAGTGACACCTGCAGATAAGGACCTATCCAATGAAATGTTTTGGGTAATCAGAATGCAGCCTCCCTTCATAATCTAATAGCCACGGTGTTTACTCTCGGAGTATTCAGTCTTCGGTTTCAGGGTTAAGGAATTCAAAGCAAGGACCTGCACCAATCTCTGACACACACTAGCAAGGAATGAAGCTTGTTTTCGGAAAGACAAATATGATATAAATCAGAAATACGCACCAATATGGAAAAGACACTTCGGTGTGAATAGAGAAACATTGCTTAAATTGAAGCCATTGATCTTCTGAAGTGTGGCGCAGCGTCAATTGCTAGTTTGTCACGGACGTTTCGGAACGTTGTATCGGTTCCATCTTCGAAGGTCAAGGTACAGAAGAAGACTTCTTAGTAATATATTAATTTATTTATATTATATATTATTAATATATAATATTATGCATTAATAAATTATAATTAATAATTAACTTAAATAAATCTTAGTGTCAAAAGGAAGAAAATTTTATAAATTACAAAAAGACACGTACTGATACAGAAGTGGATCTGCGGTGTTAAGTAAAGGGTATTTATAAAGATATTGAGGTATCAATCTAGCTATACCTAATAGTTAATGGCTAATTGGTATAAATTATTTAGCTAATTATTTGGCTAATTGGTATAAATTATTTAGCTAAAAATCTCAAGCAGCCGGTAAGGAGGGGTATGTGGCCCATGGCCCGCGCGTTGTACACCCCTGTATTGTTGGACATTCGTCCGCTTCTTCAGTCACGGTTTGAAACAGTCTGTTCCGGCTTCTAAGGACGACATCATCTGCCAAGTCCACCCTTCGTGACAGACCATCACTTTGCTGTGTGGAAGTGGAACTCCTTTCGGTGCCTCGCAGACAAGACGAAGTTCTTATGAACTGCAAAACACAACATTTAAAGTAAGGGCGCACAAATGCATTGAAACACGAACTAAGAATATAATCGATTTTTCTCCTCTTTATAACACCGAGGCGAACCAAGCTGTATGAAAGTTGGAGCTTGAGACTTGTATTCTGGAGATACCGGCTTCGAATACTGCCAGGTACGTTGGTGAATGTGAATGAGCTTTTGGTAAGATGAGATCTGTCTGCGCCCTCCTGGGATTTTACGCAGCGCAGAATGGTTCTTTGTTGCCGACGTTTCGGGACAACTTGTCGGTTCCATTTTCAAGTGTCAAGCAGCTTTCTTGGTGTTTTTCCTCCTTTCTTCCCGGAAAATGCTGGGACATTATCTCAAATTATTTCCGGAATGCCACATTCTACGCTTCTTTAATTTATTTCGTCACTAACCTAACCTAATCTGAGCTACTACCAGATTTGTTAATAAGCTACTACTAAACAAACAAAAAAAAGACACAATGATAACCTACAATGGGTCACGACCGCTTCCTGCCTTAGTGACAGTCGTGCGGACATTCGGAACATTGCTAAATTATGTGAGAGACGAACACCCGCGTTTCCGAAGAAGTGGGTCTTGCGAATGTTACGCTGTATAGACTGCCTGACTCTGAAGATGGAGGCGCTGTCATTATTCGAAACGCCAGTGACTATTTAACGGTCAACAGGGGGTAACATCCCAGAAGACTTCAATACTCAGGGCATAGAACTTTAAGATAGACGTCACATCATAAATCAGACCCTCGTTCTGTAGCATTTGATTTTACTCCGCACACTTACGTCCAATGAAAGGTCAGCCTAATCCAATCGAGGTAACTGCAACGCTGTCTAGTGTCTGTGGAAATAACTGACGAAACATCTGGCTTCTGAGCACGGTCTTGTGTTTCTAACGCTGATATCAGGGTACCTTCTCTGGTTGCTAGACTCGAAAGGTCACACCGTACTAGTTGAGGCTAGCCAAGATTTGCATCACAATCTCTTTCAAAACTATGCCCTATATTTGACTTCATAATACTTAAAAAAAAAAAAACACAGTACCGGTAGGCATATGGCCCAGTGTCGAGGCTACGGAAAAATATCAGGTTTACAGATGACACATCGTCTGAGCTACTGACCCTACGACTGGCTAATCGGGTTGTAGGGCTAATTCCTAGCAGTGGCAAAGCCGTCGTCGTCCGCTCATAGCCCACGCCGCCTCTCGGACCTTTTCATAGCTACTTGGGGATTCTGAAACCAGAAATAAATGACGCGGAACTTGAAGCTTGCAACTTACCTCCACCCAGCGGTGTGTTTAAGACTGCGTGGCGCTATACCGATTCTTTCCCAGACGCCCTAGTGATATTTTGAATTCGGTACAGCAATAATTTTACCGTTCGTTTATATAGAAACTAGACTTACACATTGAGAAGAGCCTCGATGAATTCCGTCTGTGTTATGGATCTACAGCATGTGTCGCTGAAAGAAATGTTCTAGAATTAGGGTAAGGCTGAATTCAGAAGTTCTGGCGAGAAAACTGAAAATTTCCACCTAAGGAACCAATTAATATTTTTTGCAGGTTACTCTAAAATTGTGTTCTTTATTTTATCAGACAAACATTTGTCACGTCCCGCTGCTAATCCTTCTCTCCAGTGGGGGGGTCGGTTTAAGGGGGTAAAGTAATACGACAAACGAGACGACAGGACGTGGCAGACCTTAGTTTTCATTTCAAATAATGATGTATTGAAGGAAAAGTGTTCCATGCACAAGCCCAAAAGCAGCCGTTCTTTGAATTTATAAGCCCTTTCGAGAATTTAAAAAAAAAATTGTTTTACTTGCTTCATACAAATCACAATCACGTGAGATTCTATATATATATATATATATATATTGCTTTTGGGTTTCAGTTTTCCAATTAAAAATATTAAACTGTCACGTTATGGTTAGAGGGTGTTTATGGTCTAAATATGCGCATTAACATTCGATTTTTATGAAAGGTGAACAGTGCAGTGGAATGCACATTTCTTATAACTGTGTTCATTGATTTCGCAGGAGATGAGTAAAGGTCACAGAGCCATTACATGAAATTGCTCATCCGTCTGCCTTCATGACCTTTTATATCCTGAAACAGCACACACACTCTCTCCCCTCCACCCTTCCATATCTATCTATGTCAGTCGATCAAACTGAAGGCTTGCTCGCGAGGTCGTCTTCACCCTTCGACTTGTTCTTCCCGCTTATTGAATTATGTTCTTGATAAAATGTACCGTGCTACAGTTTGTCCATCTTTAAAAATTGCTGAACCACGAAGTTTTGAATGATATTTCTGCTTCCGTCTTCAGATAGGAAGATACAGACAGCAGAGTAGGATGGGCCGTCTGCAAAGCTGTGACTTCGGAACAGTTCAAGTGACGCTGTGGTATTGCATAAACGAATTACCTAACTGAGTAGAGAGAATATTCTGTTGTCCAGTTTAGCTTATCAGCTATTCAAGAAATTGCTTGCTTACTGTGAAACACAAAGCGCAGGCTATTTCTATACTCACAAGAACACGTCACTTATCCCCGCCCTGAGCCAGTCTGAGGCAATTCACACACATCCACCATATTTTAATGTTGTGTCATCGGCGTCTAGATCTTCAAGGTGTATCTTTCCTTCAGGTTTTTCTATGAGAAATTTTTGTGTATTTCTCTTGTTTCCCATTTGTGCCACGTTCCCGCCCAGCTCACGTTCCATTATGTAGTCAATCTACTTGCACAGCGCAAAGAAGTACCTGTCATGAAGCTCCTTGCTATGCAGTTTTACCAATCCTTCTTTTACTTTGTCACTTTAAACACTGATGTGGCGTCACAATACGGCGCCGTCGCAAGTGGCGGCCTCCAATTATAATGGAGGTATTCAGAACAGCTCTTGTGCCTGCTTGAGATCACCGCAGGAAGACTGATTCACACCCGTGTGCATTTTGGGGTTGGAGTTTCAGTTTCGTTTCGTGACCTATCCAAGTAACCTCTCCTACGACCTTTTGAACACGTTCATAGACTTCGACTCCACATTATTTATGGGTGGAATAGTATTCACAACGACTATTATAATATCTCCCGCCCATTATCTGCATTTGCATGTCAGGATCTTGCATCATTTCTTCTCCTCCATTAACTAGTTTATACCTACCCAGTGTTATGATTGCAGTGTGATTTTTCAGAAGACATACGCCCTTGAAATTCGAAGAGAGATGATCCCATCGACATTTTCGTTTTAAGTATCGGCCCCTTTCGTTTAAACCTAATTCATTACATGTCTAATTTAGTACATGTCTCAGGCGCCCATTAAATCAGTGAAACAGCGCTTTAAAGAAAATAATAATTTCCTCTGTTCGTTAAGGCTTGCAAACAAATTGTGCTAGATGTGTACAGTGTTAGGAAATTTAGGTGTGGACTCACACGTGGTAGAAAAGAGAGGTCACATACAGGCTGCAGCTTCTTATTCCTGGGTGAAAGGCATCCATATATGCAGGGGAAAGGCCGAAGATTTGCTCAGAACGAGGCGGCTAAAATAGAAGTACTTAACGGGGATTGAACCCGGAACTTGATAGTCAGTACCGTACGTTTCAACAAAATGCCTCCCAAACTACGCGGTACAGGATGTCACTGTGATGATTTCATTCCGAACTCTCTGTTATAAAATGGATATTTATGATCAAAGTCCTTCGTCTTCGAAAGATCCGAAGTCACCTGTCACTAGTGAGGTTTCGCGTGCTGTCGTCAGATACTTAGGTAGAAGTAGGGAGAACCTCAGATTAGGTGGTGACCACTTCCTGTCAGACTGTTTGCAATATTTCATTTACTGTTCATCCTACAATTGCGCGCTGTCTAGCGTAACCACTGGAAGCGTCATTAAATAAAACGCAAGTGAAAATTCCGGGTTATTTCTCATTAAATGTGTTGGGCACTTCTTAATTGACATTTTTGTAGTTTTATTTTACGCGCATTTTCACTTCATTTTTCTCTTCTTAATGAAGCAACATTTTATAAATTCCCTGAGGAAGTGAATATATATATATATATATATATATAACGGGTACATTAATCCACGCTTTCTTTACTGAGGAAGTAAATGGAAGTGAATTATCTGCTTCACACTTCGGCCGTTGAACATCTCTATCAGTCGATTTAGGGGTTTTGCGGAACCCTCAGGCAGTTTGGACACTGAAGAACTTAACGGTTTCTTGCCCGTTCTGGGACTCAAAATCCTAGGCGAGGTGAACAATAGGGTTCACGCCTGGCCTCTGTAAACTCAGGCGGACTGCTGACAGTGGCCACATGAATCCTGATGTGACCTCAGATGTGTGCAGAACACAACGTCCGGTCTGTACGTAAGCAACTGACTCACTAATGACTGGGTAATTCCATGCAGGGGAACTGCTTTTCAGGAGTTAACAGTTTTCCAGCTAGCGAAAAAAGTCCTGCCTGTTATGGAACCCAGAATTTTTGTTACGTTCTTCGTAACAGCCCGGAATTTTTCCCTATCCAGGGTCAAGTTTACCCCCAACTACGCCTAGCTTTTCCAAGTGGTCCTTTTTTCTTATTTTTTTTTAAATAGCTGTATGCATTTGACAGAAGCCATTCCTTTGTGTATAAACAAATTTGTATAATGTATTATATACCGTCACTACACAACAATATATCAGTACAGTGATATAATATACACAATCCGACCTGGTTTTATGTATTATATATTATTATTATATTATAATATATATTGTATATATTATATATTTTATCACTGTACTGATATATTGTTGTGTACTGACAGTATATAATACATTATACAAAACTGTATGCACTCTTCCACATGCGCCACATATTCCCAGACCTCAAACTCCCCCACGTGACGATTCGAACATTTTTTGATGAGGAATACACCTTATTGTTTCTGCCATTTTCTCCCACTTGGGACCAGATATCTTCCTCAACATCATATTTTCGAAACCTCAGCTTATGTTTTTCCTTTCCGAGAAAGAAATTTCTGCACAGGTATCTAACAGCAACTTCATCAAAATGCCCAATGAGATGCTTCTTCCTATCTGCAATAAAGTAATGTCAAGGTCACAGAGGTGTTCCCAAATATTTAAACTCTTCCACCCTTCCGGAAGAACGTAAGAACGAATTGAAGTCCGGGAATGCTTGCTATCATTCGGTGCAGAATATTTTGTCTTCCAGTTTGTTATCCAAAAATGTAAAGATTAAGATATACAGAACTATAATTTTGCCTGTTGTTTTGTGTGGGTGTGAAACTTGGTCGCTCACATTGAGGGAGGAACGTAGGCTGAGGCTGTTTGAAAATAAGGCGTCGAGGAGAATATTTGGGCCTAAGAGGGACGAGGTAATAGGGGAGAGGAGAAATCTACATAATGTGGAGCTTAATGATCTATACTGGTCACTCAGTAATATTCGGGTGATCAAAGCGAGAAGAATGAGATGGGCGGTGCATGTAGTAAGTATGGGGAAGAAGAGAGGCGTATTCAGGGTTTTGATGGGGAAACCTGAGGAAAGAGAACACTTGGGAGACCCAGGCGTAGATGGGAGGATAATATTAAGGTGGATCTTCAGGAAGGAAGTTGGGGGTATGGACTGGATTGAGCTGGATCAGGATAGGGACAGGTGGCGGACACTTGTGAATGCGGTAATGAACCTTCGGGTTCCATAAAATGCGGGGAATTTCTTGACCAGCTGAGAACCGGTTAGATTCTGAAGCGAGACTCTGCTCCACGGAATAAGTAAGTAAGCACGTAGGTAAGCGAAATAGTTTAAGAAGAGAGTCAGTAAATGACACATTTCCTTTCCTTTTCCTTTCCAAAAGTAAAAATTTAACAATGAAACGGAAATCCCTTCCAAATCTGGACCGAGCAACTGATAAGCAGTTCTATACAATGGGGGATAAAGCATTCCAACTCCAGTACGAACTGTGAAGTATTATTTAGTGTGTTCCGCTCATTGTTTTCTGGTATTAAAATTCATAAATTGCTTTCGTCAACCTTGACCACCATTCGCTGTAAAACAATAGTGTTCATTCATCGAACAAGTCACGGGTATCCGGACACGGAACGAGATTATTGTTTTCGTAACTTGATTTAAATATCGTCTCTCAGCCTTTAGTACTAGCAAATGCTGTTACCGAGCCTGAACATTCTCCACAATAAGGCGTCAGCAGGTAGCCGCAGAAATGTTCTGACGTACCTGCTTCATGTTTTAACAAATTCGTCTTAACAATCGCTAATAAAAATTAGCAAATTTTTAACCCGATATGTTAACTCTACAATAACAGAAGGAAAATATAAAATAATCTATCTCGCAGTCAACAGGATATAAGCCATTCCCTCGTTTATTTCACCTTCATGGCTGTCAGTCAGTCTCTACACCTTTTCTTTGGTCGACCTACTTTTCTTCTGTCTGTTAGGATGTAAATTTACAATAATTTGAGAATGATTTATCGCCCATTCACAGCAAGTGTTGTATCCACGTTTATCTGTAATCCACAATAATTTAATTGAAATTGTGTATATGCGCTGTTTTATATAAACTTTAATCATTTTCTAATCATCATCTTCATCATCTTCCTCAATGCATTAGGTCGTTTGACCTGTTCCGGCATCGACGCTTTGCCAACGTTCTTCATATTTATTTTCAAGTAACATAAAACAACTGAAATCAAAAGCTCATTTTTCTCTTTAAATTCCCATTTAATACTCTGTTATATAAGTTTCTACTTCTTACATTCGTGTAGGAGGGTTGGTATCCAACTTTATTTATACGCTTCAATTTCTGTAATTTTTATTATTTATTTCTTTTAAACTTGACTAGAAATCTTCCACACATAAATATCGAAGACAATTAGCTTATTGCATATGTAATTATTATTTACGTACGATACACTACATTCGAAGCATTTTAACTTTCATTTTTCATTTCCTTTGTTTTCAAAAATTTATTTTTATCTGACGTGCTGAATTTCTTTACATGTCTTGAATATTTTTTAGTAGCTGAAGTTTTAAAGCTGTTTTATAATAGGTCCACCTTCTGTGCATTAAACAGAGCCGAACACATAAAATAACCAATAAAATGCACTTTAATATTTATGATGTATTTTATTCACAATATTCTCACCAACACGTTTCGGCCCGTGCTCCGGCCATGTGATGTTCCTATTACAAGAATACATTTGTGGTTAACTGAGTCACCATCACTTCATTATAATTACAATTATAGCATTTTGGTTAGAATTAGTTAAGGAACAAAAATATAGACTAAGAATGGGTAAATATTAAAATCGTGGGAGTTAAATTTGTTTAGTTTTTGTCGAATGATGACTAAGGCTGTAATATGGTGAGTTTTAACCCAGAGTAAAGGTAATGTTAAAACACTTTATTATCCAAGAGATGCACAAATATATAATTCATAGATACAATTAGATTATTATAAAATATTTCAAATATTTCAAATTGCTCCAGCGTGTTTCGGATCACAAGGGATCCATCATCAGGGAGCTCTATACAGTGCTTGGCTAAAATTACAGTAATGGTTTTATCTTGTCCGTTGATATGGACGTAGTCGGTGTTACGGCAGCATATTTGCCCGTGGCGCGTACGTGTATTGCACAGTCTAGAGAGGCACTGTGTGTGTACTGCACAGTCTAGAGAGGCACTGTGTGTGTACTGCACAGTGTAGAGAGGCACTGTGTGTGCACTGCACAGTCTAGAGAGGCACTGTGTGTGTACTGCACAGTGTAGAGAGGTTCTGTGTGTGTACTGCACAGTCTAGAGTGCCTCTCTAGACTGTGCAGTGCACATACGCGCCACGGGCAAATATGCTGCCATAACACCGACTACGTCCATATCAACGGAATAGATAGAACCGTTACTGTAATTTTAGCGAAGCACTGTATAGAGCTCCCTAATGGTGGATCCCTTGTGATCCGAAATATGCTGGGCAATTTGAAATATTTGAAACACTTTATAATAATTCTAATTGTATCTACGAATTATATATTTGTGCATCTGTTGGATAATGAAGTGTTTTAATGTCAATGATGCACGGTACAAACATGAAGATTATAGGCGGTGTGTTGACGGTGTGGGGTGTTGGTCTTGTGCGTGTTTTACAAATTTTATTTAATACGTGAAACGATTACAAGCCTGAGAAACTAACCAACAAACTTGAAAAATAACTCTTTTGGTGTTTTATAGAACTCTCTAAAGAGAGGTTCAATTTTTGCCTGACATGATTACATGTTGTGCTTTTGTATGATAACTTCTTTAGAAAATAAAACCGAATCCTCAGTGTATATATATATATATATATATATATATATATTCTGTTTTCAAAGTTGCCATTAACTTTCGTCATCTCTGCCTTGCCACCTTTCTACAAGGAACGCTGCAGAGTATCTTCTGTTTTAGCAATTACTCCCTGATCTTCACTTAATTAAATACTGCAGAGAATAATTTTTTAATTGAAGAATAAAAGACCAACTTGATGTCACTTGTTATTT
>Ga0123357_10012845_pt1 | contig 10819 bp, 14 predicted proteins | sample TergutEmb28metaG_FD_89873 | JGI IMG/M metagenome (GOLD analysis project Ga0123357, IMG submission 89873) | Embiratermes neotenicus P4 segment gut microbial communities from Petit-Saut dam, French Guiana - Emb289 P4 | ecosystem: Host-associated > Arthropoda: Insects > Digestive system > Gut ... | reverse complement strand
TTCGCTCGCACAAACCAATGCGCCATCCAAGCACATGGGCGAGTCGCCCATGCCACTCGATCCCAAACAATTCCACGGGCGGGTCGCCCGTGCCACTCAACCCAATCGCGATTTTCAGGTTTATGGCAACGAAAGATTGTCGATAGTTGCCGGAGATTGCGAGGCACGGGCAACCTGCCCGTGAGGTTTGCCCCGTTTCGCGTGGCATGGGCGACTCGCCCATGTGTATGGGGTGCGCGGCGGTTTGCTTATTCGGAACACGGGCGAGACGCCCGTGCCACGCGACCCGCGCGGGCTGGCAGCCAGCGCAGAGTAGCGGGAGCATCCTGCTCCCTTGGCTTGGGAGCTGGAAGCTCCCGCCGCCTCCACGGGCTGGCAGCCCGTGCCACTGCCAAACCCACGGGCAGTTTCGAGGCCAAGGGCCGGCAGTCCGCCATGCCCGTGCTACTTCCGTTTTGACGCGCCGCGCAGCGCGGCAAGCGCGAGGGTTGCGGCCAGATAGAGGATGCTCGGCGCGCCGCCACCGCCACCGCCGCCGGGACTTGGGGGATTTGGCGGCGTTGGCGTGCTGTAGATGGCGGTGACTGTCACGGCATTCGCGGGCATGGTGAAGGTGGTGGTCGCGTTGTTTGCGTTGGCGAAGGTGCCGCCGTTGCTGCTCGTCCAGTGGTCAAAGACTTTGCCGGTCGGGGCGGCGTTGGCGGTGATGGTTACGGTCGCGTTTGCGGCGTAGGCGCCGGAGCCGCTGCCGTTGGTGACGATCAATGCGTTGGTGCCTGCGGCGGGCGGGGCGTAGGCGAAGGTGCCAGGGAGTTCGTAGGGGCCGTCGTCGTCGAAGGTGTAGAGGGTTAGGGTGCCGGAGGTCGCGTTGGTGAATTGCAGCGAATAGACGCTGTCGAGGTCGGGGATGATGAGCGTGCCAGTGTCTCCGGTGGCGTCGTATTCGTAGGGGAGCGTGAGCGCACCGCTGGCGTCGGTGGTGGTGAGGGTGGTGCCGGTGACGATGGTGTAGGCGCGGGTGGTCTGCGGATTGCCGGGGGCGGTGGTGTCGGTGACGGTGAGGGTGAATGTCGCTCCAACGGGAAGCGGCGCGGCGGGAGCGAGATCGAATGTGCTGGTGTCGGTGGAGGCTTGGGTGGCAATGAGTGTGCGGGTGATGCCGCCGCCGTTCACGACGATGCTGGCGGTGCGGGGCATGCCAGTGGTGTTCGCGCTGTTGGTGGTGACAGTAATGGTGGCGTTGCCGGTGCCGGCGGTGGAGTAAACGGCGAGCCAGGTGGCGGTGGTGGGTATGATTTGCACCGTCCAAGCGATGTTGGAGGTGATGTCGAAGGTGTCTGGGACGTCGAAGATGTCCGTGACGGTGGCGAATAGCGCGAGGGAGAGGGTGAATTTGTTGACGTCGAGTTGCGTGGTGCCGAGGGTGACTGCCGTCCACTTGGCATAGAGGGTTTGGCTGACGGCAGACGTGACGGTGGTGGTGGCGGTGATTTGGGTGCCGGTGCCGTTCGGTCCTGTCCACCAGCCGCCGAAGGTGTAGCCACTGCGGGTGGGTGTGGGGAGCGTGCCGTAGAGATAGTTTAGAGCGGCAATTTGGGTTGCTGACGAAATGGAGGAGCCGCCTTGCGCGTCGAAGGTGATGGTATTAATGGTGAGGGGAGAGGGAAATCCGGCAAGGCCAGTGGCCACTTGCACGCGCGAGGGGAAGCCGACGTCAGTGGTGATTCCGAGTTGACCGTCGAAGTTGTATCCCATGGCCCAAAGTTTGCCGTCGCTGGTCACACACAGGCTGTGCCCGCCGCTGGCGGCCACGGCGATGACGTTGGGAGATTGCACTTCTGGAAGGACCATAACTTGCACGGGCGTGTTGCGATCCGTGCTGCTGCCGTCTCCGAGTTAGCAGGAGCCGTTCGCTCCCATGGCCCAGAGTTTGCCATCGCTGGTCACATACAAGCTGTAACTGCCATCGGCGGCCACGGCGATGACGTTGGCGGCTACTTGCACGGGCGAGGTGCGGTTGGTGTTGCTGCCGTCTCCGAGTTGGCCGTATTCATTATTGCCCATGGCCCAGAGTTTGCCATCGCTAGTTACATACAAGCTGTGACCGTAACCGGCGGCCACGGCAATGACGTTGGCGGCTACTTGCACGGGCGTGGTGCGGCTGGTGGTAGTGCCGTCTCCGAGTTGACCGCATTCATTATCGCCCATGGCCCAAAGTTTGCCATCGCTAGTTACATACAAGCTGTGACCGCAACCGGCGGCCACGGCAATGACGTTGGTGGCCACTTGCACGGGCGTGGTGCGGCTGGTGGTAGTGCCGTCTCCGAGTTGACCGCATTCGTTATCGCCCATGGCCCAAAGTTTGCCGTCGCTGGTCACATATAGGCTCGATCCCCCGAACACATATGGGCCGATCAAGTCCTCGATAAATCTACCACCACCTGCGGCCACAGCGATAACGTTGGTGGCCACTTGCACGGGTGTGGGGTGAGCATTGAGATCGCTAAAGCCGATTCCGAGTTGGCCGTATCTGTTAAAGCCCATGGCCCAGAGTTTGCTGTCGCTGGTTACATATAGGCTGTGCATGTCACCGGCGGCCACGGCGATAACATTAGTGGAGGTTGACACTCGCACGGGCGTGCTGCGGCTGGTGGTAGTGCCGTCTCCGAGTTGGCCGTAATAGTTATTGCCCATGGCCCAAAGTTTGCCATCGCTAGTCACATATAGGCTGTGCGCCATACCGGCAGCCACGAGCGGCAGAGTGGGTGTCGGCGGCTTGTAAGGCGTCCAGTTGGCGTAGAGGTTTTGGTTTGTGACGGGGACGATTGTGGTGGCGGTGATTTGGGTGCTGGTGCCGTTTGGACCTGTCCACCAGCCGAGGAAGGTGTAGCCGGTGCGGGTGGGCGTGGGGAGCGTGGTGCCGTAGGTATAGTTTTGCGTGGCGGTTTGTGTTGCGGGGGAAACAGTGCCGCCTTGCGCGTTGAAGGTGATTGTAATAGTGGGAGCATCGGCAAGGCCAATGGCAGCAGGCACGGGCGTGCTGCGGTTGGTGGTGGAGCCGTCTCCGAGTTGACCGGAAGAGTTAAAGCCCATGGCCCAAAGTTTGCCGTCGCTGGTCACATACAGGCTGTGGTAGTCGCCGGCAGCCACGGCGATGACGTTGGTAGCCACTTGCACGGGCGAGCAGTAGATGTCGATGGTGCTGTCTCCGAGTTGGCCGTATTGGTTAAAGCCCATGGCCCAGAGTTTGCTGTCGCTGGTCACAAACAGGCTGTGCTCGACACCGGCGGCTAGCGCGATGACGTTGGCGGCCACTTGCACGGGTGTGGGGTGAGCATTGTTATCGTTAAAGCCGATTCCGAGTTGGCCGGATTGGTTACGGCCCATGGCCCAGAGTGTGCCGTCGCTTTTCACATACAGGCTATGATACATACCGGCGGCCACAGCGATGACGTTGGTGTCCACTTGCACGGGCGTGCTGCGGTCGGTGGTAGTGCCATCTCCGAGTTGGCCGTAGTTGTTATTGCCCATGGCCCAGAGTTTGCCGTCGCTGGTCACAAACAGGCTCTTATTGCCACCGGCGGCTATGGCGGTGACGTTGGTGTATTGCGTTCCTGAAGAGTTCGTAACTGGCACGGGCGTGCTGCGGTCAGTGGTAGTGCCATCTCCGAGTTCGCCGTATTGGTTATAGCCCATGGCCCAGAGTTTGCCGTCGTTGGTTACATACAGGCAGTGTCCGCTGCCGACGGCCACGGCGATGACGTTGGTGGCCACTGGCACCGAGAAGCTGCCCATGTCCCAGAGTTTGCCATCGCTGGTCACAAGCAGGCTCTGATAGCTACCGGCGGCCACGGCGATGACGCTGGTAGAGGTTGTCACTGGCACGGGCGAGTTGCGGTCGGTGGTGGTGCCGTCTCCGAGTTGGCCGGCGGAATTGCCGCCCATGGCCCAGAGAGTGCCGTCGCTTTTCACAAACAGGCTGTGATTGGCACTGGCGGCCACGAGTGGCTGGGTGGGTGTTGCTGCATGGCTGGGGGCGGCGGATAGGATTGCGAACAGGGCGGCGAGAAATGCCGGCAGGATTTTGGCGGTTAAACGGCTTTTGCAGGAGAATATTGCAAAAACGGTGGAGGAGTTTGGCTGTGTGTGTTGTGTTGGTTTCATGGGAAAAAATGGAATCGGTCTGGTTGATTTGATTGCGAATTTCGTTCGCTGACCTTTTCCATTTTCCCTGAAAAAATAGGGCACGAAAAAAGGACGCATTTTATTTACGCCCCAGTTCGGGTGCCTAGGAGAAACCCATAATAACGACGCTTTAAATGCGCCCCCCGCGGGCGCGCACAAGCACGTTACTATCGGGCATATCCCTTGAAGTTTCCTAGGCTTCGAACTGGACAGCTGCGATTTTACGCGAAATTGATTAAGCGGTTGTTATTGGTTTATACACAATGGAGGCGTGGGTTGATGATTGTGGTGACTGACGGGAAAGGGGCGCCTGCGGCGCGGTTTACGGTTTACGGTTTGCGGTTTACAGTTTGCGGTTTACGGCTTACGACAGTTTGCGGTTTACGGCGGTTTATGGTTCACTGTTTACGGTTGATGGGCAGAGGAGGTCAAGGCGAAAGGTTAAGGTGAGCAGGTTAAGGGTTAAGGTTAAGGCGGGGCGGGGCGGGTTATGCGAAGGCCATTTTGGGGGCGACTTGCTCGACGGGGATGTAGGCGAAAATTAGGCGACCTTGATCGGCGCGAAGTTCGGGGTCTTCGCGCAAATGCCACGCGATGCCCTTGGGCTCGGGGATTGCGTCCTCCGCCTCAAGGTGAAACTCCAGCGCCTCGCGCATGTTTTTAAGCGTTTCCTCAACGGTGTCGCCGACGGTGATGCAGCCGGGGACATCCGGCGAAAACGCGCCGTAATTTTTTTTCCCGCGTTCGATTACTATGAGATATGAGTCCATGCGATTTTCTTTCGTTGGTTTTGAATCTATTTGCGAATCGGCTCATTGCAAGCCCGCTTGACGCTTGACGCTTTTTACCATCCAAGGCGGCACCTCTTTGTTTGAGCCGTGAAAGGGCACCGTCACCGTTCCGCGCTTTATCGGGTGTTTGTATTGTCTGTGGCTTCCGCTGCTGCGATCAAAAACCCAGCCGTCGTCAGTAACGAGTTTGATAACCTGTCTGGTGTTCATGGTTCTCCTCGGGGATGGCTGGCGTGGTGGGTTGATGGTTGTGGTGACTGACGGGAAAGGGGCGCCTGCGGCGCGGTTTGCGGTTTACGGTTCACAGTTGGGCGCTGTCGCGCCGGTGGATTGTTCAGGGTTCAGAGTTTAAGATGAAGATGAGCGGATTATGCGTGAGCCAGCGCGGGGGCGACTTGCTCGACGGGGATGTAGGCGAAGATGAGGCTTTGGTCGCTGCCAAGCGTCGGGTCGTCGCGGAAATGCCATTCGATGCCCTTGGGTTCGGGGATGTGCTCCTCGTCCTGCAAGTGCCCTTGAAGGGCATCTCGCATATATGCGAGCGTTTCATCAACCGTGTCGCCCACGGTGACACAGCCGGGGACGTCGGGCGAAAATGCGCTGAAATTTTTCGGGCCGCTTTCGATTATGATGAGATACGAGTCCATGCGATTTTCTTTCGTTGATTTATTGTGAGTTTGTTCACGGGCTGGCTCATTGCAAGCCGGCTTGTCGTTTGATGCTTTTTACTGTCCGTGGATTCATGTCTTTGTTGGCGCCGTGAAAGGGGACTGTCACCTTGCCTGGCTTCACTGGGTGTTTGAATTGCATGTGACCGCCGCTTGTGTAGTCATAACGCCAGCCGTCGTCTTCGATGAGGTTGATAACTTGTCTCGTGTTCATGTTCTTTTTTTGGAGGGGCGGGTTGGCGTGGTGGGTTGATGGTTGGTGTGACTGACGGGAAAGGCGGAAAAGGTTAAGGTGAGAGGTTAAGGTTAAGGCAGACGGGGCTTACGGTTCATGGTTTACGATTCACGGTTTACGACGAAATCTTTTTCGTCGATCGTGATGAGTTTCGCGCGCGGGTATTGCTCGGAGAGGGCGACGAGCGTGGCGTCAGCCAAATCCACGCGGTCGTATTTCAGCATCAGTTCTTTGATGCGTGTTGTTTGGTCGGGAAATATCGGATGCACACGGATGGTGCCATTTTCCATGGCTTCCAACAAGCCGGCGATGGTCGGTCGCCGCAAGCGCAGGTGCCATGCCACTTCCGCGAGCACGGTTTCGGTCGTGCGCACCGTGTCGCCAAGCGAGTTTATGGCTACCGCAGCCCAACGATGCCACTGGTCTGATTGGTTCATGAGCGCGACCAGCGGGCCGGCATCCACCAAATAATCAATAGCCGAATCCTTCACGAGTGGAGAGGTCGGTTTCGCCTGTGTTCACGATGCCGGTCAGCTTTGCCCATGTTTCGGCAATGACGCGCTTCGAGGGCTTTGGGTTTGTGCTCACGATGCCGGATGATCTCGCCCATGCTTCCGCAATGGCTTGTTTCGATGGGCGCGGGGCGGCAGCAGCGCGGGCGTGCCGACGGAGCGGTTTTTTCGCTGGTGGTGCTGGTAGTGTTAGCGTGCTCATGTGTTCCAATGTGCGAGGGAATCTTTGCCTGGCAAGGGGGAAGTGGGAGGGGGTTAAGGTGAAAGGTTAAGGTTAAGATGGAGGATTATTGGGAGATGGAAGCCCCCGCTCCTTTCACGGGCAGGATGGCTCGGCGAAATGAAACGCTGATCCCAGAAACCCTGATCCCGTGTTGACAGCGCCGCCGATTTGGGTATTACAGTATACCCATCATGCAAGTCCTATCATTCAAGGTTACCGACGAACAGGCGGATTTCGTGCGCAACCTCGCGCGGCGGAAAAACAAAACACTTTCCGAATACCTGCGCGCGCTCGCATTTCCCCGAAAAACGAAGGAGGAAAAACCGACGCTTGTTTTGAAACGGCACCCCGTTTCAGGATGCGTCTATAACGCGGGGCACTACCCACGAATCCCCACGCAAGAGGAACTGGACGCTGCGTTGAAGGACTATTTATGAAATACTTGCTTGATGTAAGCACGATTATCGCAATGGCGCACCAAGCGCACCCCGCGTATGCGCGGGCGCACGCATGGATTGCCAGTGAACCTGATATGAGCCTTGCGAGTTGCGTTTTGACTGATTTGGGGCTGATAAGAATATCCATGATGCTTTACTCATTTACCCTGCCAATGGCGGAGAGCCTTTTGAAGGGGATAAAGAAGTCTGTTGCGTGCGGCTATGTTGGCGAGACGCCGCCCCCCGCGCTAGCATCATGGGTTTTGTCGCACAAACAGACGACGGACGCCTACCTCTGCCAGCTTGCCGCCGCCAACGGCATGAAACTGGCGACTTTGGATGCGGGCATAAAAGACAGCGCCGCGTATCTGATCCCTTGAAAAACGATTTGGGAACACCAGTGCCAGTTGCCGCCGAGAAAGCCGGGGCGTTTCTTGCAGATGCGAAAAATGAGCGTGAGTTGACGGACTTCAATCATGTGTCCCCGTGGATTTGTTTGCTGAATGCGTCAACTTGTTCCTGTGTCGCGCCATATTCGCGCTTGGCGTATTCGTAACCTTCCTCAAGCGGGGCGTGCCCGGTGAGTTCAACAGGCAGGCGGCGGTCGCGCTCGATTTGCGCGAAAAACATGTTGATGGCGTTGGACGTGTCCGTGCCCATGCCGGACAAAATGCCGCGCACCTTTTTCAGGCGCGTGACGGGAACGCGGGCGCGAATTTGTATCGTTGCTTGTGCTTGCATGACGCACAAGGTGCCTCAATTTGAGCCTGCTTGTCAAGGGATGGCAGGGCGGGGAAGGGCCGGGTGCGTTGCCTGCGAACGGCTTCACATGTGCCTTGACAGGAACATTTGTCTTAATACCGTAATACATCATGCCGACACTCACATTCAAGGTAAGCCCTCACGAAGCCGCCGCTATCCGCCATGCCGCGAGCGCCAGCCGCGTTTCTTTTTCCACCTACGCGCGTCGCGCGCTTCTTGGCGTTGGCAAGGGCAAATCCGCGCGCGCTCGCAAAAGTATCATGAAACCGGGCTGCGTAGTCATTTCCTCCGAACACCCCATCAGCGACCAAACCCTCTACGACGCAATCCATGAGTATTAACATCCTCGTCGACAACGACGTGTTTTTCAGCGCGATAAATGACCGCACGCAAAATCATGCGCGAGCGCGCGCATGGCTGAACAAGGCAAAACCCGCCGGCTGGGGTATCGCGGTTGAAACCTACCTCTGCGCCCTGCGCCTGCTCATGAACCCCGTCATCATGGGGGCAAACGTGCAAAGCGCCGACGCCGCCATTGCGGCCATCGACTTGGAATTATCAGGGCCGCACCCCGGCCACATTATTTTTGCCAAGGAAAAACCAGACACTGCCATTATCGGGCGTGCTCAAGGGCACAAGCAGGTGATGGATTACTGGCTTGTGCAGATAGCGAGGCAAGAAGGTTGCAGGCTCGCCACCCTTGACGCTGGCACGCTCGCTAACTGGCCGGACGTGGCAATGCGCGTCTAGCAGCCTCCATGAAACATCTATGGGCGAGAACATCTCTTAAGTAAGCAACTTATTAGCAGCCTCAATATAATCGTTAATACGAGAGTGCATTTCTTTTGGTAACGCCGGATTTGTTTTTAGCAGTTCTGACAAATTCCATCGCACGGCCATGAGTATTTCCGTGCCAGTGGAACCGCCTGCAAGCGCATCATCCATGCGGGTTTTCCACTCTGAAAACTCACCTGACAGTTCATCCTGTATTATCCGTGCCGATGTAATGTAATCAAAAGACTGCATAATATAATGTATGGTGTCGGTTATTTTGATTCCTCGCATCGTCCATATAATTCCCCGATTTCGCGCAGGTATGCCGCGCTTTCGCGGTGGAGGGTTTCGTGTCGTGAATCCTTGTCTGCGCGAGGCGTCAGATGTGCGCTTCTTGCATGTATTCGGAGGTCGCGGCTTTGGCGAGGCGCGTGAGCGGGTCGCGGTCGTCCCATGCGAAGCTCTCGAAACTGATGTCTTCATCGAGTTGTTCCCAATGCAGGCCAAGCGGGGATTGGGTCCAGGCGGCGCGTTGTCCGTTGGTGGCGCGGCACAGGCGGGGGAAATAATGCAACGGCTGGCTGCGCACGCGCCCGTCTTCCGTTTCCATGAAGATGCGCGTGTCGGTGAACCAGAGTTTTTTGACGGTGATCATGAGGAAAGAAAATGGTTCCTGCGTCAGCGCACCAGAGGTTATGGTTGGTCGTGGTTGTGTCAAGGGGTGGGGATTATTTATGCGCGGCCATATAATTCTCCGATTTCGCGCAGATATGCCGCGCTTTCTCGGTGGAGGGTTTCGAGTTGGCTCGCGGTGTAGCGCCATTGCCAGTTGCCGGCGGGGGTGCCGGGGGTGTTGAAGCGGGCTTCACTGCCGAGGCTCATCAGGTCTTGCAGGGGGATTATCGCAAGGTTGCTCACGCTGGCGTAGGCGGAGCGGATGAAATCCCATGCGATTTCGTTTCCGGCGACGCGATAGTAGCGGCGGGCGTGGTCGGCGGCGGGGGAGAGGGCAGGGGAGGGGAGGGCGGAGCGATACCAGCCCAGGGTGGTGTCGTTGTCGTGCGTGCCGGGGTAGACCACGCTGTTGTGGCGGTGGTTGTGGGGGAGATAGAGGTTGTCGGACTTGCCTCCAAAGGCGAATTGGAGGACGGCCATGCCGGGGAGGCCGGTGGCGTCACGGAGGGCGAGGACGGAGGGCATGAGGTCGCCGAGGTCTTCGGCAATGATTTTGGCGCGGGGGAGGGCGGCGCGGATTTTTTCAAAGAGCGCCAGGCCGGGGCCTTGTTTCCAAGTGCCGGTTTTCGCGGTTTGCGAATCGGCGGGGATTGACCAGTAGGTGTCGAAGCCGCGGAAGTGGTCGAGGCGGAGGATGTCACAGAGTTCGTAGTTCACGGCGAGGCGGCGCAGCCACCAGGCGTAGTCGGTGGCGGCGTGTTTTTCCCAAGCGTAGAGGGGGTTGCCCCAGAGTTGGCCGTCGGCGGAATAGTAGTCGGGGGGGACGCCGGCGACGGCGAGGGGGGCGCCGGTGGTTTCGTCGAGTTGGAAGTGGTCGGGGTTGGCCCAGACGTCGGCGCTGTCGCGGGCGACGAAGATGGGGGCGTCGCCGATGATGCTGATGTCGCGGCGGGCGGCGGCGGCGCGGGTTTGCGTCCATTGGCCGAAGAAGAGGTATTGGAAGAAGGCGTGCGCGCGGGCGCGGGCGTGGACTTCGGGTGGCAGGGTGGCGCGGGGGTCGCGGGTGTAGAAGCGGACGTCCTCCGGCCAGCTCCACCAGGGGAGGGGGTAGTGGTGTTCTTTGAGGGCTTCAAAGAGGGCGAAGGGGTCGAGCCAGTCGGCGTGTTTTTTGAGGAAGGCGTTGTAGTCGCCGTAGCCGAGGCGGGTGGCGTGGGTGGTTTGCGCGGCGAGGGAGGCGTCGGAGGTTTGGTCGGTGATGTTGCCGCAGAAGTTTTCGTAGGCGCGGTGGAGGGTTTTCCATTTGGCGAGGTAGAGCGCGCCGAAATCAACGTGGGTTTGCGGGAGCGCGGCGAGGGGGGCGAGGTCGGCGTTGGAGAGGAGGCCGTGGTATTGGAGGGTTTCGAGGTCGATGAGGTAGGGGTTGCCGGCGAAGACGGAGAAGCATTGGTAGGGCGAGTCGCCGTAGCCGGTCGGCCCGAGGGGGCAGATTTGCCAGTAGCGGATGCCGGAGTCGGCGAGGAAGGTGAGCCATGCGTCGATGGCGGCGGGGTTGAGCGT
>Ga0123357_10012844_pt1 | contig 10820 bp, 8 predicted proteins | sample TergutEmb28metaG_FD_89873 | JGI IMG/M metagenome (GOLD analysis project Ga0123357, IMG submission 89873) | Embiratermes neotenicus P4 segment gut microbial communities from Petit-Saut dam, French Guiana - Emb289 P4 | ecosystem: Host-associated > Arthropoda: Insects > Digestive system > Gut ... | reverse complement strand
CCCCCTCTAAACGCTCTAAAGCGTTTCTGGTATAGTACGTAAATTTAAATGTCCCGTGAAAAAACTCGGCTCTTCTGCCCAGGCACTAGCGATTTGAATGGAACGGGGAAAGGGTTAACATAATACTGTAGCAATACCCTGCCTACCCATCCACCCACCCACCCGCCAGCCTTCCTGCCTGTGTGTGTGTGTGTGTGTGCGTGTGTGTATTTGCTTTGTACATACAGATCCTAACAACATTATGTTAATGAATATATTTGTGATTGCATCATAACAGAATGTTAGAGTAACACAGCATAAAGACATGGCCTGGATATATCTGGTTCAGGACAAGGTACAATGGGGGGTCCTTGAGTAATGAACATCTGGGTTTCATGAAAGTGACTAACAGCTCTTCAAAAAAAAGACTCTACTTTATGGACTGACACAACAACTAAAAATGTGCATAATTATTGATATGGAACAGAATATAATAGTCTTGTGACTAACATTTCCTATTGATAAAAACTAAGTCATACTTGTGTCATATTCTTATGGCAGTGAAGGATGGTGGGTAGCCGTGATTATCAGACTACAAGCATGTACCCAATGCCACATCTAAGAAAAATGCCATATTATATTACACCTCTTCATCAAACATATTCGCTTCACAGTATTTTGTTTCTTGCAAGATGTGACACTTTGACACTGGTACTGTTGATAAGGAAGTCTTCTGCAAACTTACACTCTGAGGACTTGTAAATATGTACTGATCTTGCATACAAGTGAATTGCCACCAGAATCCTGTTTATGTTGTGTAACATCCAGGAAGACTTCATTTTATACTCCTTCCTTAGCACAATGACTCACATAGTCTTGCCACTCACACTGAAGCACTGCTGGTACTTTCCTTTAATAATGGTATTCAGTTTCCATGCCAACTTTGAATTATTTCTGGTAATTGCCATAACTTCTCTCTCTTTTTTTGTATGTTTTTCAATTTGGGCACAAGAAAAATCAGCGTCTACTTGGTGAATGATCTACAGAAAAACCAGTTGAATACTATACCTTGTGAAGCATTCTCCAACATAGTCAGTGCACTAACCCAACTTCCATTTCTCCAGCTCTCAAATCCTAACTTTCAAATGTTTTCAAACATCCTAACAAAACAATGAATTGACAGTCAGTTATCAAGAAGTTTGTCATGATCTCAAAAACGTTCCTCGGTGAGTACGAGGCCAGGCCTGGATTATCTTCATAAAAATTCCATACATTTTAAATTGGCAAACAACTCATAAAATAGCAGGGCTAGGAGTGTCTTGTACGATTTCAAGCTGCCGTCACAGTGCTAATTAGGTCTTTGTACCTATGGAATGTTACAGTAACATAGATTGGTAGTTAGTTAACAAAGTTTTGGGATATCCTATAGATCGAAAATTTGACTGGTGGGACTGATAGGATGTTTCAAAGCATTGGGAACCAACTACCAATCTATAGTATCCCAGTATAGTATCCCAGAAGAGTAAAGACCTCAAAGAATGTATTCTCTGAAAGCATATTTCAGCATTTCACACGCTTTTGTGAATAGCCGTTCAAGTTTTACATAGACTGATACTTAGACATGGTCCTATAATGTGAGCTATTTGATAATAAACATAAAACCAAGAACAAAAAATGTGTCTTATTCACAGCTGTTACAAAACAGGAACATCAGTCCATCTGCTATATAATTGGGAACAATTATTAACATCTGTGGACTACTGGCCATATAGTGACTTACTGATACAGAAGAAAACAGACTAGAGCTTTACAAATAACTTGGCCCTCACTAAACCATAGATCTGTTTCATACAAGTAGTCCGTACACACAATCCTCCTATGATGTACTAGCTCACACATTCTTCTTCTTTTAGCATGATTTCCATTTTGTATGAGTTCCTAGACAAAAAACCTTCAGTCTTGTCTACTGTATCTGCCTAATCTTTGATCTTTAATTTATTGTCAGCTCTCTCCTCACTGTTTTAATACATTTAGCACTTTTTTTAACTATCTTGTTCAAAGATGTCCCACAGTTCCCTTACCTTCAAAATTTAATTCTAATGCTCAGCATTACACTGTGAATTTAATATCCATATATCCACATCTGACATAATATTCTTAATCTTTCACTTACTAAAAGTGAAAAACAGAAACTGGAAGTTACTAAACGTTAAATTAATCATGTCAATGTGTCTTACCTTTGCACGAAGAATTCCTATGCACAGTACAAAGGAAAACATAAGTTTATCCTTTTCAAAAAGAGATCTGCATACATTTCTGTAAATGCTATCAGTGAAGTGGTTGTTGATATTCTCCAGCCGTTCACTCAACATAGGAGACTTTGCACTGCTACTGATTGACTAAAATCAAAAAGAAACAACAACTGAAAATGAAAGATGGGATGCAATACGGAATTATCTAGATAAGGAAATAAGGGAACAAATAATGAACTGAGGAGCTAGTTTCTTAAGTTTATGACACGACCACCACTGATCTACGATAGTTCTAACATGTATTGCGCAAATAACAGAGTTAAAAGTCACACGGGAATGGGGCATAGGAACAGTATTTTTCACTCACAAGTTTTTTATGTAACAAAACTGTCAGTACCTCAGGCTATATGGCACTAACTGAGTGGGTAACAAAGAATAATGACATAATTTATAGTAGTACCCTGGCATTTGTCTGGAAGGACTGAGAAAAATCAAGAATAACATTCATTAGGCTGGTTGAATTCACAGTCAAGATTCAAATCAGGTACCTTCAAAATACATGCCAGCAGCATTACCACTGGGACCAATCCTGTCAGCTGGAGAAATATTAATTCACAAGTGGCAGAAGAAGCTTTTGCTGCAGATGATAAATAGAATAATCACCATTTGTAGTTATGCATATCTATTCTTGCAGTATGACCTGATTTGCTCTTCAATAGGTTAAGTTTCTTCAAACATTTATTCATTACATCCTTATGTTATTGTAACTGTTCATCTTTATTCCAAAAATCTCTTTTACATATTCCTGGGTTTGTGATATTGATTCTTCCAAGGGTACAGATATGACAGATGGTTGATGTACTTTGTATCTAAATCACCTACATTGCCTCCCACATACAGAGAGTGTCTCAGCTGTCTACATTAGTGCCAAGGCATAATTCTAATACCCCATTCCCTGCACAACTTACTTGGCTGTAAAGATGTAAGAACCATATTAGGGAATACTGATAGATGGGCTCTATGTTTGCCAATTCAGAAATGCAGAAAAATAATACAGATGAATGTTGGGACACGGGCTTATATTCATTTCTGGCCCCATCAATTTCCTTCTCCATCCGTGCAGCTAGTTCCTGCTTTGCTTGAATCTCCTCAGACAACAGCTAAATAATCAAAAAAAGAACACTTAATCATACCTTATTACAAATTCCACAATACCATCAAACTTTCTTAAGATGTTTCTGATAACACCCAAAACATTTGACTTATTAATCAGGAAACCTCTTACAAACAGTACACTTCTAATTTTTTAAGAAATTATTACACATGTATACTGAATTTGTGTAATTTTCAGCAGTTTTAATACACTCTCATCTATATCTGAACAAGCGTTTCATTAGTAACCTTTCTCACTGGAATGACTAACTAGTTCTCAAGTGATCTTGGTGCGAGAGATGTTTGGAAAATCGACCATCCACTTTTTTATTATGTTCAGTTTCCAGATGTTGAGGTGGTTTGCTTTTTATGCCCATTCATAATGTGGCCATGTTCAAGGTATTTTATAAAACCGAAAAAAAAATGTAACAACAGAGTTAATTCAACATTAAACTCAGTTTATTAAAGGAGTCAGTCCACTGTTAGAACTGAAATGAAACAACCACAACAAGTTCTGGATTCCAAAACATATGGCTTCATCAAGTAATGGAAATGTGTCAAGATATTTCACTGGTTTGCGTATCCAACAGCTGATGTTCAACACAGATTGCGATAAAGTCTTGCTAGCACACACATTTTTGACACTAGTATTAGCCATGTCAATCAAACATCCAATAATTAAATGCTCCACAGACTGTCTGTTACCTCATTCTGTAAACGCATCTGTGGTATACTAACAAAACAAGGGTGTAGTCTTTGTTCTGTAACTTTGCTTGATTGAAAAGTACTAAATAAAATATTATTTCAATTCAAGTTAACTCAATTACAACACACTCGCCTTTGATGAAGACAAGATCTGTATTGCCGTTTCATCCTCCAGTATATTTCTCTTAGATGTAGACAGAATTTCCAGAATTTTATCTTCAATATCCTTGAGCAGCTTCTTGTTAGTGACACTTTCAATTATGAGTTCATTCTTTTTCTCTTCCAGATCAGGTCGCTCTTTTCCCACTACAATGCCTAACAGCTGGTCCTCAAGTCCTTGTGGGGTAATCATGAAGTTTAGTAGAGTTACCTGTTCAACACACAAAATTCAGGGTCAATGCCTGCACGACTTTTGTATTCCTATGTTACAGAACTGAAGAGATTATAAATCTAGAAATAAACAAACATATACACACATACTTTCACTAACACTCACAGGTGAGTACAGGAAGACCTCATTCTATGCCCATTTGTTTTATGCCCTCTTGCTTTAATGCCCACTGCCAATTTACACTACTCTCAATTCATGTCCTGTCATGTTTGGTTTAAAGTCCTTTGATTGGCTGTGCACTAGGACACTGTCAAGAGTGTCTGAAACATGTGGCATAGAACAAAACTGGGAGAAAGTGCATTCACTCTCAATTCTGTCAGACGCTGTGCACTCAGGGTCATTTCAGACTGATATTCTGTGGTTTCTGTAATTGCCTTGAGCTGCATGGCTTGTTCACACTCCTGCCTGCAGTGGAAAACGTCATTCACCATCCTTAATTGCCCTTGAAACTCAACCCCTTCTACGTGATTTTGGGTTCTATTTGAATGGGCGGACCAGTCTGTAGTTGACTGGTGAGCCTGTGGGTTGAATCTCAATTCTGTTTGGACCTTGGTGTTTCGAAATTCATTTTGGCTGAGAGATGGCCGGTCAGCCGTTGGCTCCTCCCAAGGCTACATCTATCTATTGGCAAGTAAGGTTTTGGTAGATTCCATTTTCTTGTGGATTAATCTGTGGATTGCCTGAAGTATTTTGTGTATTTGTTTTTTGAAGTTAAACTGATTTAGTATGTTTTTGATAGTGTATGTTTGTGTAAATATATTTTGTTTTTGATCCTGAAGTCACTCTTCTCTATTGTCTGGCCAATTATGGTGCAGTCTTCATGGATATCTTTTTTCTACCTACAAATGCTACTGTAACACCCAAGTGAGGGGAGACAGAACTAACATGAAGATGAAAAAACAGGAATAATGTTAAAAGTGGTAATAAATTTCCTCACTTTTAAAATCTGTGAGACTGAATTCAATAATGACAAAATACGTGACAATGATATGCATCTACAAACCATGACAAGTGAAAAAAAGTTGTTTACAACTCTTTTCCCATTGTTTGTTTCCATATTAACATCAGTAACACAAAACTAATAGAGTAAGTACATGTATATATACTGCATATGAACAGGCTGTTTTGGTGTGATTCTATTCCAGTATTTCTTAAAGAGGTATCACTTTTGATTTATGCCTTCTCTCTCTGGAAAAAGAAACAGGGTTTAAAACAAGGGCCAGGGGCCACCTGCATATTAATCAAGCATAAGACTTTTGGCAGTTGCACAAGTTTTCTCACCTTCATAATACTGAGACCAGTTCTGGTGCCCACTCAGCCTCCTATCAAATGAGTGCCAGTGTTGTATTCTGGGTGTAAGGTGGTCAGGGCACAAATATGATCACCCACCTCCCTCTAGTGCTGTGGTTAAAAATATGAGCAGCTATATTTGTATTCTTACATATGTCTTCATGGTATGGTGCTTACTGTCACATAGGGATAACTTTACCCAACAAACATAAAACTGGAAAAGAAATATATTTCTTCACTCTTTATTGTTTTGTTTCAGTCAATTACTTGTGGTTCCACATATCCTGCTGGAAATAGGTTAATTTTAATTTAGATTAAAACTCCATTTCGAGTTACGTGCTTTCAGAGTTTCTTTTCATTTAATGTCCAGTTTCAGTAGGGAGAGGGTTCCAGTTGGCTACAGTTGTTAAGATGGCACGAGGTCTGTAACTCCCAATGACAGTGCTAGGTAACAACACCTAGCAATTTGTATTCTCAGTAGTTTCTCCAGAGAGCAGTTAGCAAGCAACCGTACTTTGTGAGCTATGATTGAAGCACTGACTGCAGTTTTATTTTTCCCATCTTAGTATTTTTCCACTGCTGTATAAATGTTTTGCGTTTAGAGCTTGGTTATAGCTAAACGTGACACAGTGCGACCATGAATAGTTCCACTTTTTGGATAATAATGGAGCTTGTGAGAATTGTAGACTTTAGTTGCGTTGAAATTTAGTACCTTGATTTTCCATGTATTCTTACCACATGCCAACTTGCCCTGTCTATGGGGCAGGTTGGAACATGTGCAGAGGTCAAGGAGAAGCCTCACCCTCCTATTCCTTATGAACAGTGTCAAATTTGTGTAGGTAAGATTATAGCACAAAAGTGTTACTACCCATGTGAGCCTCTACACTCAATTTAACAAGTAAACAGATAATGTGAAAAACTGAAATGTGAAAAGTGTTACACTAACCCCTCTCTCCCCCAACCCCGTAAGAATAATCACAGTTCAAGGTTTCCCTCACTTCAGAATTCAAAACCACTGCTCTTCAAAGCAACTTTAAAACAGATTTCAATGTACAATGAGATGTACACTATTATGGGAGATTATGCAGAGTACAGTGGTAATTTCTTAATGTGTTTCTACTTATGAGATACATTAGCTACGACATAAATAAACAAAATACCTCAGTAATTTATTACCTGGCACAATAATCACAACATGAACCCACTACAAGTATTTGGTTAAGACAGGTGAAAGTTCTAGTTTATTAAATCCCAGCTACAAAGGCAATCACTGCAGTGACTTGCACACTGGTTAATCACTGAAAATCTTCAGTTCTGAATGCTAAATGTTCCAATTTGCAAACAAACTTACCTTCATTGCAATTTCAGGAAGGTAGTGGGGGTTGCATAACTGTGTTGTGATGTAGAACCGGAAGTTAGGAGAATGCTCCAATACTTTGTCGCCCAGTCGAATCATATCCACACCTCCTCGCCTGTAAATCTGCTTTACAAGGACTGGCTCTGTAAATTAACACAATATACAACTATCAGATATTGCTTTACTTTGTATACTTCCTGCAAGGAGTCTGAACTTTAATCTCTCTCCAGGCACGTTAGAAAACTATGCTTTCAATTTATTCATGAACTGTTTTTAGTAAATACATTGATAAACAATGATTACATTTCAATTCTAGCACCTCTTCCTAATTATGTTCATCTTAGCATGCACAGTTTTCTTTAACTTTATCTACCATGTACAAAGGCACATGGTTCTTCACCATGGTCAAAGTTTTTCATTTTGGGTGTGGCAATTTAAATTTTTGTTAGAGAGCAATTCACACAATAAAATATACAAAATACAGTTTTAAACTTGTTAGTCCCAAACAAATATCGGTTTTTTTAAAGAAAGACTGCTTGTACACAGATTTTCAAATACTCATATTCATTATGCATCAGTTTTTATTAGAATCAAGTTTTTTCACATTTTTCTGTTGTGCTACAGCTCAAATAGGGCCTAGGCTGCCTCATTTTGAGGTTTGTACATTACACACAATTAAATGCCATACTGCGTTCATTGGATAAAGGTTAAGTCATGCTCTTAACCAGATTATTCAATACAATTTGTGCATTAAATGACAAATTTCTAGCACAAAATCACATTTTAGGTTTCATATTTTTTATTAATTTTGAAACATTCTGGCACACATGTCAAGATCTTTGTACAGGAACAACTGGAAAATAAGCAGCCCGTTGTACCAAGAACTATCAATAAATACTGTTTCTACCTCAAGATATTTCACTCTTTTCACTTTTTTTTTTTTTTGCCAGCTCAGATGTTTGCTTACTGTCATATATTTTAAGTTGATACAGAAATACAAGTTCTTAATTGATTTTTTGCAAAGAAAATTTAAAGTAGCATATTCCATGCTTATAATAACCCAGTTTTTCACAGTGTGAGAGCAGGTTACATTCAATGTCAGTTTAACTAGACAACTATATATGTAAGTGATATCCAATAAACAAAGAAGGCTATAACTTTGTATGCAGAATACTTCCATCTGCTGTAACTAAAGCAAAAGAGTTTCAGTCCGAATGCACTCCATTAAAATCCCATGCTTGTTCACGCTGCAGATTACATAACACAAACAATTACGTTGCATCGCACTGTGTGAAGCAAATGTGTAAAAACCAGTGTAGTCAGAATGTGACATCATTTCCCACAGATTAACACGGAGTTGCTTGTCTGTACTTCTGCCTGGAATCAACCTTGGAGATTAAGCTACGAATTGAGAGCATTACTTCATCATGACCTACTTGCAACAAATTGATTAAATGGTAAACTGTTTAAGACTTTGATGTAAAAACATATCAAATGGGTGAAATATTTGCAGAAATGTAAATTTTAATGCTTTTTATACAGGAAATCTTTCTACATGGAAAATGTATTAAAAGATCAACGTATGTTCATCACATGGGTAAATTTTGGTACTGATTTGTCTGACATCTCAGGCAGGAAGACTTCTTAAGCAGGTTTCACTGCACTTGTACAGACTTGAAAATAAAGATCTCTATTTAAAAAATAAATTGTTCTATAATAAGACGAGTTGTAATTATATTCCTTACCTAGTGTAGCATTAATTTCTTCTGCAACGTTTTCCAAAATAACTGGCAGTCCTATCTGTATGGCATTTTCCAAGACTTGAATATAGTTTGCATCAGTTAACCTAATTATTTGTAATTTGTTTCCCTTTTCCATACTTTTAACCCATTTATTGGCTTGACCTGAAAAAAAGAATAAATTAAAGAATTTTTTTTTTTTTGACAATGTAGTATGTTTGAAGTATTTATAATACTCACATTCCTTTTCCACCAGAGATCTCAGTGCAACAAAGATATCCTTTTGCTTCACCAATATGTAACGTACTTACATAACCTGTAACCTTTTTATATATATATATATATAAAACTTCCCACAGAAGACTGAAAACCTGGAACCTGGTGGTTTTTTTTTATACAGTGAATTTAAGTAAATATGTACAGCAGAGTTAAGAAGAGAAGTAGGCTTTGTGAAAATGAAAATACTAAAATTCATGACAGGCGAGACCACCAAATAATTCAATTGACAATTACTGGTAGAGTGAAGGAATAGCAAAGAAACAATTAAGCAAGGCTACACTTTCAAAGAGTTGGCTCTTGTAAGTTTCAACACTTGGACAAAAATCTGAAAAGTCATGGTTCCTGATGTGTATGAACATCAGCAATTTGCGGTATGTGCTCCAGGAAAAGGTAAAGGTACGAAGGCAGTGGAGGATTAGCACTGATATCAGCATGTGAGAGGTACAAATAGGCTACTTATGCAGCTATGATCTTCAGGACACAGAGGAGGATATTCAGTGCTTACATATGAGTATATGGGAAGATGAGGTGGTGGAATTGAAAGCAGGTAGAAAATAGAAGATGATATTATCAAGTCTGTGTGGTGGAGGAAAACTAATCTTATGATAATATTTGTTTCTTTCTACAAGGTACAAACAATTTGTATGCTCAAATTTTCAGGAGAGAAAATTTATTCTTCTTACATATAGTTATAGTAATAAAATATTTATTTTACAAAAATAGGTTTTAAGAACAATTACAGGCTTGGGGAATCGAGACTCATATTGTGAAGTCTTTAAAGAGCTTAATATTCTTACCTTAACATCGCAATATATATATATTTACTTTGTTTCATGTTTTGTTATCTCGAATCAAGACAAAATTGCGTCTGTCTCAGAGATGCATAGAATACTCACAAGACAGGTAAACAACTTACCAGCCTATGCCCAAATCAACACTATATCAAAGAGGTATCATTAGTATGGGTATTGAGATGTAACATGTTACCACCTTTCATGTATGATAATAATAAAACATTTAAAACCCTTTTAAAAAGGTTTCTTTATTCTAATTTGTTTTATATATTAGATGAGCATATTAATTATTCAGGGACCGCGGTAGCACACTGGTTAAGGTGCTGCGCTACAAATCGGAAGGTTGCTGGTTCGATTCCAGATGGTGTCAATGGAAATTTTCATTGATATAATCCTTCTGATCATGCAATGGCCCTAGGGTCGACTCAGCCTCTAACAGAAATGAGTACCAGGAGCATTTCCTGGGGATAAAGGCGGCCGGTGCATAAGGCTAACAACCTTACCACCATCCTGTGCTGTTGTCATGTAATCTGGGAACCTTAACTTCCTGGAACCCTCTGGGCCATTCCAGGCCTGTAACAGGACTGCTTTACCTTTTTATATTAATTATTCTTCAACATAGATCTTGGTAAAATCCACATGAGCTGTTGCTGTAATTGAAACAGATTCAAGTAATACCCATATATATTTAATTTTAAATGATTTTTACGTGATTTTTTATTAGACAATGATGTATTTTGCAACTGATATATATATATATTTCGACTAAAAACACAAACATTATTAATCTTCACTTAACATATAATGATTCGCAAATATTTAATACAAATAACACAAAGTTTTTAGGCATAATGATTGACAATAAGCTATCATGGAAAAGTT
>Ga0123357_10012843_pt1 | contig 10820 bp, 11 predicted proteins | sample TergutEmb28metaG_FD_89873 | JGI IMG/M metagenome (GOLD analysis project Ga0123357, IMG submission 89873) | Embiratermes neotenicus P4 segment gut microbial communities from Petit-Saut dam, French Guiana - Emb289 P4 | ecosystem: Host-associated > Arthropoda: Insects > Digestive system > Gut ... | reverse complement strand
TGCTACAGGCCAAATGTGCTTCAGGCCATATGTGCTACAGGCTATATGTGCTACAGGCCATATGCGCTATAGGCCATATGTGCTACAGGCCATATGTGCTACAGGCCATATGTGCTACAGGCCAAATGTGCTACAGGCCACATGAGCTAGAGGCCATATGTGCTACAGGCCATATGTGCTACAGGCTATGTGTGCTACAGGCCATATGCGCTAAAGGCCATATTTGCTACAGGCCATATTTGCTACAGGCCATATGTGCTACAGGCCATATTTGCTACAGGCCACATGAGCTACAGGCCATATTTGCTACAGGCCATATGTGCTACAGGCCATATCTTCTACAGGCCATATGTGCTACAGAAAATATGTGCTACAAGCCATATGTGCTACAGGCCAAATGTGCTTCAGGCCATATGTGCTACAGGCTATATGTGCTACAGGCCATATGCGCTATAGGCCATATGTGCTACAGGCCATATGTGCTACAGGCCATACGTGCTACAGGCCAAATGTGCTACAGGCCACATGAGCTACAGGCCAAATGTGCTACAGGCCATATGTGCTACAGGCCATATGTGCTACAGGCCAAATGTGCTACAGGCCACATGAGCTACAGGCCAAATGTGCTACAGGCCATATGTGCTACAGGCCATATTTGCTACAGGCCATGTTTTCTACAAGCCATATATGCTACAGGCCATATATGCATATATTACTAACTATTTACAACACTGCATATCGTTTTCAACTGTTCAAACAACTGAAGCGGATTTCAGAGGGCAGGTCGGATTTGTGAAAAAGAAAACAACTTCCGGAAAACAGGATTGTGTTAAATTGTGTGTGTGTTTGTGTTTGTGTTTGTGCTCTACAGGTCTGTGCTAGAACAGAGACTGAATGGGATATTTTGTATGAAGCCAGAGGGAGTAGCAGGAGGATGAATATAATTGCACAGTGAACAGCTGCATGATTTGTACAGGTGAGTGAATGTTGGTGGGAGGTGAACTGAAAGACAGTGGGACAGATGGGGCAAGGGATACGAACTGGAGAAATTAAAAATACACAGATAATTTCATTTGGATTCCCTAACAGGAAGAGGCAATTTGGTGGATTTAGGCTTAGATGAAATGTTACAGTTATTGTGATAAACTGGACATAAAGTGTTACAATTATATTTGCCCTCCGTTCAGTAAAATAGAAATTTTTCCTTCGCTATACAAGATCTGCTAAGAGAACAACAAGTCAATGAGGATTAAGATTCTTTAATGATCTGCAAAATTATACCGAACTGAATGACGTCTATTGTACGCTACTTCCTTCGTACAATTTTTAGGGTTTTGTGTTTTAAAATGGCGTGCTAACAGCTTGCGTGACAAATGTGGAGACTTTCGAAACACAAGTAGTTGTTGAGTTAGTGACTGTATTTCAGTACATGTATAAATAATTGAACTTGACACGACGGAATTAATCAAGATATATAGAACTATAATTTTGCCTGTTGTTTCGTATGGGTGTGAAACTTGGTCGCTGCCATGGAGAGAGGAAAGAAATCTGAGGGTGTCTGAGAACATGGTGTTGAGATGAATATTTGTACCTAGGAGGGACGAGGTAACAGGTGAATAGAGGCGATTGCAAAACGAAGAGCTAAATGATCTGTACACCTCACACAAAATTGTGCGGGTGATAAAATCGAGAAGAATGAGATGGACCGTTCATGTGGCGCGTAAGGTTGAGGTGAGGGGGGTGTATAGGGTCTTGGTGGGAAACCGAAGGGAAGTAGACCACTGGGGAGACCTAGGCAAAGATGGGTGAATAATATTAGGATGGGTCTCCAGGAGGTGGGAAGGGAGTATATGGACTGGAGTGGGCTGGCCCTGGATGGAGAGATTTGGTGGACGCTTGTGAGTGCGGCAATGAACTTTCGGGTTCCGTGAAATGTGGGGAATTTCTTGACTAGCTGCAGACCAGTTAGCTTCTCGAGAAGGATTCTGCACCATGGAGTAAGTAAGTACGACTGACTAAACATAAATTTGGCTTATGAAACACAGCTGCATTTACTTAAGACTGATCCAACACGCTAGACAGATGGTGGCGTGAAAAGGCTGTGGCTTGAAAGAAATCTAAAATGGATATTAAACTTTTTGCGCCGGAATTATTATTTTTTTTTAATTTTAGCACATCCTGAATATTAAATGTGAATAATACAGGAACGAAATATGTTAGAATTATGAAACAAACTGCATTTTGAAAAGAAAGAATCGGAGAGTATATACCATGTTTAAAATATTCAGTAACTGTATTTGTTCAAAAAATATATAAAATGAAACATTCAAAGGTTAGCGGTGCGGTACGATCACTATAGTCGTCGTTAGGCGTCAAAAGTTTAAAGGTTATTAGCGAATGATAAATGGAAATTGCTAGAAGTATCTAGAATATAACTGGCACTTTGAGACCAAATACTGATGAAAGAATCTAAAGTGGTTTGTTAATTTAGTTACACATATATTTTGTCTACAACGGCTTTGGTGGTCTACGTGTAGCGTGCTGGCTATTACTAAACAATTTTTCGGGTTCAAACCCGGTCGAAACCATCCGGGGGGAAGTAAAGCCGTCGATCCCATGTCGTAGATTTGCGGCATTCTGCTGCATATGATATTGTACTTTTAACTATTGCTTGATAAGGGTGAGTCTTTGTTTTGTGGGTTTCATCACAAAATGCTGTTTAGTTTCGTTTTAGCTGCTCGTCCTCCATTAATTCTCTCAATAATTTGTGGCTCGTGATTTCCATCTTTGGTTATTCTTACGCCCAAATAAGTATATTCATTTACATGACTTATTATCCACTTCCCGATTTCTAGTTGAATATCTCTCGATCTGTCTCCTATGGCCACACATTTAGTTTTCTTGAAACTTAGTTTTAAACCCCACAATTCACACTCATCTATTAATTTCCTTGTCATGTATTCTAAATCCTCATATTCTTGTGCAATTAATAATTGATCATCTGCAAATAGCATTGAATATATTGCCGTTTCCTGAATCTCCAATCCCATCTTTGCACATTTTTCTGCCAATTTTCTAAAGCATTCTCAATATATAATTTAAATAAAGTGAGTGATAAACTGCATCCTTGTCATAGTCCTTTTGTTATATAATATCCTGAAGAAAGTTGTTTCGAAATTTTAATTTTGGAAAAAAAAATTTTCATACAATCTCTTTATTGCCTTAATGATACCGTTCCTAACATTGCAGTGTTCTAACTCTTTTCATAAGTTTTCCAGTGGCACACTGCCATATGTTATCTCTACAATCTTCAAATAATAAGTATAATGGATGACTAAAACCAAGTTTTTTCTATCAGTTGCCTTAAACGAAATATATGGTCAACTGTAGATCGACCCGCCCTAAATCCTTCTTGTTATTCTGTTTCTATCTTCAAAAATTCCTGTTCCAAATATGTTTTATAATTTTTCCATATAATCCACAAAAATATTCAATACTGTAATTCCTCTGTAGTTTTCATATTCGTCCTTCTTTCCTTTCTTATGAATAACCGAAATATGTCCTATTTCAAAACCATTGGGAATTGTGTCACCATTTAAGCATCGTTCAAAAATTTGTCTAAATAATTCATATAAACTCTCAGTTCCTGATTTTAGTAATTCTGCAGGTACTCCTGCTACTCCACAGGATGTATTACTTTTTAAAGATTTGTGTCATTTTACCATTTCTGTATCTAGATTACATTTATCCATTCGTATTTCATTCGAACCAAATTCAATTTCTTGTTTTCTCACGTAGCGTTCCATTTTTTCTCTTAAAAGTCCCTTAAAATATGTTTCCTATTTACCAATAAGTATGTGGTTAAAGCGTTGTCTTCCATTTTCATTTTTCCTTAAATTCTTCAGTATTCTCCATTCTTCTGTGATTCGTTTACCACACAAGTAGCTTTCTGCTGTATAACATGCGTTTTCCCAGGTTTTGTTTTTCTCTCCTCTTATCATTAATCTAATTTTTCCTTACAAACTTCTAATTTCTGTCCTGGCCTGTGGGTCTTTTGAACTAATATATTTCAAGTATTTTTCTCTTTTTTCTTTTACCAATTGTCCACTTTCTTCATTCCAGTAATAAAATGGCTTAGTTTTACTTCTCAAAATTTTCTCTCCTAGTGCTCCTTTCGTTGCTTGGTGAATGCATTTAACAAGATGATGATAACATTCTTCTGTACTTTCAAAAATACCCACTCCAAGTTTCCCAACTAATTTCTTCTTATATATAAAAACGGGTTCTTTCGTCTCTTGAGCTATCTATATTATATATTGGTGACTGTAATAATTCTACTGCACAGTCTGTAAAGTTATCCTTTGATCCATTTCATTGATTTTTGCTTTTACTAAATAATGTTCAATTCCAACATTCATTTCTCTAAATACACTTACAAATTGAAAATTTAAACCAGAATTACATTTCGCAATAATGTAATCTATTATAAATCTTAGCTCCTGTGTGTCTTGTTGCCATGTGTACTGATGTATCATTTGGTGTTTAAAATATCCGTTCAAACGATTTAATGAATTTTGTTCACACATATCTATCAATTTTTCAGAATTACCGTTTATTATTTCTTCTCCAAATGGACCCACTGAAAAATAATTAATTTTTTCCCCTCTTCTACTATTCAAATCTACTACAATTAAAATTTTCCAAGAGATTCCTATTTCAAATATTACTTCATTTAAATTCCAATAAAATTCTAATTTACTAGAGCATTTTCGTCATCATTTATTGCATAAATTCCTAAAATGAATAATTTATACCTAAATAAATTCACGTGTAACTTTATCACATTTCAATTTACTGCCTCCCAAGTCATAATATAACACTTGTATCTCTTTTTAACTAAAATCGATACTCATATTTTGCTCTTTTCTCTTTTGGAATTCCACTATAAAATTGTTAGTACGGTCCTAGTATTTAGACTCAATTTCCTTTTCTCTTCGTTGCTATTAATATTTTAATGTCTTGTTTTAATTCAACAAAGCCCATTATAAATTCTCCTGTTTTGTTTCTTATTCCTTTTACATTTATCGTGTTTATATGTATATAGTCCTCTTACATAGTTTATGTCGCCGTAAGTTCCATCTATCCTGAGTGTTTCTAATGGGCTTTTTAAAAATTTTCTTTTTTGTCCATGAGCAGGGGCTTGACCTGCTGCATCAACACACAACCTGGAGGTCCAGGTGATTTTTGATTAAGATTTCTTTCCTCTAGCCCTTGATATGGCAGTAACGAACTGCAAGGCAGCAGTGCTAGTTTTGGTCCGCCCCGCGTATTTTATCTCCCCGGTACCTGCCTTATCCGGTGAGCATTCCCCTATCCACCACCCGGGGAGGCGCCCGATAGAAGTCTAGCAAACTCTCACGGTTAAAATACACATAAAATTTCAGTTGGAAACTATTACAGGAGCAGGCGCTTTGAGAGATCTAGGCCTAGTTGAAATGTTAAAAGACAACATTATGAACTGGACACAAAAGATTAAAATTCCAGTTGCCTTCCGCTCAGCAAAACACAAATACTTACTTGCTATATCAGTTCTGATAAAGGAACAAACAGTCATTGAAGATTAAAATAATAATACGATTTTTAAAATTAGGCAGAATTGTATGAAGTCAATTGAACATTACTTGAGTCTTACTGTTCTTAGGGGTTTGTGCGTTAACATAGCGTGCTAACAGGTCACGTGACCGCCATGGGATTGTTTCGAAATAGGTGCTGTAGTAATGTTTGCAATTGGATACACGTATTAATAATTCAAACGTGACACGTCAAACAAACATAACATTCGCGATTTTGAAACCCAGTTGCAATGTTGAAAGCAGATCGAACACTTTAGACAGAATGTGGCGTGACAGCTGAGTTGCTAATGGTTGGTTGAGGGAAATGTGAAAGGAATATGAAATGTTAGTAGCGAAAGGAGAAGGTAAGCAGCTGGACGTTTTGAGAATATAATTGTCACTTTGCGACCAAATATTGATGTAAGTATCAAGTGTTGTTTGATTCAATATTTAAATTCACCAAGACCCAAAAATTAGGTGGGGAGAAAATTCGTTTTAATGTTATCAAGAATAACAGTTTTCGGTAACATTCCAGTGAGTTCTCAACAGAACTGCTAAATATTAATATCTCTTCAGATATAACTCCATGTCGACCGCTATATAATTATCAATATTCGCTGCAGGTTAGTGCCTCCACCTTCACAGTTCAAACAGTCAAACACTTGAAGCTGTAAGCAATTCACACCAAATACCGAAAGACACCAACCTTCACCAACATCGCTGTACCAATCTGCACTGCAGCCAGCCCACACTTTACCGTACACCTCAGTTCCAGACACTCGCACAGCATTCAATTTCTGCTGCTAATTTAACTGGAAACGTAACAGCAAAGGAAACTTCTTACTGTGCATCATCACCTGGGCACTAGATACAGGTGAGTTGTTAGGCTCACGTCTCACCCGCTTTATCCCTAGTGAAGGCCAGTACTTACCAACCAACACGCTGCGTGAACAACAAAGCCAATCCGGACGTCCTGGAAGGGACAAGAAACAATCATTCTTACCGGAATTATAAACCTGGGATCCTACAGCGCACAGTCTCGTTGACTGAACAATTTTCTTGAAGAAATCTCAAGTTCAGAAGGTTAGTAACTTACTGACAAATGGTTGTTGCGGTGATTAGTGCAGTTTTATGTACCCTTCTCTTCCAGTTTTTCTTGTTATGTACTTCATTTTGCCATACGGCGATGTCAGTAGGGAGTAAAAAATGGGCTGAATGTGAGTAAAGGATTAAAAATGGACTTAGTATGGGTTTATGAAATGAATATATTTAGAAGTAATGTTAGTAATACTGAATCCACTAGATGATGACGATTATTATAGTGATAAGAAATGGAGCGGATTTAAGTGCGTCCATTTCATCACGTTGTGGCGCATTCTCAGGTAGCGATGGAAGGAAATGTCCTACAGATAAGCATAGCTACTAATATATTGAAAAGACAGTATCGGACAAGCGACAAGGGGTGTACTCCTGTTTGGAGTTTGCGTAAAATGCTGACAACTCAAGACCGTGTAAGCTTACTGCGTTACGGAACATTTGACAAACTTCGGACAGAGACGGATCATTTGGCCCGAGGTAAGAAATGGGAATTTTTCGAGTGGCCGTGAAATTGGTACCTTCTCACGAAGGACTCTGTTTAATTGATTTAGTTAATATTTTTAATTAAATAAAGAGTATTAAGGAGCGAGCAGAATATCAAGGTCAGCCTTCAGAAATGAAATGAATTTGACATGAAATAAATATATATTGAATTTTGGGTAAATTTGAAGATAATTTGAACTAAAGTGAACAGGTACAGCGGGTGGTGGAAGACATACCGAAGGGCGCCGACAGTTAAACTATGCAGGTAGAGGAGACAGAGAACAATGTGAGAATTGAGAGGGAGACCAAGTGTGTCGTTCGGTCTATGACGTGAAACAGTACAATAATAATCGTTTATTCCTATAGTAATATCATGTACGGTTGTTATTCCAAATTCACTGTCACAAAGACTAACATGTCTGAACCTGCACCTCAATACATATATACAGCTGCAAAAATCTGTAATTCTTGGCACATGTTGAATTGTAAGGAACTTTTTTACTGAATATAAAACCACCGAGTCTAAACCTGTTGATTACTGCATCCCAGGATAGGGGAATATTTCCCAGCCAAAGCTGAGAAATGAAAAGTTCGATAATAATATTAATATAAGGGTCGCAGAAGTAATAACCAAAATACCACGTGGCCTGGTGACTCACACAGAACAATCAGATGAATGATTTCGTTAAGCAGCGCAACTGCACATTTCAGTGTGAATGTAGTACAGACAGCAGCAAAATGCGACACACAAAACAGAACAGATAGCTGCTGCAGCAATATAATTACGTAGCTTGCTCCAGAAATGTGGTACTGCGGACTGCATACAGACTGTAATTATTTTCGCGAAACGCTATCAAAAATTACATCAATTCACACTGTACTAAGGCACAATTCGTTCTAAGATTTATAATTTGAATGGTTACAAGCAAGAAAATACTTTAAACAAAATGCAACAGACTGCGTTATATACAGACCGTTACATTCGGTAAATCACAGCAGCGTACACATTCGTGTAGCTTCTGCCGTTCACTGTGACGGCTATCGTTTACTAGGATGTAACACAGTGCAAACATACAGACATTTAACGTCACTGGCGACGAAATATTCTAAGGCCAACATTGTGATAAAAAATGAAGATTGACACAGTGCTTTCCTCCGATTTTTGTAAAAGATGCACGGCGTTACGTTCCGATAAACAGTAAATCGGATTATAATTCACAGCATTATTAAGAATATAATTCAGATGAATCGATGGCTTTTGTACATGCTAATGCACTTCTCTTTGCACATGACAACAGCCGAAATGACAGCATGCTGCAGCTTTTGCTGCTGACTGCGGTCACTCAAGCTGTCGTAGCGCTGACACACAACACGCTGACCACAGACCAACTGCACACTGTCCTGTGGGTTCGGACCGTCGCACACAGACACTTGGCGCCTGGACGACCTCTCGTCGTCTCGATGCCACGCACAACGCTGGACGTCGCCCGCAGCCCTCTCTGTGATCGTCTGCCACAGACGGACGATCTGCAGACGGTAAGCGTATTACTGGGAAAATTACACGAGGGAACAAGATGGCCGATAGAACTGTTCCGAACAAGCGGAGATGAAACTGCAGGCAGATCAGTTTTACAGCACAGTTACATTCTGTTTGTGTCGAACGGAGAGGCGTGGAGCAGCTTAAATGAGACGATTGAAAATCAATTGGAGTATCTTAAAGACAGCACATCCTGGAACCGTAGAGGAAGGTTTCTTGTGGTGGCAACTGAAGGCAGCAATGAACCAGCACATTTACTGGCTGCCCACAAATGTTTTATACTGTGGCAGGTGGCCAGATATTTCAACGTTGTAGTCTTCATCTCAACCCAATTTCCATATCTTCCACTGCATGCTAGGAGCACCACAAAGACAACAGAAGCTGACAGGCTGAACTTGTACACTTCATTCCCTTACGAATTGGGAGGGTGTGAAAAGTAGCAAGGAAATATCCTGTTAGATGAATTGGACTATGAAAATATTGGCAGATTTTCAGTAAACGTACATCTGTATCCTGAAAAGTTAAAACGAATTTCATGGGTTGTCCCATTAAAGTGGCTGTATTAGGACACGACGCCGGTGTGATTATTACAGAAAATTTCACGCAGAATTGTTAAAGTAATATTTATAAATTAACATACATACGGATTGAGATAGATAAATTGGTTTGTGAGAAAATGAATCTGACAACATTTTTCCATGCACCATTTCTACATTTGGATCTCGACTCTTTTTAATAAGAGTTTGGTGACTTGGAATAAGATTTATTTGATGTTTTAACAGGATTCATTCCTTTGATTCCCATCGTTTTGATGTCTTTGTTCGACGCCACAATACCCTATGAACATATCAGTGCCAACATGTTTGTTCCCTGTCCAAAAGCTATTCCCGGAAGAGAAAAGATACTGAAAACTTTCTCGCTCTCTGTGTGGTTGACAATTGGCTTTGTGTTGCTGCTAACTACAGCTTTGTTCTGGTGTGCCGGTAATGGTCCCTAGAGGTATGTGTGTAATGCGACACACACATATCAGTCACTGTCCAAATGTTTCCATTACACTTGGGCTGTTTTTGTGGCAGTGTCTGTTCCACAGTAGGCCACAACTTCTGGCCTCGTGGTTATCTTCTTTCTGTACGACTCTTTCTGTTTCGCTATTAGCAGGGTATTCCAAGCATTCTTCGTTTCTTATCTGGTGGAACAGAAATATGAAAAGAACTTTTGAAGAACCGTTCGATTCAGACTTATTTTATGGCGAAATTCCAAGTAAAAATTTTGCCAAAGAAACTGTACCATTCCCAGAATTTTCTAGGTTCCTCGAAGACAAGAAACTTAAGGAAGACTGCAGCGATTTACGGAAATGTATTGAAAGAATGGTGACAAAAAGAGACATAAGTATAATTCATAATCCCTGTTATGTTAATCGTGACGTTAGGGAATTGGGGACAAATTTTCAGGAAAGTTGTCTGCTCCCTTCATAAATCTTTAGGTACTCTTGGTGTCATATTGCTTTTTATGAAGGGAAATCCGCTTCTGGAGAGATTCAAAATTCTAATGAGAAGATATTTGGACACCGGTTTCCCAGAAAGTTGTTGGAGGGAAGAGCAGCATCGAGTTTCTTAGAGGTGTCGAAGCAGATTTAGCGAAGCAGCTGGTAATGAATTTTTTCGTGTTCCCTCTTTCTCACTTAATGCCGGTAATTTTGGTACTGATTGTAGGAACTGTCTTCAGTTTTGTTGTGTTTATTGCTGAGTTAATTGTGAAATGTCTGTGCAAAAGTAAGAGAAAAATTATTCGCTCATTTGAACATTGGGAATTTTGCGTTAGTATAATCGCTCACATTCATGATGTAGATTCTTACTTTTAGCAGTCACATTGCGCGTGTTCTGGCTACATTATATGTATGCATGCATGTATGTGTATATTTTTGTATGTATATATGTATGTATGTATGTATGTATGTACTATGTATGTATGTACAGTAGAACCTTGGATTGCGAGCATAATCCGTTCTAGAAACGTGCTTGTAATCCAAAACACTCGTATATCAAAGTGAATTTTCCCATAAGAAATAATTGAAATGCAGATGATTCGTT
>Ga0123357_10012839_pt1 | contig 10821 bp, 10 predicted proteins | sample TergutEmb28metaG_FD_89873 | JGI IMG/M metagenome (GOLD analysis project Ga0123357, IMG submission 89873) | Embiratermes neotenicus P4 segment gut microbial communities from Petit-Saut dam, French Guiana - Emb289 P4 | ecosystem: Host-associated > Arthropoda: Insects > Digestive system > Gut ... | reverse complement strand
GTTCATCAACCATGACCTGGCCGGCTGGCTTCAGAAACGAGACATCGCGTTCACCCGATCCAGGCCCTACAAAAAGAACGACCAGGCAACCGTCGAAAGCAAAAACAACCACGTCGTGCGTAAACACGCGTTCTACTGGCGTTATGACACCGCTGAGGAACTGAAGCTGCTGAACGAGCTTTGGGAGTTGGTCTGTTTGCGGTTGAATTTCTTCACCCCGACCCGCAAACCCGTCGGCTACGACCAAACCGGCGACGGGCGACGCAAACGGCTCTACGACAAGCCCGCCACACCCTGGCAACGAGTCAAAGCCTCCGGCGTCCTCACCGACACCCGCCAGGCCGCCGTCGAGCAGCGGATCGCCGGCGTTAACCCCGCCGACCTGACCCGCCAGATCAACCACATCCAAACCCGGCTGATCGAGTTAGCCCGCGACAAAACCCAGGCACTCGCCGACACCAGACGCCTCGACATGGCATCATTGACACAGTCAATCCAACGACTGACAACAACGAAATGACCGCAAGCCCTCACGATCAAACCGTGTGAGGCACCAACAATCACTTCGCGATCATTCTGTCGTGAGGCACCTCGATTCATAAAAATAGTGACGTCCAATTCACAAGTTGAGATACCATCATTGAACGGCGTGTCGCGCCCCTGATCAGCCAACGCATGGCCGAGACGCCGGTGCTGCTGCTGGAGGGGCCGCGAAGTGTCGGCAAATCGCTGCTGCTGACGCGATTCGCGCAGGATATCGGGCAACCGGTGCTTGACCTTGACCAGACTGCCTACCGTCAGCTCACCCAAGATAATCCGTCTACTTTGATACAAAGCCGTCCGCCGGTGATCATCGACGAATATCAACGAGCGCCCGTCTTGCTCGACGCGATCAAGGCCCAACTGAATCACGGCGCCAAGCCAGGTTCGTTCGTCTTGGCTGGTTCATCCAGCTTCGACTCGCTACCGACAGGCACGCAGGCGTTGACTGGCCGCCTGCAGCGTCTGGCCGTTATGCCTTTGACACAGACCGAGATTGATGGGGCGCACCTGTTGCGGCTAAGTACCGACAAAATGGCCCGCCTCGACCCGGCAGCCCTGACAGAATTCGGTCATCTGCTGGAATCGTTCGTCGTCCAAGAAGCCATCCGCCAAACGACCTGGATGGACAGCCCCGTCACCCCCGGCTATTGGCGGACCAAGGACGGCGTCGAAGTCGATCTGGTGCTTGAACGCCATGACGGTGCGGTGATAGGAATCGAGGTCAGAGCAGGCGACCATGTGCCAGGTGCGCAATTGGCGCCGCTGCGGGCCCTGCGCGACCGCCTCGGTTCATCGTTCAAAGTCGGCATTGTTTTCTACCTGGGCCCAGCCAGCTATCGGGCGGACGACCGAATCCACGTCCTGCCTATTGATCGGCTCTGGAGATAGATTGTGGGCCTGTCGAACCATGACGTGGCTAAGCGGGCAAGAAATCAAACCAGACCGGGTGGCACAACAATAATGTGGTGCCACCAACTTGCTGCGGTGGTACTGTTGACGCCATGAGCACTGCTTTGATGGCTATTGTCGGGCCCAAGGGCCGCATCGTCATACCCCAAGTTCTGCGCGAACGCCACAGTTGGCAAGAAGGCACAGCGTTGCTTCTGGTGGACGACGGTGATGCCGTCCGCGTCACATCCGCCGAAAGCGCCCTGGCGAAGTTTCGCGCCTCGATTGCAGGCACGCCAAGCCCCGTCAAACAGCTTCTTGCCGAACGCCGCCAGGCAGCAGCCAAGGGCGAGTGATCTATGGTCGTCCTTGACTCGTCAGCGATCCTTGCGTTCCTTTGGGACGAACCAGGTACAGATGTCGTCGCAGAGGCGCTGCAGACCGGAGAGGCTGCTTGCACCGTCGCCAACTGGGCCGAGGTGGCCACGAAGGTGATGGCGGCGGGTGGCAGTTGGGACGACGCCGAAGAAGCTTTGTTTGGGTTGCGGCTGGCGATTATCCCTCTGACGGCCGACGACGCGGTGGCGGCGGGCCACCTATGGCTTGAGCACCGAAACCTGTCATTGGGCGACCGCCTCTGTCTGGCTGTGGCGATGCGGCAAAAAGCCCAAACTCTGACAGCCGACACCGAGTGGGCCGCCGTCACCCCGCTAGTGCAACTGATCCGCCCAGCTAAAGGCCAACAGGACGACACTGTGCAGGTACCGGGATACACCCCAGGCAGTTAAACGGCTGCAATCGGCCTTCAGGGGCCGTTTTGTCGGTGTCTTATCCACAAACTACCCAAAAATCCTGGACCAGACCCGTCCAAACTGGTAGACTTGCAGGGTTGCCCGGCCCGCCACCGCGCCCCTCACCCAGATGGCCGGATGCAAAAGAAAGACATCAGTGACTGACACCTATGAGCCTGACGGCATTGCGCCGGAAGACCAAACTGACGAACCCGATTGGCGTCTTGACGACACCGAGGCTGACATCACCGTCAAGGGCGAATACGACGCCGCCGAGATCCAGGTGCTGGAAGGCCTAGAGGCCGTCCGCAAACGTCCTGGCATGTACATCGGCTCGACAGGCGAACGTGGCCTGCACCACCTGGTCTATGAGATCGTCGACAATGCGGTGGACGAATCGCTGGCCGGCTTCGGCAACACCATCGACGTCACACTTCTGCCGGGCGGCGGTTGCCGCGTCATCGACAACGCCCGCGGTATCCCCGTCAAAGAGCACCCCACCGAGCACATCTCGTCCCTGACGGTCGTGCTGACTGTGTTGCACGCCGGCGGCAAGTTCGGCAACGGTGGCTACAAGGTATCCGGCGGTCTGCATGGCGTCGGCTCGTCCGTCGTCAACGCGCTGAGTTCAACGTTCATCGCCGACATCTATCGCGACGGCTACCACTGGCGCCAGTCGTTCACGCTGGGCACACCGGACGGCGACGTCGAGCAGCTTGAGGCTACCGACGCCACCGGCTCGACCATCACGTTCTTCCCCAGCGCCGACATTTTCGAGACGACCAACTTCAGCTACGAAACGCTGGCCACCAGGTTCCGTGAGTACGCTTTCCTCAACAAGGGCCTGACGATCCGGATCTCCGACGAGCGCCCCGGCCACGTCGACGAAAACGGCAACCAGATATCCGACACCTTCTGCTACCAGGACGGCCTGGTTGACTACGTCCGTTTCCTGACGGGCTCCCGCGAGACGCTCAGCCCGATCATTGACGTCGAGGCACACAACTCCGAGGCCGCCATGGGCGTCGAAATCGCCATGCAGTGGAACCTGGGGTACGCATCTAGCCTGCATACCTTCGCCAACACGATCAACACTCAAGAGGGCGGTACGCACGAGGAGGGTTTCCGTGCGGCGCTGACCAACACCATCAACCGGTGGGGCGAGAACTGGGGCATGATCAAGAAGCGCGAGGATCGCGTCGCCAACGAGGACATCCGCGAGGGCCTGACGGCGATCGTTTCGATCAAGCTGGCCGAGCCGCAATTCGAGGGCCAGACGAAGACGAAACTCGGCAACACCGAGGCCCGCAGCTTCGTCCAAAAGGTGGTCAATGACAGGCTCGGCGACTGGATGGAGCGCAACCCGTCCGACGGTAAGCGCATCGTTGCTAAGGCACTGGCCGCGGCGTCCGCCCGGGTGGCGGCGCGCAAGGCCCGCGAGGCGGCTCGCAACCGCAAGGGCCTGTTGGGTGGCGGTGGCTTGCCCGGAAAGCTGGCCGACTGCTCGTCCACCAGCCCCGAGGAATGCGAGATTTTCCTGGTCGAGGGCGACTCGGCTGGCGGTTCCGCCAAGGGCGGGCGCGACCCGAGGACGCAGGCCATCCTGCCCTTGCGCGGCAAGATCCTCAACATCGAAAAGGCGACGATGGACCGCATCTACGCCAATAAAGAGGTCGAGGCAATCATCAGCGCGCTCGGCACAGGTGTGGCGTCCGATCAGTTCGAGAACGCCGACGATTTCGACATCAACAAGCTGCGTTACCACAAGATCGTCCTTATGGCCGACGCCGACGTCGACGGTAGCCACATCCGCACGCTGTTGTTGACGCTGCTGTTCCGCTTCATGAAGCCGCTGATCGATGCCGGCCACATCTACCTGGCCCAGCCGCCACTGTTCCGTCTGCGCTGGACGAACAGCCCCCACGAACTTGCGTACACCGACGAGCAGCGCGACAAAATGCGCGACGAAGGCCTGGCGGCCGGCAAGAAACTGCCTCAGGTAAACCCCATCCAGCGCTACAAAGGCCTCGGTGAGATGGACGCCGCTGACCTCTGGGAGACGACGATGAACCCGGCCGGGCGTCGCCTGCTACAGGTGACGCTGGACGACGCGGCTGCCGCCGACCAGATCTTCACCCTGCTGATGGGCGAAGGTGTCGAAGACCGTCGTAAGTTCATCCAGCGCAACGCCAAAGATGTCAGGTTCTTGGACATCTGATGAGTGTGTATTCAAGCCAATTACTTGGGAGTCTGGCTCCAGCCGGCCCGAGCACACAGACGCCGTACTCGACGCACGGTCTGGGTGGGTGGTTGCGTTGGGTACGCGTCTGCGCCGTCGCCAGCTCGAACCGGCGTTCCGCCCGCCATGTTCGCCGCTCCTACGCTGCGCTACGGACCGCCCGCTCCCTGCTGACAAACGAGATGAGAACCAATGACTGAAACTCCAGTTGACGATACCGGCGACGGCGTCTTGGCGGCGAACGCACAGGGCGGGACTATTACGCAGGTTGACCTGCAGGACGAGGTATCGAGCTCGTACCTTGATTATGCGATGTCCGTCATCGTCGGGCGGGCGTTGCCCGATGTCCGCGACGGGCTCAAGCCCGTCCATCGTCGTGTTCTCTATGCAATGTATGACGGTGGCTACCGGCCTGACCGTGGTTGGAACAAGTGCTCGCGCGTCGTCGGCGAGGTCATGGGTTTGTACCACCCGCACGGCGATTCGGCGATTTATGACACGCTCGTCCGGCTGGCGCAGCCGTGGGTGATGCGGGCGCCGCTGGTCTCGGGCCAGGGCAACTTTGGTTCGCCGGGCAACGACCCGGCCGCCGCAATGCGATACACCGAATGCAAGATGGCTCCGCTGGCGATGGAAATGGTGCGCGATATCGACGCGGACACCGTCGACTTCCAGCCCAACTACGACAACCGCGAAACTGAGCCGGTTGTCCTTCCGGCGCGGTTCCCGAATCTGCTTGTCAACGGATCGACGGGCATCGCCGTCGGCATGGCGACGAACATCCCGACGCACAATCTGCGCGAGGTCAATGACGCCGTGCAGTGGGCGCTGGCCAACCCCGAGGCCAGCCAGGAAGACTTGCTGGACGCGTGCATGGCCCGCATCAAAGGCCCGGACTTCCCACTGGGCGCGTTGATCGTCGGCCGCAAGGGTATCGAGGACGCGTACCGGACGGGCCGTGGCTCCGTCATCATGCGGGCGGTCATCGACGTGGAAGAGGACGCCCACGGCAAGACGTCCCTTGTCGTCACGCAGTTGCCTTATATGTGCAACCCGGACAATCTGGCGACCAAGATCGCCGACCTGGTCAACGCTGGCAAGCTGACGGGCATCTCGGACATCCGCGACGACTCGTCCGCCCGCACCGGGCAGCGGCTCGTCATCGTCCTGAAGCGGGACGCCCAGCCGCGCGTCGTCATGAACAATCTTTACAAGCACACCGGCCTGCAGGACACCTTCGGCTGCAACATGCTGGCGCTGGTGGACGGGGTGCCGCGCACGCTGCGGCTCGACCAGTTCATTTCTTTCTGGGTGAAGCACCAGATCGAGGTTATCTTCCGGCGCACCAAGTTCCAGCTTGCTGAGGCCGAGAAGCAGGCCCACATCTACCGTGGCTTGGTCAAGGCTCTGGACATGCTGGACGAGGTGATCGCCCTGATCCGGCGTAGTCGCACCACGGATGAGGCGCGCGAGGGCCTGAAGAAGCTACTGGATATCGACGACGTCCAGGCCACCGCTATCCTCGATATGCAGTTGCGTCGTCTGGCCGCCCTAGAGCGCCAAAAGATCATCGACCGTCTGGCCGAGCTGGAGATCGTCATCGCCGACCTCAAAGACATTTTGGCGAGCGAGGCCAGGCAGCGCTCGATTGTCGGTAGCGAGGTGCAAGAGATCACCGACAAGTATGGCGACGAGCGGCGCACCCGCATCATCGCGGCCGAGGATGACTTCTCGGAGGAAGACTTCATCGAGGACGCCGAGGTGGTCGTCACCGTCACCATGGGCGGCTATGCGAAGCGGACGCCGATCGGCGAATACCGTACCCAAAAGCGCGGCGGCAAGGGCGTCAAGGGCGCCCGGCTGCGCGAGGACGACGAAGTGGCGCACCTATTCACCACGACGAACCACCACTGGATACTGTTCTTCACGACAATGGGGCGCGTGTACCGCATCAAGGCCTGGCAGCTACCCGAGGGTGGCCGCGACGCCAAGGGCGGTCACGTCGCTGGGCTGTTGAGCTTCCTGCCGGACGAGCAGATTGCCCAGGTGTTGGCTATCCGCGCGTACGACGATGCGCAATATCTGGTGCTGGCGACCAAGCACGGGTTGGTCAAGAAGACCGAGTTGCGCGCCTATGACAGCCCGCGCCAAGCCGGCCTGCTGGCGATTAACTTCAGGGACGCCGACGGCACCGAGCAGGACGAGCTAATCGGTGCCGAGTTGGCCAATGCCGACGACGATGTGCTGCTGATCTCACGCCACGCGCAGGCGATCCGCTTCACCTGTGATGACGAGCAGTTGCGTCCGATGGGCCGGGTGACATCTGGCGTCACGGGCATGCGCTTCAGGGCGGACGACGAGACCCTGTCAATGTCGATCATTCCGTCCGCCATGGACGAGGACGCCACCTTCGTGTTCACCGTCACTGACGGCGGCTTCGCCAAACGTTCGGTCGTGGCTGAGTATCGCGTCCAAGGACGCGGCGGGCTGGGCATCAAGGCCATGAAGATGAACGATGATCGCGGCGTCTTGGTCGGCGCGCTGGTTGTGACACCCGATGACAATGTCATGGCGATCCGTTCGTCCGGGCAGATCACGCGCTCGTCGGTGGCCGAGGTGCCGGTGCGCGGCCGCGACACCATGGGTGTCAAGTTCGTTGCGGTCAAGAATGGTGATCAGGTTATCGCCATCGCCCGGAACCCGGAATCCGAGGACGATGAGACCGACTCGCCGGTGACCGACGAGGCCACAGAACGTCCCGATGAGGCGCCCAACCCGGAAACTGGGGCTGGAGAAACCGACGCAAACGACGAAGAAACTATCAAGGAATGAGCCATCGAATTGCGCCATCCACCGAAATCAGGTCATAATTAGACGTTGCGCCCCAAGGAGGCCATGAATGAACAACCAGACTGCGCCACGTAATTCACGTCGGCGCATATCCGGTCAGCCAGCTGTGATGGCAGGCACGCCGATGCCGCCACCGACCGTCTTGCGGCCAAGTGTGCAGCCGGGCCAGCCGGCACCAGCTGGGCGTGCGGGGGGTAAGGATTCGACTGGGCAAATCGGCAAGGTGGCGGCACCTGGTGCGCGGTCGGCAGCACCGGCGCCAGCAGGACAGCCCCCGGTGCGCCCGGGGACGCAACCGGGCCAGCCAGTGCGCCCGGCTGCTTCAGGCGGCAGGCCGCCGACGGCGCAGGGGGCTCGTGCGCCCATGGCACCCGTCCAGCCAAACCACGGCAAAACCGGTGCCCGGCCCGCGGCTGGCAAGCGTCCAGTAGGCAAGGTCAAGCAGACGGCTAAGCAGGCCCATTTGCGCGTCACCAAGCTCGATTTGTTGGCCGTGCTGAAAATGTCGTTCCTATTTGCGTTCAGCATCAGCTTGATCATGTTCGTCGGCGGGTTTGCCCTGTGGCACCTGCTTCTGTTGAGTGGCGCCATCGACAGTGCCCAGAACTTGATCAACTCGGTGCTCGGCAATCCGGCCGCTGGCGGCGCCGCTAACCTTCAGTTGGGGCAATACCTGAATAACACCCGGGTTGTGGGCTTCTTTGCCGGCATCGCTGTCATCAACGTGTTCATCTTGACGTTGCTAGGCACGGTCTTCGGTGCGCTGTACAACCTGGCGTCGACGCTCTTCGGTGGCGTCGAGGTAACCCTAGAGGTCTAGAACTGTAGCTTTCGCGCTTAACCATTCAGCTACATCTTGTGCTGTCAATTTGCCTTCGGCCAGTGATAGACCCAGCGTGGCGAGTTCGTCATTAGTCACGGTGAGTTCAATGCCATTGCCGTGAAGAAACACCGCCATGGCAGTGACACCAACACGTTTGTTGCCGTCGACGAATGGGTGATTCGATATCAACCCGAAAGCCAGTCGTGCTGCTTTCTCAACCAACGATGGATACAACTCCTGCCCGGCGTAGCTGGCAAATGGTGCCGCTAGTGCCGATTCAAGCAGCCCCGCGTCGCGTAGTCCGTTACTGCCGCCGGTTTGGGTGATGAGCTTGTCATGTAATCTGAGCACCTGCCGTTTGGAAATGGCCTTCATGCGGCGAGTATCTCCAAAGCCGGGCGATATTGATCAATGAACCGGTCGGCGAACTGGTCAAGCTCATCGTCATCGATGTACTCACTTCGGGTGAGATCTGTCACGAGGTAGCTTGGCTTGTTGTTGCGCATCACCACCACTGGCCCTCGCTCTGATGCCAAGCGGGCGACTCGGGAGAAGTTCTGGTTGGCCTCGGTCATCGTGACTGTGGTTTCGGTGTCTATCAACATGATGCATGCCCTTCTAAGAAGATAATATCCTAGTTCTTGCATGGCAACTTGCGAGGGTCACAGGTGTGAAAACTGGCCATCCGCGGGGCTATTTCCAGGGAAGGACGCACGGGTGGCCAACCGTAACGCGTTTTTCGGCAGATATCGGGTGGTAACCGGCCATCCGGCGTCGTCCGTCCGAAAACAACCCTCCAGTTGGCTTGTTGTCACATCCAAGTGCCTTGGACCATGGCGATTGGTTGTCAAGCAATAGTTGACAATAGCAATTTGTCAATCTAGCATTGACATATGACTACTGATGCGCCTCAACCCAATGCTGAACCGACTAATGACCAGCCCGTCTGGCCCGTCTTTGATACCCGCCCTGACTTAGTCGAGCGCCTGAACACCGACCCAGCAGCGTACCTGGAACTCATCAAACTTGCTGTAGCTGATGACAACAAGACTTCCGGTCTCGTCACCGCTGCCGTCGCATCGGCCCGTCACGCCGGATGCACGTGGGAGCAGATCGGCGACGGTCTGGGTGTTTCGGCGCAGGACGCGCAGACACAGTACAGCGACCCGGAGCCGACTGCGGCCTCTCGGTCGTCTGACTCAATGGTCTTGGCGCCGGTGACGGCCCTCAACGAGATGACCGTCTTGGCTCGGGCTGGTATGTACGGCTGGCATGCCAGCGGCTATGGGATCATGTATTTCACAGTGGTGCGCGACACCCAGCAGTGGGAGCATGCGCGCACTGCCTTTACCACTATGCCCGCATCAGACGGCTGGCGGCCGGTCGGCCGAGGTTGGATGTGGTGGCGCTATTGGGCCCGTCCGTTGAATGTACCCGCCGTCCCGGGAGATCCGACGGCTGCTGATCTGGTAGCCGGCCGTCTGAGTGCATGAAGGCCGATGGAATTTGCCAACCTGCTTGTCTACGCTTAACTCATGAGCTTGGACAATGCACCCGAGGTGACGGGATGGGATCGGCTTGCCCACGCCATCCTTGACGGGCGGCCCGGCCTGGTCGACCGGCTGGCCACTGACCCCCAGGCCTACCTGGAGTTGATCTCCATTGCTGCCTCGGCGCGATCCGAGACGGCGGTGTTGCTTTCCGCAGCAGTCACGTCTGCCCGCCGCGCCGGCTGCACATGGGGGCAGATCGGGGACGTCCTCGGGGTGTCTCGTCAGGCGGCACAGCAGCAGTATGGGGAAGATACCGAAACCAGTAACGATGTCGGCCGGGAGTCCATGCTGCTGGCGCCGCTGACGTCGTTCACCGAGATGGACGTGCTGAACCGGGCTGGTCGGTACGGGTGGCACGGTGTCGAGTTCGGCCCCGCCTACTTCCGCGTCGAGCGGGACACCCGGCAGTGGGAGCATTTCCGCACCGTCTTGACTATGATGCCGGCGACGGACGGCTGGCAGCGCATCGGCTGGGGCTGGATGTGGTGGCGGTACTGGGCTCGTCCGCTGGATATCCCCGCATTGACGGGCAACCCATCGGCAACCGACTTTGTGAGAAACGAATTGCCCAATTGACCATGCTGACGGCGTCCGCCCAGGCACTCTGACACCTGATGCTATGCTGGCCACGTCGGCCTGACGGGGGCCTGCTGGGACCTGCAACCCCGGTCAACAACCACCAAGGAGAGGTGTCATGAGGGTTGAGGTAACCCACCTGACTAAGCGGTTTGGTCGTCTGAAGGCGGTGGACGACCTCAGCTTCACGGTCGAGCCCGGCCGCATCACCGGGTTTCTCGGCCCGAACGGAGCGGGCAAGACCACCACATTGCGGGCTGCTCTGCAACTTGTGACGGCCACATCGGGCGCGGTGACGTTCGAGGGCCAGCGGTACTCCGAAATTAAGCATCCGATGCGCCTTATCGGCGCCGGGTTGGAGGCGTCCAGTTTCTATCCCGGGCGCAGCGCCCTCGACCATCTGCGGACGATTGCACCCCTGGTGAAGGCCAACACCTCGCGGTGTCGCGTGGTACTGGACTTGGTCGGGCTCGGCAATGTGATGCACAAGCCGGTGGGGCAGTTCTCTTTGGGCATGAGGGGACGGCTGGAGCTGGCGGTCACGCTGCTGGGCAAGCC
>Ga0123357_10012836_pt1 | contig 10822 bp, 8 predicted proteins | sample TergutEmb28metaG_FD_89873 | JGI IMG/M metagenome (GOLD analysis project Ga0123357, IMG submission 89873) | Embiratermes neotenicus P4 segment gut microbial communities from Petit-Saut dam, French Guiana - Emb289 P4 | ecosystem: Host-associated > Arthropoda: Insects > Digestive system > Gut ... | reverse complement strand
TTGTCACATACGGGTGTGAAAATTTGTCTCTTACTGTATGTGATTAGAAAAAATGTGCTGAGTTAAGCATTTCAAGAAGACATAAATGAACAGTTATTTATGTTAGATAATTGGGGACTTAGTCATCACAAAAGATCAGGTGGTATTCTAGAAAACTGTGATAGGCTGGGAAACATTGTTACGAAGGGGGACAGTAAAATGCATACAAAAAATTCTTGGGAAAATTTCTTGAGAACATCCGGTCAGACGAAGACAATGAGATGGAAAGACATGCTAAGTGAATGGCTTTTGCTGAAGCTGCAGGAGGACATGCCAGACCTGATTTATCATCAAGACCGTGCCCGACCGCCTTTCCATAATGAGCGACGTCTTACCTACAAGAAAGTCTGTCTAATCGTTGGATCGGTCGTGGAAGTTCCATTAAACGGCCTCCGAGATCGCCAGGTCTGATACTGACGAATTTCTCGTTGTGGGGTTATATGAAAGACAGCGTCTAGGTCTCCCGCTGCAGACGACATCGCACAAGTTCAAGATGAGGATAAAAGAGACTTGTGCAAATTTGAGAGCGAAATTATGCATAACGTGTGGAACGAGGCTGAAAATCTGCCTGGTGTTAATCAAGCCACTCATGACGATAAAATTGAATTTTATTAATAACTAATTATTTTTATAAAACTTTTAACTGGTCTGTCAGTTGGCATGTGTTTGAAAAGTGTTACTTAATGTACCGCCGAGTAATAAAATATGAATTCGGAATTCCAGTTTAGGACACTTCGTAGGAGGGGACTTCAGAAAATGTGTCTTCGGACCGACGAAAATGTATCACGCGGTAAACGTTTGTCCATGTATTCAGGTAATGCTAGGTCATACTCTTTCGACTGAGAACTCGTGGTCTTTCTCAGTCCCTTGATGCAATTACTGGCATAAAATTTACAACTAGGCCCCTACCTTCCAAACTCCTTCCAATTCACTCTCAGGTTACTATTCAACGCTATAATTGATTAGAAGGAATAAATGATAGCGTCTTTAAATAAAGGACAATTGTTTAACATTTCTTCTTCTAGCAGTGTAGGACTGCATGGAAACAAATATACTTGACGTTGGACTGGGGTAGGATATAGCATACTCATTGCGGCAGGTGTTGTCTTCCATGGAATAAACTTCATAAAACCCAGACGCTTGCTTAAAAGTTGCCGAATTATTGTCATATTAAGTTCCCTGACTTCTGACTCCCACTGATTCACATTACAGTTCGGCTGCGGAGATCCTGTTATCGCGGGTGGTGGCTGGATTCGGCGTTGGGGTCACGTTCGCAGTTTGCCCAATCTACGTGGCGGAAATAGCTGACAGAAAAGTGCGCGGAATGCTGGGTACGTTCTGCAGTTACGATGACATCCCTGACTTATTAAAACAACCAAAAGTGCATCTAACAGATCTTTCTGCCTACACTTCCAGCCAAACAGACCCCAGGAGTTCGTTACTGCCACACATTCTCTTACCATATCTTCTCTCTACTCACCAAATACCCCGTAATCTACTCGTATCCCACATAATCCCCTCTTCTGCTCTCTTCTCCCCTCTTCTGTTCCCTTCTATTTCTCTTCTGTTCCCTTCTCCTTTGTTCTCTTCTTTTCTCTCCTCTTCTCGTCCCTTAATTTTTTTCCCTTCTCTCTGCTCCTCTCTCTTCTCTTTTTCCTGTTCTCCCTTCCTCGCTTCTCCCCATTCTGTTCCCTTCTTTTTTCTCTGTTCTTCCCTTTTCTCTTCTCTCCTCTTCTCGCCCCTTTACTTTTTTCTCTTCTCACCTCTTCTCTTCTCGTCCCTTACTTCTCCCCTCTTCGTTTCTACCCTCTGCTGTACCCTTCTTTTTTTCTCTCTGCTCTTCTCTTCTCTGCTCTTCCGTTCTCTTCTATCCTCTCCTGTTCTCGTTGCTTCAGCTCCTTTCTTTACTCTGCTCTCCTCTTCTCCTACCTTATGACTCTCACTGAAGTTTCCTTCACATCTCCACACATCAAATCTGATTACAACTCTCCAGTTTCTCACTTGATCCATTCAACAGTATCGTAATCGAACTGCTGTAATATGGAGCAATACTGTGTTACTAAGACAGAGAAGCCAGTTACCCGTACCTGAGAGGGTCCTGCTCATACAGGTGAAAATTGAGAACAGTCAAACCGTTCAAGTAAGAATTCTTGGACTGCTTTACCCTTGAAATTGGGACCGACAGTTGCAACGACATGTCGGTAACTGTCATTGTACGCTGCGCACAATCCCAGCAGAGCGCAGATCTAATCTCACTATTCCAGAATTTGTCAGGAGAGAAAACCTTTTTTTAGCGTTATGGCTGATTTTCACCTTGATATTACCGCAGGGGCACTGATGCAGCTGATGATGAACGTGGGTAGCATGTTTAGCTACTCACTGGGGCCTTACGTATCATACACAACACTCGGGGCGCTGTCGGCCATCTTCCCAGTCGTATACGTGGTGCTGATGCTTGCAATGCCTGAGACCCCATACTTCTTACTGATGCAAGGCCGAAGAGACGAAGCTGAAACCACTCTCATGAGACTGCGCGGTCAGAATAATCGACAAGACATACAGGTGATAAGGTTAATGGGTTCTGGTGACTGCTCGGAAGGATCATTCCTCTTAGGTTATCACGCTGCAAGGTGACAGTGGCGCATAAATTTTCTGACATAGTGTCCGAGAAGTCACCGACTATATGAATTTTTTATTTCCTTACTTCATCACGCCTGCATTTTATGGATCCAGCGTATCTGAGTGGGCAACCTGATTGTCATGCTTCGCCAAGTCCTTCGTGACTTCTTTTGTAGCATTTATGGTGTTGAGGGGGCGAAGGTATCAGTAATGGTGGCTCATAATTCTGCGTTTGTGTTACTATGACACATTGACACCCGTCTTTCTTTATCCCCACAGGCTGTTACCAGGTGTTGTTTAATAAGGTCTGCGTGAGGACCATGATATTGAAGAAGCAGATTCTACACAGTCACGACAAATCCACTGGTCTGGGAATGATTCTTTGAGAAATTCACGCAAAGTCTCTTGCTCTACGCGGAGATGGCTTCCAAAATCACCCTTGAAACGGTGTAACCTGATTTATATTGTGGCCTATACTGCCATTTAATGTATTCAAAACACTCCCTAGCAAAAGCTCCTCACTATAATAATTACTTATATCTGCCATAGTCCACTTCGCACGACACACAACTAATAACGAGAAATGTGACCTTGTGTGCTGGCTTGTGGCTGCCTTGTCATACTAATCCTACTGTCCCTCTTTACATTGCCACACAGGGTTGCCAAGTCATAAAAGGCAGACAAATTAATACGTTAGGTTTACGGTGACTTCACGGACACTCTGAGGAATTAATTCATAATTTATGAGATGACTTCTAGTCCCAGACTCATGTTTTTGTGGGTGTAAAATTTGGTCGGCCTCAATGAAGGAGTTTGTGTGGTGAGAAACATGTTCGTTCCAAAGAGACGGGAAGCGACAGGAAGTTAAAGTAACGTCCGTGACGAGGGGCCTCACAATTTGTTACTTTACGTCCGGTGGTATTGTGATGATCATATCAAGAAGAAGGGGATAGGCGCTTGACAGAAACGAGAAATGCATACAAAGTTTCAATTGGAAAACCTGAAGCAAAATATGTCTTTGAAAACTAGGAAGATATGCAAGGGCTGGACGTGTATTAAAATAGGTTTTCAGAAAGTAGTACTTAGGATTTATTTGACTCAGACAACAGACAACGGACCAATTGATATCTTCGTTATTCTGGGATATTGCTCCCCTTCCCTGGGTGTTCGTGGTACTACACCCAATGACGTAACGCAATATTTCAGAATAACGGATAAATCAAATGCACTGCTGCCGAAGTTTAATAACTCGTATAACAGCAAGAAACTAGTGATTGTGAACCTTCGGGTGACATAACTTGCAGGGAATCTTAGCCAATATTAGTTTTTCAAAAAGGCCTTTCCTACACACAATTATCTATCTACTGAAGATTCATGTCATACTCGTATATTGTGTATGAAATCGAATGACACGTAATTAGCTTTATTAGGTGCTAGTAAGAAGGTTGATCTAGAACTGTGTGCTGGGAAGACTAGTATACAATACTTTCATGTATCGGCAGCAGAGTGCAGCACATTATCACAACTTAAAGTTAGCTGACAGAACCTTTGAAAATATGGCGGACAAACATTTTGCAACGACACCAACATATCACAATTGCATATAAGAAGAAATCAAGGGCAAATTAAATTCAGGGAATGCCTGATACCATTCCGTCTAGAATATGTTGTCTTCCTGTCTAAAATCTAAAGATAATGTCATAACTCTGTTGTTTTACATGAGTAAGAAAAAATATAGGTTTAGGTTAGTCGAGAATAGGATAGTGAGGAAGATATTTAGGCCTAATTGTTTGTAAGTAACAAGAGAATTGAGAACAGTTAATGATCAGGAACTTCATAATTATAGCATTTCTGCGAAGAATATTAAAATGATTAAATCGAGGGGAATTAAAACAGTAGGGCATTTCTCATTCATGGGGGAGAAACTTTGTGGGGTAACCTGAGAAAAATAGATAACCTGGAAGATTACGGAGTAAATTTAAAGATAGTGTTAATACACATCATAAATAAATACGACGGGAGTACTTGAAATGGATTGATCTGGCTCAGAATACGGAAGGAAAAGTGGTGGGATTGTTTGAACACAGGAATTAACACTCGGGTTCCGTGAAATAAGGTGAATTTCTTCACCTGATGAAGATCCATTAGACTTCTGGACTGTAATGTTGAGGCCGGAACTGGCTTTGATTATTAAGTCCGTGAAGGTTTTATTGTTTTCTGTTTTGACTTAATCCCACTTCCCAGCATCTACGTGCTAGGAAAACTTCACCTATCCCAGATCGTCGGTGGGATTAGGCTCAGTCAGGGGAAGGAAATTCGCCCTTTTCACTAAGGTCAAGGGACTTGTCCTAGGAATTGGCTTACTATAAGACACGTTTGTAATATTACTCCTTTTTGCCTCAATCTTAAGATGTTTTATAGATATTTTAGGAAGTTTTTGGCGACCACTCCTTCCGCATAATAATAATAATAATGATGATAATAATAATAATAATAATAATAATAATAATCCTTGTTATCACCTTTATGCAGGTTGTTTACAATTATATACCTGAAACAAACCATGTTTCTAGGGCACACAGTGTTGCAGCAGTTCTGTATTTACAATTTGCTCTACATGTGACGTTATTTCGCACGTGAAATATGTTTTGTACTTTCATATTAGCACTTTCTGTAGTATGTGTGCAGTGCCCAATATGGCTGCTTTTTGTAGTTCCTTGATTTCATGCTCTCCCGATATTAGCTCAGGTTTATTATTATTATTATTATTATTATTATTAGGGTAGTCTCAGGTTATGCCCGGTGTTGGTGAACATCCACAATACGGGTCAATTGACCCAGTACCTCCTGGGGTGTTGTGTCAGGGAATGTTCAAATGGGTGCATAAAACCGGGATCTTGGCAAACTGACATGACTAGTGATTGTCAACATGTTCATCAAGTAGGCAGTCTTCACCTATCAGGAATTTCCTCGCGATAGAATAGGCGTTTAGCACGACCAGGTGTGTGCCTTGGACAAAGGCGCGGTGGAAAATTGAGCTTAGTCAGCCTTTGGTTAACCCTTTGACGCCTAACGACCACTATAGTGGTCGTACCGCACCGCTAACCTCTAAACGTTGCATTTTATATATTTATTCAACAAATATAGGTACTGAAAATTTTAAACATGGTATATAATCTCCGTTTTTCTCTCTCTCTCTCTCTCTCTCTCTTAAAAATGCAATTTGTTTCATAATTCTAATGTATTTGGTTCCTGTTTTATTCACATTTTATATACAGAATGTGCTAAAATTTAAAAAAAATAATTCCGGCGCCAAAAGGTTAAGCATGTTAGGGATGACTGTTGTAGCAGACAGAACTGATGGAACAAGATAATACTGTGCAACTGCCACTTCTGTTTGGTATCAAATGCCAATTCCTGATATCTTGATTTTTTGTATTTGTGGGTGGTACAGTGTAGGTCAATAGAGTGGCTAAGTCAGTTATTGCACCTTCATTACTTGTTTTTTCAATCAGTGTTATGTCTGGCTCATTGACGTGAACAGACTTATCCCTTAATAGGTTATTATTATTATTATTATTATTAATACTATTAGCACCTATTAGTTTCTCAACAAGTGTTGTGATCCATGCAGTAGTTAGTTAGTTTGTTTGTGGATAGTTATGACGCGTTGTATAGTGAGTACTGAATTGGAAAGGACGTGAAAAGAAGCCGTTGTGACCTAATTTGAAGTTATGAATCGCCACTTGTCGGCGGAACTGAAGAAGCCATAAAACTGATATCTCAATAGCCACGCTCCGGACCACGACTTGAATTCAAGATTTCCGAACCCAAAGCAATGGTGCCGCCCACTCGAAAGTAAAGTACTTTTTCAGGAAACAGAAAAATTAGTGGTCGCTTAAACCAAGGAACTTTCTACCTGATAGGCCAAACACCAGTTAGCAAGTTCACAAGCAACCATCAGTGGGACTTCTCCAAAGCCCGATTAATCCAAGACATATTCATACATTTTCTTTAAATCCGGTTTTAATATTATTCACCCATCTAAGCCTACGTTTTCCAGATGATCCTTCTCTTCAACCTGTCCGAATAAAATAATGTATGCATTTTTATAGCTGCTAAGCTCGCTGAATGCTCAGTAAATCTCAAGTACGATTCCAACTGTGATAAATTTTGGTACTTTCATTGCGGTTTGTAGAAGAAGTGATTAATAGTGTGGCTTCTTCGTCCCATAAAGATTAAAACTATGACTAAGAAGAAGATGTGTGTGGAGAACAAAGACGGTGTGAAAAGCCTAAGCAATTGGCTTCTCTTCCTCTATTGCATTTTCGGTTTTTCGCAAACACTGTCTTCAATTGTCAGATCTTCCACTACAATTTCACAAATGTTTCTATTTCCCTACAGTGTTAAGACATTCAACCAATCACGTAAGAACTTATTAAACTAAAATGTAACACGCACAAAAAGCCTGACACCTATGGAAGAGTGGATATGAGCTCCGCCAATTCGTATCCTCGCTATTAGGCGAGGATCTTTACGCACTGTGGGTGACAGCCTAATTGACCAGGAGGGCTAGCAGGCCCAAATAGTCGGTACTGACATTTCGACAGATACATCTTCCTGACGCTCAAACAGACCGTATCAAATTAGTTAACTTACCGCGCTATCCCGCCTTTGTACTACTTGAAACTTTTGGTTGTTCCGAGTTTCTCTGCATCAGATTAGTGATTACGCCTACATAACCAAGGTTTATTAAATTGGGTGGTCGTATCTGTACCGACACCATGACCTAGCCACTAGAGTCTCGTCAGTCTCATTCGCGGTAATGGGTGCAGCACCTTAACATAATATTAACCTTGCGACAGGACAGGCTTGAGATTGTGCCTGCTGTACATATGCTATTAAGTTTACGTTTTTTATGTTTTGTTGAACGTGCGTCTTGTAAAAATCTTTGTAAACAACCAACATGACGCACAGCTCTTTTTTCATGTATGTTTATTTCTATTCTTTACATGTTTCGGACATCAATGTGTCCATCATCAAGAGAATTAATTGTATCACTACGACATCTGGTACATGTCACTCTGTGTAGATGACCTTCTGGTATGCAAAACAGAAGGCCATCTACACAGTGTGACATATACCAATGTCATATTGCTAAATTAATTTTCCTTATGATGGACACATGGATGTCTGAAACATGTATAGAATAGAAATAAATATACACGAAAAAAATAACTGTGCGTCAAGTTGGTTATTTACAAAGATTAAAACGCCCTTAAGTATTATGATTGATGGTGACGGAAGGACCCAAATGTTCATCTCCAGGCAGGACTAAACCCGAAAGCTTTGTGAGCACAAACTTAAAGCTAATATCGGATTCCTGCTTTTTGCATTACTACAGGAGGAGCTGGCAGAAATCCAGATGGCCCTGCTACAGCAGACGAAGGAGAAGGGCAGACCACGTGATCTGATCGCAACACGAGGTACGCGCCGAGCTCTGATCGTCGCCATCGGCCTAATCATCATCCAGCAGTTCGGTGGCATTATGGCGATCCTGAGTAACGCGCAGGACGTGTTCGAAATAACGCCGGGCAACACCATTACCTCTAGTGAATCTGTGATTGTGGTGGGTGGTATTCAGGTACTGGTCAGCATCGGAACCATGTTCCTCGTGGACCGCCTAGGACGCAGGCTACTACTGCTGGTCTCAACCTCTGGTTGCGCCATTTCCCTGGCCGTCATGGGCGCCTATCAGTATGTCCATTTGAGAACAGACGTAGACACGGCGGCCTACGATTGGCTGCCTCTTGCCTGTGTTGTAGTGTTCCTAGTCACTTTCTATTCGGGTGTCGGGCCACTGCCTATCGCCATGATGGGAGAGATGTTCCCCTCAAATGTTAAGGGCTTAGCGCTCTCCATCGGCTCCGTGCTTCTTTCTCTGTGTTTCGTGATTGTCACTAAACTGTATCAGGTAGCCGTTGACGGGCTTGGGCCTTATGTCACTTTTTGGTTTTTCGCAGGGGTGTCAGCGACGGGCTTAGGTTTCGTGTTCTTGCTCGTTCCCGAGACAAAAGGTAAGTCCCTGGAGAATATCGTTATGGAACTTAATGAGGCCAAGCCAGTGAAACAGGCGGATAAAATCACACAAAACCAAACTTGAGCCGTTACTATATCAACACAGACGAAGCTATAGTCCTCAAATTATCTGTGTGTTTTGGTTAGGAAAGCAGTTCTCCGGAGCATTACAGTCTTTTGGGATGTGATGCCTTGTAGTCTGGCAGAAATCTTCCAATGTTTCAGAGGAATCTGCTGCCTCCATCATCATGCATGTACCCTGACAATGGTGTCAGGAAGTTCCTCTGAAACATCAGAAAGATTCTACCGGGCTACAGGGCGGCATTAAGTCCCACAACACAGTTATCTTCAGAGTACCCCTGTGAGAAACTAAAATCTCAAAGAGTTCTGAAGAGACTATTGAATTGTTGTGGGTCTGCGAGACAGAGCTGATACTGTCTTTTCGCTGTCTTTGTGCCAAACAGAGTCGCCAGAAAGACTTTTTAAAAGTTCAAATGTATTTTGTATGCTTATTATTACTTAAATCCATGATTCGTATTACCTGCTAAACCAATAAGTACTAATAGTTTCTGACATGCAATGACCGTTTATATTTTCTGTAAAACCGTGACCTGCAGCTTGGTAGGTCCGGAATCTCGTTCTGCTTGTTTGAGATAGTTTAACGAAGTATGGGTATTAAAAAATTAAGATTGAGCACACAGCTCCTGGCCTTGCCAACTGAACACCAAGTTAGTGCGCGCATGATAATGAACGCGTATCTCAAAACTTTCGTGTGACAAACCACGCTCAGCTATGTTGACGCAGTGTCGAAAAAATGGCATATACGTGAATAGTTTCCTAACTTGCCGTGATCATGCTTGATAAGAAAAAAGTTGAGCAATGGAGGTATGAAGCTTCTTGTTGAGCCTTCAACTTTTTAGAAGAGGCGATTGTCAAAAACACCTTATTGAGAGCTCGTGTGTTTGAATGGCACAACATGTTTTCAGAAGAAGGAGACAATTTAGGAGACGAAAGATCTGACCGTCCGATAATGAAGAAAACTGATGACAATATGGGAAATGTGATGATTATTGTGAGAACAGATCATCAGAATGATGATACCGGCATTTGATGTGGAGAATAAAAAGGGGAGTAACTGGAAATAAACAAAGAATTTAAGAAGAAGCAAATTTAGAACACTGTCGTCACCCAAGATGAAACTCGACTCTTTCAGTACTACTCCACCCCACCCCCACAATAAAAATGGACACAAGCATCATTCTGTTCAATGTGATAATCCTGCATCTTCGCAACCAAAGAAAACTGGAATGTCGAACTCTCAAATAAAATCCATATTACTGGTTGTCTGTGATGTCAGAGTTGAATATGTACCACCCAGTTTTAAGATAAACCACTTTCAAGCAAAATTACAAGAAAGAGTTCAAAATAAGCTAAGAGATTCATGGAGTTGTTGCTGGTTTATTGAACCAAGACAAAACGATTTCACTCTGCCAGTTTTTAGCAGAAAAACCAAATACCAATGTTCAGACACGCTCGATAGTCATCTCTTTTCCACGAACGACTTTCGTATTTTCCCCAAAATTAAAATTTTGCTGATAGAGTTTTTCTTTCAGTCAACTGAAAACATCTATAAAAAACAACAGATTTTCTTAAAGCCTTCTCACTGTATTACTGCACGGGATGCTTCGAGGCCTAGAAGGGTTGTATTAGACTGTGAGTAAATTCCAATGTAAATTGCTTTGAACGGGGTAATATGTAGATATAATAATTTAATTAATAAAGTAATTTTGATAAAAGGTCTGGTTATTTAGCAGGCACTGGCATCTTCGGGTGTTATTCATGTGCAATATTGTATTTTGTAACGTGCTGCGTTGTCCGTTTGATACAGCGAGGTTTCTATTGTACTTGTATTCTACAGCAGCTATTTTTAAGGCACATGTACTTCATATTTAGGTTATATATATATATATATAACATAAATATATATATATATATATCGTTGGACGGGAGTACAGAACATAGTAAAGGAAATAAAACAGTACCAGAAAAAGTGGCTACAACATGTACAGAGGATGGACACAAACAG
>Ga0123357_10012835_pt1 | contig 10822 bp, 4 predicted proteins | sample TergutEmb28metaG_FD_89873 | JGI IMG/M metagenome (GOLD analysis project Ga0123357, IMG submission 89873) | Embiratermes neotenicus P4 segment gut microbial communities from Petit-Saut dam, French Guiana - Emb289 P4 | ecosystem: Host-associated > Arthropoda: Insects > Digestive system > Gut ... | reverse complement strand
CTGTCCGTCTTGATGTGTAGGGAACGTACTGGCCCTTCTTGATATTGCTGCGGCTTTCTTGATGCTTGCTTGAATATTCTTGTAGATGTGTCTTCTGCTGAATGCCGATGTTGAGTGAATAAATGACTGTCTCTCTGGCTGAAACCATGGCCTTTTTATATGGTTTTCTCGTTGTTCATCTGCCCTTCCATTGGTCGGTTGGCAAGTCTGGTAGGCGTGGCTATTTGCACGAAGGTGCTGAGTCAGGTACTGTGATGGAAAACAGTTCTTGTTTCGGGAGCTGTGAGCAGGAACTGGAGTTCTTAGCGAGAGAGGGATAGGAAAGAGAGAGGTAGCGTATTGTGATGTATAGAGGTGAGTTGGAAACTGGTTATTTGGTGCTCAGACACTGACTACGTGCTGTGATGAGTAGAGGTGAATTGGAAGGTGGCTAGGTGGGTGCTCTCACAAGTGCCTCTCTACAATGTGCAGTACACAGATAGTGCCTCTTTACACTGTGCAGTACAAACAAAGTGCCTCTCTAGACAGAGCAATACACAAAAAGAGCCACCCTACACTGTGCAGTACACACAAAGTGCCACTGTACACTGTACAGTACACACAGAGTGCCCCTCTACAGTGTGCAGTACACACAGAGTACCCGTCTACACTGTGCAGTACATACAAAGTGTCTATATAGACTGTCTAGTAACATAGAGTGCTTCTATAGACTGTGCACTAAAACACACAGTGCCCCTCTACACTCTACAGTACACACACAGTGATCTCTACACTGTGTATTAAAAATACACTGCCTCTCTAGACTGTGAAGTACACAAATAGTGCCTCTCTACACTGAAAAGTACACACACAGTGCATCTCTACCCTGTGCAGTACACACAGTGTCTCTCAAAACTGTGAAATCCCACACAATGACTCTCTAGAATGTGCAGTAAACGAAGTGCATCTCTAGAGTGTCCAGTACACACAAAGTGCCTCACTAGAATGTGCAGCACATATGCAGTGCCAGTCTAAACTGTGAAGTAAACACACAGCCCATGTCTACACTGTATAGTACACACACAGTGACTCTCTAGACTGTGCGGTACACAAAAAGTGCCTCACTACACTGTGCAGTAAACAAACAGTGCCCCTCTACACTGTAGAATACACACACAGTACTTCTCTCCACTGTGCAATACACAAACAGTGCCTCCCTTCACTGTGCAGTACACAAACAGTGCCACTCTAGACTGTCTGGTACAAACAGAGTGCCTCTCTAGACTGTGCAGTAAAACACACAGTGCCTCTCTACACTGTAGGGTACACACAGAGTGCCTCACTACACTATGCAGTACACAAATACAGTGCAACTCCACACTGTACAATACTCATACATTGCCTTTCTAGACTGTCTAGTACACACACAGTGCCTCTCTAGACTGTGAAGTACAACACAAAATGCCTCTCTACACAAAAGAGTACACACACGTTGCCTCTCTACAATGTGCAGTACACACACAAATAGTGCCTCTATACAATGTGCAATACACACACAGTGCACCTCTAGACTGTCTAGTACATACACAGTGCCTATGTAGACTGTGCAGTACAAAACACTAAGACACTCAACATTATACAGTACACACAAAGTGCTTTCTACACTGTGCAGTACACACACAAACACAGTGCCTATCTACACTGTGCAGCACACACACAGTGCCACACTAGACTGCCTAGGAAAAGCACAGTGCCTCTCTAGACTATGCAGTATAACACAAATTTCCCTTCTACACTGTGCAGTCCACACACAGTGCCCTCTATACTGTGCAGTAAACAAACAGTGCCTCTCTACACTGTCTAGTGCACACATTGCCTCTCTAGACTGTGCAGTACAACACACAATACCTATCTACACTGTGCAGTACACACACAGTGCCTATCTACACTGTGCAGTACACACACAGTGCCTCTCTAGAATGTGCTTTACACAAACAGTGCCTCTCTACACTGTGAAGTACACACACAGTGACTCTCTAAACTGTGCAGTACAAACAGTGACTCTCTAGACTGTGCAGTAAACACAGTGCCTCGCTAGAATGTGCAGTATATACAGTGCCCCTCTAGACTTTCCAGTACACACACAGCGCCTCACTGGACTGTGCAGTACACACACAGTACCTCTCTACACTGTGTAGGACACACACAGCGTCTCTCTAAACTGTGCAGTACACACACAATGCCTCTCTAGTCTGTGTAATACACACAGTGCCTCTCTAAACTGTGCAGTATACACAGTGCCACTCTAGACTGTGCAGTACACACAGTGCCCTATAGACTCTCCATTACACACACAGTGCTTCTCTAGAATGTGCAGTACACACACATTGCCTCTCTAGACTGTGCAATACACACACTGTGCGTCTCTACACTGTGAAATAAACACACACACAACCACACACACACACACAAACACAAACACAGTGACCCTCTACATTGTACAGTACACACAGTGCCTCTCTAGACTGTCCAGTACAAACACAGTACCTCTCTAGGCTGTGCAATTAACACACAGTGCCGCTCTACACCGTGCATTACACAGACAGTGATTTTCTAAACTGTACAGTACACACACAGTGACCCTCTACACTGCGCGGTACACACACAGTGCCTCTCTACACTGTGCAGTACACACAGGTCATCTTACACTGTGCAGTAAACACAATAACCCTCTAGACTATGCAGTACACACAGTGCCCCTCTAGTCTGTGCAGTACACAAAGAGACACTCTAGACTGTCCAGTACACACACAGTGCAACTCTAGACTGTGCAGTACACCCACAGTGCCTCTCTACACCGTGCAGTACACACACAGTGCCTCTCTACACTGTGCAGTACACACATATACACAGTGCCACTCTACCTTCTGCAGTATATACACAGTGCCACTCTAGATTTTCGAGTAAACACACAGTGCCCCTCTAGACTGTGCAATACACACACAGTGCCCCTCTAGACTGTGCAGTACACACAGAGTGCCACTCTACAATGTGCAGTGCACACACAGCGCCAAACTTCACTGTGCAGTACACACACATTTCCTCTCTAGAATGTGAGGTACACACACACAATGTCCCTCTATACTGTGCAGTACGCACACAGTTCCCCTCTAAACTGTGCAGTACACACAAAGTGCCTTTCTACACTGTGAAGTACGCACACAGGTCTTCTCTACACTGTGCAGTACACACAGTGCCTATCTAGACTGTGCAGTATAAACAGTGCCACTCTAGTCTGTGCAGAACACACAGTGCTTCTGTAGACTATCCAGTACACAAACAATGGCTCTCTAGAATGTGCAGTTCACACACAGCGCCTAGCTACACTCTGCAGTACGCACACAGTGCCTGTCTAGACTTTGCAGTACACAAGCAGTGCCTCCCTAGACAGTGCAATACACACACAGTGCCTCTCTGCATTGAGCAGTACACACTCACACAGTGCCCCTCTACATTGTGCAGTACATACAGTGCCCCTCTACACTGTCCAGTACACACACAGTTCCTTTGTAGACTGTGCAGTTCACTCACACAGTCTCTCTCTACGCTGTGCAGTAAACACACATTGCCTCTCTACACTGTACGGTACACAGACAGTGACTTTCTAAACTGTGCAGTACACACACAGTGCCCCTCTACATTGCGCAGTACACACACACAGTGCCCCTCTACACTGTGAAATACACACACACACAGTGCCACTCTAAAGTTTAGTACACACACAGTGCCTCTCTGTACAGTTCTGTACACTCAAAGTGCCTCTCTAAAATGTGCAGTTCACACAGAGCCTCTCTAGACTGTGCAGTACACACATAGTGCATCCCTACACCTTGCAGTCAAAACACAGTGCCTCTCTACACTGTGCAGTACACACACAGTGCCTCTCTAGGCTGAGAAGTACTCACACAGTGCCTCTTTACTCTATGCAGTACGAACACACACAATGACTCTTTAAACTGTGCGGTACACAAGCAGTGCCTCTCTATACATAATAAAAAATTCAAAATTGTGAAAAATTAAAAAATTCAAAATTTTGAAAATTTAAAAAATTCAAAATTTTGAAATTTTCAAAATTTCTAAATTTTGAAATTTCATATATTTCAAAATTCAAAATTTTGAAAAATTAAAAAATCCAAATTTTGAAAAATTACATAATGAAAAAATTTAAAATTTTGAAAAATTTCAAAATTCAAAATTTAAAAACTCAAAGAATCAAAAATTTAAATTTTGAATAATTCAAAAATTCAAAATTTTAAAAATTAAAAAATTCAAAATAATAAAAATTAAAAAATTCAATACTTTGAAAAATTAAAAAACTAAATTTTTAAAAATTCAAATATTTAAATTGTGAAAATTTAAAAAATTCGAAATTTTGAAAAATTTAAAAATTCAAACTTTTTGAAATTTTAAAAAGATCAAAGTTTGAAAAATTCAAAATTTTAAAGTTTTGAAAAATTCGTATAATCCAAAATTCAAAAGTTTGAAAAAACGGAAATTCAAAATTTTGAAAATTCCAAAAATAGAAAAATTTGAAAGTTTGAAAATTCAAAGATTCTAAATTTTGAAAAAATTAAAAATTCAATAATTCAAAATTTTGAGAAAATAAGAAATTAAAAATTTTAAAAATTCAACATTCAAAACTATGAAAAATTAAAAAATTCAAAATTTTAAAAAATTCAAAATTTTGAAAATTTGAAAAATTCAAAATTTTGAAAAATTGAAATATTCAAAATTTTGAAAAAATAAAATTAAAAATTTTAGAAAATTAAAAAATTAAAATTATTGAAAATTTCAAAAATTCAAAATTTCAAATCTTTTATAATTCAAAAGTAAAAAATTTTAAAATTTAAAAAATTCAAAACTTCGAAATATAACAAAATTAAAAATTAAAATTTTGAAATAATAAAAATTTCAAAATTTTGAAAAATTCAATATTTTGAAAAATTCAAAAATTCGAAATATTTAAAATTACTAGATTTAAAATTTTTGAAAAATTAAAGAATTCAAAACTTTGAAAAATTCAAAATATTGAAATTTTGAAAAATTCAAGAATTCAAAATTTCAAGAATTTGAAAATTTCAAAAATTCAAAATTTTGAAGTATTAAAATTTCAAAATTTTAAAAAATTCAAAATTTAAAAATTCAAAATTTTTAAAATTTCAAATTTCAAAAATTAAAAATATTAAAAAAATTAGAGTAATTCAAATTTTTGAAAAAATTAAAAATTGAAAATTTTGAAAATATAAAAAATCCAAAAATTTTAAAACACCAAATTCAGTATTTGGAAAAATTAAAAAATTAAAAATTTTCAAAAATTCAAAAATTCAAAATTTTGAAAAAATAAAAATTAAAAAACTATGAAAAATTTGTAAATTCAAAATTTCAAATTTTGAAAATTACAAATTTTGAAAAATTCATATTTCACTATTTTGAAAAATTCAAAAATTCAAAATTTTGAAAAAGTAAAATTTAAAAAATTCAAATTTTTTTTAAAAATTCAGAATTCGAAAACTTTGAAAATTTAAGATTTCAAAATTTTGAAAAGTTCAAGAATTAAAAAATTCAAAGCTTTGAAATGTTCAAAATTTCAAGCTTTTGAATAATTCAAAATTATGAATAATTTAAAAATTCAAAATTTTTATAAATTCAAAATGCCTAAACTTTTAAAAACACAATAATTCGAAAATGCAAAATTTCGAATAATTAAAAGATTCAAAATTTTGAAAATTTAAAAAATTAAAATAATTATAGTTTTAAAAACCTTGAAAAATTAAAATTTTTTGAAAGATTAAAAAATTTAAAATTTTGAAAAATTAAAAAATTATAAATAAAAAAGTTGAAAAATTAAAAAATTTGAAAAATTAAAAAATTCAAAATTTTGAAAACTAAAAAATTTATAATTTTGAAAAATTAAAAAATTCAAAATTTAAAAAAATTCAATCTTCAAAATTTCAAAAATTGAAAAATTTTAAAATTCAGAATTTTGAAATTTTTAAAAATCCATATATTCCAATTTTCAAAATTTTAAATAATTCCAAATTTCAAAATTTTGAAAATTTCAAAAATTCAAAAATTTAAAATTTTGAAAAATTAAAAAATTCGAAACTTTGAAAAAATTAAAAATTCAAAAGTTAAAATTTTGAAGAAGTCATGAATTGAAAAATTCAAATTTTGAAAAAATTAAAAAATTCAAAATTTTGAAAAATTTAAAAATAAAAATTTCGGAAATTTCAAAAATTCAAACTTTGGAAAATTAAAAAATTAAAAATTTCAAATGTTGAAAAACTAAAAAATTCGAAATTTAGAGAAATTAAAAAATTCAAAATAGTAAAAAATTAAAAAACACAAAAGTTTCAAAAATTCAAAAATTCAAAACTTTGAAAAATTAAGAATTTTAAAATCTTGCAAAATCCAAGTATTCCAAAATTCAAAATATTAAAAAATCGAAAGTTCAAACTATCAAAATTAAAAAATTTTAAATTTTGAAAAATACAAAAATTCAAAACTTTGTAAAAATTAAAAATTCAAATGTTAAAATTTTTGAAAAATTCAAAAATTGAAAAATTCAAATTTTGAAGAATTAAAATTTCAAATATTTGAAAAATTCAAAAATTTAAAATTTTGAAATTTTCAACAATTAATAATTTTGAAAAGCAGAGAAATTAAAAATTTTGAAAAGTTGAAAAATTAAAAGATTTTGAAAAATTCAAGAATTAAAAAAAATTTTTTAAAAAATAAAGAATTCAAAATATTGAAAATGAATAGTTTCAAAATTTTGAAATTCTAAATAAATCAACATTTTGAAGAAATCAAATATTCAAAAATATGATAAAATAAAAATTTAAAAATTTTGGAAAACTTCAAAAATTGAAAAATTATAAATTTTGTAAAATGAAAAAATTCAAAATTTTGAAAAAATACGAAATTTAAAAAATTCGAAATTTTTAAAATTTCAAACTTACAAGATATTGAAAAACTCATAAATTCAAAATTTTGAAAAATTCAAAATGTCAAAACTTTGAAAACATATAAATTCCTAAATGCAACATTTTGAATAATTCAAAAATTCAAAATTTACAATATTTGAAAAATTCAAAAATTCAAAATTGAAAAAAATAAAAAATTCAAAATTTTAAAAAATAGAAATTAAAATATTTTGAAAAATTCAAAAATTCAAAAATTCAAACCTCAAAATTTTGAAAAATTAAAAAATTCATACTATTGAAAAATTATAAAATTCATAATTTTGAAAAATTAAATGATTTAAAATTTTTGAAAAATTCAAAAATTAAATATTTATAAAAATTTCATGTAATTAAAATTTTGAAAAATTCAGAATTGGAAAATTTGGAAAATTCATATATTCCAAAATTCAAATTTAAAAAATTACTAAATTAAAAATTTTGACTATTTCAAAAATTAAAAAAATTGCAATTTTGAAAAATACAAAAATTAAAAATTTTGAAAAAATTAAAAATTTTGAAAAAATTAAAAATTTAAAAATTATAATTTTTAAAAACTCAAAATTTTCAAAAATTCAAATTTTGAAAAACTAAAAATTTAAAATATTTGAAAAATTCAAAAATTGAAAATTTTTAAAAATTTGATAATTCAAAATTTTGAAAAGTTAAAAATTCCAAATTTTGAAAAATTAAAAAATTCAAGTTTGGAAAGTTAAAAAGACAAAACAGTGAAAAACAAAAAATTCCCGAATGCAAAATTTTGAATAATTCACAAATTCAAAATTTTGAAAAATTCAAATTTCGAAATTTTGAAAAACTCAAAAATTTCAAAATTCAAAGTTTTTGAAAATTCAAAAATTCAAATTAATGAATAATTAAAAGTTTTCAAAATATAAAATTCGCAACATTCAAAAATTAAACCATTGAAAAATTAAAAAATTCAAGAAATTATATAGTTCAAAAATTCAAAATTTTGAATAATTAAAAAATTCTTATATTGAAAATTTTGAAAAATACTAAAATTGAAAACTTTGAAAAAATAAAAAATTCAAAATTCTGACAAATACAAAAGTTCAACGATTCGAATAAATCAAAAATTAAAAATACAAAATTATGAAAAATTGAAATATTCATAATTTTGAAATATTCAAAAATACAAATTATTGAAAAATTCAAAATTTTTAAATTTTGAAAAATTCAAAAATTCCAAACTTTGAAAATTTCAAAAATTCAAAATTTTAAGTATTTAAAATATTATACTTTTGAAAAATTAATATATTTAAAATTTTGAAGAATTCAACGATTAAAAAATTCAAAAATTTTAAAAATTTATATAATTCAAAATTTGGAAAATTAAAAAATTGAAAATTTTGAATAATTAAAAAATTATTATATTGATAATTTTGTAAAATACAAAAATTGAAAATTTTGAAAAATTAAAAATTTCAAAATTCTAACAATTATAAAATTCAAAGTTTTGAATAAATAAAAAATTCAAAAATTCAAAAGCTTGAAAAATTGTAAAATTGAAAATTTTGAAATATTCAAAAATTGAAATTATTGAAAAATTGAAAATTTTGAAACTTTGAAAAATTCAAAAATTCAAAATTTTGAAAATTTCAAAAATTCAAAATTTTGAATATTAAAAATTAATAATTTTGAAAAATTAAAATATTCAAAATTTTAAATAATTCAACAATTCTAAAATTCAAAATTTTTACAAAATTAAAAATTCTAAGAATTGAAAAACTAAAATATCAAAATTTTGAAATATTAAAAAATTCAAATTTTTTAATATTTCTGATTTAAAATTTAGAAAATTAAAAAATTCAAAACTTTAAAATTTTCAAAAATTAATATTTGGAAAGATTTAAGGATTCAAAACTTTGAAAATTTCAAAATTCAAAATATTGAAAAATTAAAGTATTAAAAAATTAAAAAATTCCCAAAAATTAAAAAATAAAAATTTGAAATTTTGAAAAATTAAATAAATCAAAGATTTGAAGAAATAAAAAATTCATAATTTTGAAAAATTAAAAAAATTAAAAATTTAAAAAAATTAAAATATTAAAAAATTAAAAAATTCAAAAATTCAAAAATTCAAATATTCAAAAATTTAAAAATTCAAAAATTGAAAAATTAAAAAATTAAAAAATTCAAAAATTCAGAAATTCAAAAATTCAAAAATTCAAAAAACCAAAAATTCAAAAATTCAAAAATTCAAACATTCAAAAATTAAATAATTCAAAAATTCAAAAATTCAAATATTCAAAAATTCAAAAATTCAAAAATTCAAAAATAAAAAATTAATAATTCCATCTTTCCAAAATTCCAAAATTCGAAAATTCAAAATTTTGAAAAATTAAAATTGAACGTTTTGAAAAATTCGAATATTCAAAATTTTGAGAAAATGTAAATTTTATAATTTTCAAAAATAAAAATTTTGAAAAAATTAAAAAATTCTAAATTTTGAATAATTCAAAAATGAAAAATTTTGAAAAATTAAAAAATTCAAATTTTGATAAATTAAAAATTTCAAAATTTTGAAAAATTAAAAAATTCAATATTTTTTAAAATTGATAAATTCAAAATCTTGAAAAATTCAAAATTTTGAAATTCAAATTTCAAAATTTTAAAAAATTCATTATTTTGAAAAATTAAAAATTTGAAAAATTCAAATATTCGTAATTTTGAAAAATTCAAAAACACAAAATTTTAAAAAATTTTGAAAATTCAGTTTTGAAAAATTCAAGTCATTCAAAACCTCGAACAGATTCTAATTCTCCAAAATCAATCGAAAACTCGGATATCAATCAAAAACTAATTAATCAAACAAAAATTCGGAAGTAAATCAAAATCTCGAAAATCATTAAAAACTCGAATACCATTCAAATACTCGAAAATTCTTCAACAACTCTAGAATGATTCAAATACTAGAAAATCATTCAATTACTCTAAAATCAGTCATGTACTCGTAATTCATCCAAATACTCGATTATCATCTAAATACTCGAAAATGATCAAAAATCTCGACAATCATTCAAATACTCGACAGTCATTGGAATACTCGATTATAATTCAAAAAGTCGAGAATCAATCAAAAAGTCGAAAATGAATGATAAACCAGAAAAATCAATCGGAATCTCCAAATTCAGTCAAATACAAGGAATTCATTCAAAAGCTCAAAATTCATTCAAATACTCGAAAATCATTCAAGTACTCGAAAGTCATTAATTACTCGAAAAAATCCAAATACTCCAAAATCATTCACATTCTCGAGTATCATTCAAAAAGTTGAAAATCATTCAAGAACTCGACAGTCATATAGAAAATCGAAATTCATTCAAAAAGTCGAAAATCATTCAAATAATCCAAAACTAAACAGATACTCGAAAATCGTTCACATTCTCGAAAATCATCCAAATACTCGAAAATCATTCCAATTCTCGCGTATAATTAAAAAAACTCGAGAATCATTCAAAATATGACAATTTGGTTGACTTTCGAGTAAGTGGATGAAATTCGAGTAATTGGACGATTTTCGTGCATTTGAATGATTTTCGAGTTTTTGAATGATTTTCGAGTTTTTGAATGATTTTCAAGATATTAAAAAATTCAAAATTTTGAAAAATTCAAAAATTCAAAATTTTGAAAAATTCAAAATTTTGAAAATTTCAAAAATTCAAAATTTTGAAAAATTCAAAATTTTGAAAATTTCAAAAATTCAAAATATTGAAAAGTCAAAATTTTGAAAAATTCAAAAATTCAAAAATTCAAAAATTCAAAAATTCAAAAATTCAAAAATTCAAAAATTCAAAAAT
>Ga0123357_10012834_pt1 | contig 10823 bp, 9 predicted proteins | sample TergutEmb28metaG_FD_89873 | JGI IMG/M metagenome (GOLD analysis project Ga0123357, IMG submission 89873) | Embiratermes neotenicus P4 segment gut microbial communities from Petit-Saut dam, French Guiana - Emb289 P4 | ecosystem: Host-associated > Arthropoda: Insects > Digestive system > Gut ... | reverse complement strand
AGGATGGATGTATTAACATCCGAAACATGTTGAGCATTAAATAATGAAATAATAAAGCAAGTGACATCAAGTTGGTCTCTCTTTATTCAACTATCAAGATGATGCACGGTCCAATAAACATAGAACACAATTTTATTAGGTGCGTTCTCAAAATTGCGAAAAAAAAAAGACTATTAGCTTAGTCATGTTCGTCTGCACGGAACAACTCGGCTCCCACCTGACGGACTTCCATGAAATTTGATATCTCAGTATTTTTCGAAAATCTGTCCAGAAAATTCTCGTTTCATTAAAATCTGACAAGAATATGGGGTACGTTACATGGCGACCGATATATGTTTTTCATTTTATTTCGCTCCATTCTTCTTAGAATGAGAAATATATCAGGCCAAAGTTGTAGAGAAAATCAAAACACATTTTTTGTGTAATGACTTTTTTTTTTTCGAAAATCGCGCCGTTTATGGGATAATGTGGAAAAATATTTTAGAGCCGGACAGGTTACAGATGACAATATGGCGCATGCGCTATTGAATGCTGGATACCTAAAGTTACAAACACACACTCAGAATACGTAATAGTTACTGTTTTTCCACTGCTACAGTGGTTGCACGAGAGCGCATCAACGGTACGTTATGCTACATTGTCTATCTTGTTTTTCTATCACATACTCAGCAACATGTTTCGGCAAATACGACCATCATCAGGTGTTACAAGAATAAAAGGAAAACACTCACACCTGTATGGGATTGAGATGACTAAATTCAACACGTGTTGTTATACAAAATTACATAACGAAGGAGCCTTGGGAATAAAATCTCTAAAAACTGCATATAACTGTCTTTAAAAAAAACTGGAGAAATATACGTGTCAAATAACAGGTAAAGGTGACGTTCACCCTAGAACAGGCCACGAAGACCCAGAGGGGGAGCAGATGTATAGCTCTACTCTATCTGTAACTTCGGCGATAGATGGGGGGTGTGTAGTCAATGCCACGCCCCGGCCGCTTAAGCCCCAGGAAAGAGACATAATATCCATCGCACAAGAGGCTCGTTGGGCCTCAGGCCCTGTCTGTACGAGTGCGACGAAGAGAAAAATCTCTCGTCCCGACCGGGTTTAGAACCCCGAACCATCCAGCCCGTAACGAATCGCTATACCCCATTTAAGACTTAATTATAAAAAAAGTCTCGAAATGAAACATGAGTTAGAAAAATGAAAGTACCATAAAACACAACATCAATACATGTGCCTAACCAATAAAACCATTAACATATCCCCACAGATTTAGACCATCAAGTTGTCACCGTCAGGGGAAATGCCTTTATTAACATATGCCTGTGATTACGCGGGGCTGGGTAGCGTAGTCGGTATAGCAACTGGCTACGGGCTGAACGGTCCGGGGATCGAATCCCGGTGGGGGTGAGATTTTCCGCACATGTCCAGACCGTCCATGGGGCCCATCCAGCCACCTGTACAATGGGTACCGGGCCTTTCCCGGGGGTAAAGTGTGGTCGGGGCGTGACGCTGACCTCTCACTCCCTTCTAGTGCCGTGGTTAAGAAAGAGTATAGCTATACATCTACTCTCCCTATGGGCCGTACGGCCTGTACAGAGCCTCAGAGTCTGTACAAGGGTGCACTTTACCTTTTTTACCTTTGTGATTATGCACGTTAAAATGTGTGCCATACAAAGTGAAAGTATAATTGTCACTGTACGGGCCATGAAGGCATGTGTGGAAGTGGAGGTATACCTCCACTCATTCTTAAATTTGGTATTAGATGGAGGTGAGTGGTCAGCTTCAAGCCCTAGTCGCATAATCCCTGGCAAAAATCTCCCGCTGCACATTAAATAGGAGGCTGGGTTGGCCCCAGAGCCGATCTGGACGTTTTAGAGAAGAAAAAAATCTCTTGCCCCATCGGGAATCAAACCACGATTCGTTGGTTGTACAGCCCGTAGCCAAGTCAGTATATGGATTTACCCGGCTCCTGATACATAATATATTATATATATACTTTTATATGTATTTTTTAAATTAATTAATTTGCAACTTCTTACAGTTCTTGTCTGTGGTAAAGATTTGGATACTTGTTCAACAAACACAAGATGGTCCAGCTTTGCTGTCCATTCAGTAAAATAACTGTAGATATTAGTGGCAATACTGCAGTGGTTGTAAAGGTTATATCTAAAATGCCTTAACAAACTTAAAAAATGAGTTCTTCACGTCAGAATAAAAAAAAAGTCATATAAACATGTCCGGAAATGAGTGGTTTTTTAGTTTAACTGAAAGATCATATTCAACAATAAACACCTTAGCTATGGAATACTCTACTTGCAAGTGACATAACATATTTACACTACACATTCCAAATTTAGTAACTGCTTCATCCTGATTGTTTATGAAGTTACAAGTAACAAGAAATGCTTAAAACATTTTCCATCTGAGTCATTGCACGCATGGACACGTCTGTTCACGAACTTTGCACCCTGTCAAAAGTCCCGGCACGATTGCGAGTGGTGTGAGAGGCATAAATATGCGTTAGTGAAGTGTCCGTCTATGTTCAGTTGGAGCTGAGTACACTGGGGTGTGTAAGTGTTCACACAGATAAATATCTACAGGGTTGAAGATGGGCGAGCGTGGAGGTTGTACCTCGTAAACGAAGTGTTTGAGGACGTATATTGACTGACATGAACTTTCTTCCTGATTTTGATATGTGTGACGAAGCTATTAGGTGCATCTGTACAGATTAAATTCCCTAAGTGGTAACACTTTTGATTTGTATAGAGCTATTGCACGTTTTGGATCTGGAGGGGGGGGAAGGGGGGGTGGAGAGTACTGATTTACTTTTTGTGTGATTATACTCAGTTTCTCCAAACGAATGTCGTTATTGTACTTCAAATTATGGCACAATCGATTCCTTCCAGTTCGTTATATAATACCACTCGCTATTCATATTGCTCATTTGCGACAAGAGTGTCACAATTCAAAATTTAGTATTTTTGAGTTATTGGTATAGAAGGAGACGTTTGAAGATGTACTTTTAACAGGTATAGTGTCATAACGCAGTTTGCAAAACTCAGCGCTGGAGAGCAGTTGTGTCGTCGCTGCACTCATAGAAAAGTATAGCACTTCAAAACCTTTAAACGTTTCTCATGAAAAATCACACATTTTGAGTTGTGACATTGCTGTCGCAAAGGAGCGATACGACGTTAAATAACTAAATAAATAAGTGTATTGGTATGTCTGTACGTGCAAAAGTACGGTACTTAATTATGAGGCCTACCTTGCGGTAGGTCTTCTTATCATCACATATTGACTGGTATGATAATTTTACGCCTTCATTTCCAGTTCCTCTGGAGAAATTGGTTGTCACGCGAGAGCACATGAACAACTGGTATTCTCTGGAGGCGTACCACATTTCAAAACTGCTGGCAGAACTGCCGCTGCAGGTTAGTTGTTTGCACGTAGAAATCAGACAGTCATACGAAAATGAGTAAATCGTTACTAGTTTTGAGGTTTCCACACTGGCGTAGCTGAGCATTGCGCTGTTACAGCGTATGGCGTGGCATCAGTGTGTAATTATATCCGATAAGTTCGCTCACTGACGCAATAACATCACAGAACAACGGAGTCCAAGTAAAAAGTTGTATTCCGTACTGTTAGGATTGTGTTTAACATTTCTGTGCCTCATGATCGCAGCTAATAACATACCTAAAATGGTCCATATAATTCTCCGTCCTTCTTCGTCCTTCCTCCTTTCGACTTGTTTCCTGTTTTCTTATTCCAGTCATGCCAATATCCTTCCGCTGCCAAATTATTGTTCTTATGGAGCAATTTGCCGGCATCCTTTCGCAATGTTTCCCATCTGTTCCTCAGCTTTCTAGGGGCTCCTTCTTCCTCCGACACTTGCGTCCAGAATTTGTTTTGGGGTTCTGCTGTCGAATATCCTCACCAAATGCCTAGCCCGTTGCAATCGTCCAACGCGCATATACGTGGCCAGGCCAGTGTCTTTATACAGTCTGTAGACATACAGTTCTTCAAGTACCATACTGTGCACTTGATTAGATAGTTCAACTACGTCGATGGCATGACAACTTATGGCGGAGTGGAAGTATAGCTCCACTCATTCTTAATCTCGACACCAGATGAAGGTGAGTGGTCAGCTTCATGCCACTGGCCCCTGTCTCTTTATTCCCAAGGAAAGAGGCACAGGTACGTATTTGATGGGAGTTAGAATGGTCCCCACATCCCGTGGTGAAGAAATGAATAACTGGCAATAGTGGGAATCGAACCAGCTTAGTCACTATACTGACTAAGCAGAGGACGTTTTATGTTGCTCAAGTCAAGAAGGATGAGACGCAGGGTGCATGTAGCTTGTATGAGATGAGAACTTCAGAATTTTGGTCAAGAAAACAAAATGGAAAAGCCCACCTGCAAGACCTTGGCATAGATAGAAGCACAATATAAGAGAAGATTTTAAAGAAACAGGATGTGAGGTCGTTAACTGGATTAAATACACAATTAATTAAGCCTTCATGTGAACATGATAAGAAAGCTTTTAGTTCTATACTGGCAAGAGGCTCTTAGACTACACTAAGACCATGAAAACAGCCCTTAGCTCTAAGCCCTTGACATCTCCAACAAAGTACCTAGGTCCTCTCTCCTGCATAAATTCCATATATTTGTCTAGTCATCTAGCTGCATCACTGAAATGCTAGTAGTTATAACCATTGCTGGCAACAAGAGATTTTGGCTGGTTTCTATAGAGCACACATGTCAATGTAAATACAAAGTTATCCCAGTGCACACCATGAAGCCAAATGGACAGTGAAGAAGGTACAGCTAAACTCTTTCTTAACTTCAGCAACAGTATTAGCATGGGTGTTCACTTTATGACACTGCTATGTAACCCCTGATCAAAGCATCCCCATTACCTATTGAATATTAGGGTCAGTATTCTCCAGAGCTTTTATGGAAGCTCTGAAGAAGAGAAAAATCTCTTGTCCCTGCTGGATATTGTAACATGATTCTGTCATTGTCCAACTTTTAACTTTACTGACTGTGCTAATCTGGCTGGTGGCTGGAGGGTTTTATAACAGATGGCAGAAAGAAGAAAGCATTGACCAATGTCATTACTACCATCAATGGGACTTCTTACTGTGGCCTCAGTATAACTAAGAAGCTATGTGCTTTGCAAGAAGGTCTGTACTCTATCTGTTTGCATACACATATTGAATAATACCTGAAGTGTCGGTTGCAGCTTCTCTGCCCCACGGGGTTCTTGGTGTCTGCCTACTTCCTGACCAGTCAGCCACATGACGGCATGCGGTTCATTCAGTTCTGGGCTGTTTTCGTATTGATTTGTGCACTTGCTCAGAGCCTTGGACTTGCAACTGGAGCAGTTGTTGAACCTCAGGTAAATATTCCATTGGTCAGGATCCTGTAACAACATATAAATTGCTTTTATTTTTGAGATTATTTTGCTAATAACAGGCATACCATATTAAATAAGAACCTACTGCTTTTCTACAGTCTTTTTCAGCAAACTGTATTTTCTAGTTTTTTTGAACACTAAGTTCTGCTGTTAACATACAGTTGTTAAGCAACTAATTTAACTAAACGGATTCCACAACTGATGACACTCCTTGCTCCATGATTTATCATAATTGTAAGTTCTGGTAACTAACGTTTTTAACTTTAGTAGTTTATGCAGCATCGTCTATTAACCTACTGACCAACACACCACGGTTCACTATGACTTTATGCATCTAGATCCTTGAATGACATCTATTATGACACTGTTAAAGTTACTTTAATATTTCAACTGTCTTCTTCAGAAGAAACAAATGAAACCCTGAATTAATTCATCTTCTTTCTTGCGTGTTGTTGTTTGTACAAATATGTTTCATTGTTTCTTTGTATTACAAGTTATAACTGAATATTGTGTCAAGCCAGTGATTCACAATATGTTTCAGCTAATTGGTTAATATGAACTGACAACCATCTTTTAGTAGCAGTATTAGTAGTAGTAGTAGTGCGGACGCTTGTGAGTGCGGTAATGAACCTTTGGGTTCCGTGAAATACGGGGAATTTCTTGACTAGCTGCAAACCAGTTAGCTTCTCAAGAAGGACTCTGCACCATGGAGTAAGAAGTAGTAGTAGTAGTAGTAGTAGTAGTAGTAATAATAATAACAATAATAATAATAATGTCCATGAGCTCCGATGACATTATAAGCAGCTGATATTGTTTCAAACGCATGTTCCACAGCTTGGCGTGTTCGTAGTATCAATAATTTCTCTTCCAATGCTCCTGTTCTCTGGCTTTTATCTGAGATTACAAGACATGCCTGCCTGCCTCCAGTGGTTATCATACGTGGCGTTCTTCAGATATGGTTTCGAAGCAATAATGCAGTGTGTGTATGGATATGACAGATCTAACCTCAAATGCTCTGAAGCGTACTGTCATTACAAATCTCCAAAAAAGTACCTTGAAGAGTTTGGCATGGAAGAGGCAAATTATTGGATCGACATTCTTGGACTCTTACTGTGGATTATTACTCTCCAATTAACATTCCACTTCATGCTTAAACTGAAGATGAGGATTTCAAGATGACTGATAAGAAGCTATTTTTAATATGGAATCAACTTCACCTTTCAATTAGTGTAAACTTGTAATACCGTCCCTTTACGTAAGTACTATCATAGGCATAAGTTGGCTAATAACAATGTGTATTTGGAACTTTAATTGACAAAGGAGTCAAGTTATAACAATGGGGAAGATTAATTTAAATGCAGGTTTTTCAGTCTTTATCCTCTTTAGAGCACCCATACAATTGTTTGAAAATATTTCCATTTTCTATTTGTTCCTCTTCCACTCAGTAACCAAAAAAAAAATATTCTTAGGTAGCAAAAATACTGGAGGGGCATTTGCTTCCTTCACACCCCCCAAGTTATGCCTATGAGTATTACTGTATTTACACCGAGTGGCCCAAAAGGCAGTTAACCAGGCAGTAAAATGTAAGCTAAAATGCACTGTAAATTTCTTTATTACTTTCTAGATTTACATAAATTGTTCAAAATGAGATTCTGCATGTTCAGTGCCCTTCTCACACTGCTGTGATACCATATTAAAAATTTCCTTGCATAAAGCCATACTGCCATCAAAATTTTCAAAGGTTAACTGGTTTTTGGGCCATCAAGTATTTTGTTAGCTACTCTTCAAAGAATAATTCTTTATTTTGAGAAAACCACAGCCTAAATACTCCCTGGAGCAGGGTCTTGATTAAAAAGCTATTAAATTAGTCAGAAAATTCTCCAATTTTATGGGACCTGAAGATCCATTACTGTGTTCTAAAAACCAAGGGCATAAAAATATGTTATCATAAGTTTGAAAGGATTAAAGACTGCAATATATTCCTACAGATATGATCCCAGGAATAAAACCTATCACTATGATATATTAAAGAGAAGTAATTTGCCTTGATTCTAGATGGAGATGTGTGGAAGGGGAAAAACACCCCCTTCCATTGGATAGGAGGGTGGTTGGGCCCCACAACTAACTGCATGCTGTGGAGAAGAAAAAAATCACTATGTCTGCCAGGAATTGCAAAAGTATTCATCTGGCAAATAACCTAGTCAATTTACTGACCCTAGCTCCAGAAATTAGACAACAAAATTGCAGCTAACCATGGGTGCTCAAGACAGTTTCCAGTTGGCTTGCTGATGGTATAATAACCTATCCTCCAGTCACCATACCTTAACCTGATATGTCCTCTTTGACTTATGTTTCTAAGCTGAAGATGAAGGCAGCAAGTTCCTCCAAAACAATGGTCTATTTCTATCAGGCTACATAGTGTAACTGTTATTAGCTGTTGATGGTAGAGAACAAGCCAGTAGGGAACATTCACAAAATGCAAAAACTGTCTGTCTGCTTTGAGCACAGCAGTTAAAATGAATGTAGACGTAAAAAGTACACACATGGCTTGTAAAGTGAGATAGCACTTGAAGGGGAAAGGGTGCATATGGAAAAGTAATGTAAGGGTAAAGCAATAACTCAGTTCATTCTGAAGTAAGCATAATGTTTTATCAGAATAGTCTGAATGAGAAAATTACTGTGGGGCATTACTTTCTTTGCAGCCCTCATCATATTCATCTTTAGGAAGATATGGTTTTCAGGACAAAGTAACAATATATTTTACTATATACACATTTGGTACAAAGTTCACAGCTTATGTTGTGGGAGTTAACATCTGCATATAGCACTCATGTAAGTCAACTGAATGGCAAAGATGAATGAACTGTAAATGTTGCGTATGGAACAAAACAGTTTGTACAGTACACCTGGTAATGTACTATAAAAGTAGCAATATCATACCGACAATAACCATAAAAAATATAATCAGGTCTGTGTCACAGGCAGCCAGTACTGAACTCATAACCATAGCAACCCTTTTCTTTTTTGTGACAAGTGAAAATAGCTGCAATTTTGTTTGAAAGCTAAAATTTTCCTCTGTAATCTTTCAGCTGAATATTACAGGATCTGGATTCTAACAGCAAGTAAAAATATTCAGAGTTCCAAAACTGTGATTTCTAACCTCAGTTCTGTAGATCGCTTGGGCTGAAAAATTTCAAAGCATCACCAGGATGAACTTGTTTATAGGTAGATTCCATTATGAATGCTAACCCAGTGGTTCCTACTTAACACCACTGAGCAGAGTTTGTCTTGAGAAGCTACCAATTTGTTAGCTGGTCATGAATATCCCAATATTTTATGGAATCTGATGGTTCATTTCTATGTTCACAAGAGGTTGCCACTTGTCCCTGTCCTCAGCCAGATCAATCCACTCCACATGCTCCCATTATATTTCTTTAAGATAGATTTTAATATCATTTTCCGATCTACATCTAGGTATTCCAAGTGGTCTCTTTCCTTCAGACTTTCCCACCAAAACCCTGCACACACTCACCCTCCCCACTGGACATGCCACAAGCCACACACAGGTCCTTGTCAATGATTCTATTACGCAAATAATAATGCATGAAACAGTACAGATTTTTAACTTAGTTTGTTTTCATATTTTCTGACACAAAGTGCCAGTACAGTGTACCTTCACACATTTATAGAAAAACCTATGTTAATAAACATTTTTCTTTGTATGTATATATGCCTCTGGTTATGGATTTGGTATTATAAAAACAGCCCTATGTTTATGCTGTGTGTACTGCAACAGACACGTTGACAGTAGTATGCAGTTCATGGCGATGGAATGACCCATGTCATCATCAGGGAATACTGATGATCAACTGATTCTGGCACCAATGTTGTGTTCCTACATGACCACATCCATTATGTAAACTCATCCAGAATTTATATTGTGTGTGTGTGTGTGTGTGTGTGTGTGTATGTGTGTGCAAGAGAATAACTTTGGAGTCAAAATAAGTCTTCAAAACAAATGACATGGGAAAATTTCTTGTTCGCAATATGAAAATGTAAGGGGTGAAAGCATTACATGAAAGAAACACATAAGGTGTAACATTTCAATACTACATTTACAGGAACTACCGACAGACTTGAAGAAACCAGACTTATTCAAGGGAACAATTTCTGGAAAACACTGTATTTGCATTAATTTAATGTACTGAAAATCACCATGCATTGTCTCCTCATCAGCCATAAAACAGACTAATTATGTGACCATAAGAAAACATACCAATCAAAACCTACACTCATGTTGAAGAAGGTGCAGACATGGAAGAAAATTGGCAGATTGTATTTGCCAAAATATTGACACAAGATTGGTTCCTTTTTTGTTGACTGCTGCAGATGATGCTGTTATAATAACTGACGTTGTTGATGTTTTTTTGTTTTTTGTTGTTGTTATTGCTGCTGTTGTCATCATCATCTTTTGTTTTTGTTGTTGTTAGTGGTGGTAGTGGTTGTGGTGATGCTGCTGCTGATGCTACTGTTGTTGTTGTTGTTGTTGTTGTTGTTGTTATCGTCGTCACTTTTGTTGTAATTCTCAATTGACATTTTTTTCTGCAACTTTTCAATCCATAGTTTTGGACAGAATTTATCCTCATGTCCGTGTAATTTTACAACAGTATCGTCATGGTTTATCTACGAAATTTGTTAAATACATCTCAGTTCCTGTAAAATCTACACTTTACTTTGCATACTAAGACACGCAAAGTTTTGTAATGTAACACCACTGACGTGAAAAAATATATAACATTTCTGCTTTCAACAGATTCTCTTATCTTAACTACAACTTTGAATCTTTTATTTACTAATAATGGAGATGCCAAATTTTACTTATAGCCCTTCTGACCCATAAGTCTTTCTCACAGCAGCTGGTACAATAACATTAAATAACTTAGGAGTATTGAATTGAATTGTATACTTCAATATAAAACCTGACATTTTGTGTGGAAATTACTTAAAGCTTTATATTAGTGTTTTGTTGAATCCTTGATAAGTGGTAAACAAACATAATACCAGAACCTTAAAATTCACTTGTTTCTGATACCCTGCAATTTTTTAATTCCCCAGAAATGCTACATTTCATTTGATAGACCTTTCCAGTCCACATGGACTATGTTTTCAGAGTCTAAGTGCCTGTCTTCTCTATCTTTCCCCCCATCTTTCCTCTCAGTGCAGAGGTAATAAAAGTAAAATTGCCCTCACATCTATGAAGAAAACAATCAAAGATGGCAAGAGCAAATTCTTATATTTTACCGTGAGATACAGGTTAGGATTCAGATTTGTATTTTGGTTGCTGCTGATACCAGCAGCAAGAACTCCTAGTATTCACTGTGTGTGCCTCTTTTTTTTT
>Ga0123357_10012833_pt1 | contig 10823 bp, 7 predicted proteins | sample TergutEmb28metaG_FD_89873 | JGI IMG/M metagenome (GOLD analysis project Ga0123357, IMG submission 89873) | Embiratermes neotenicus P4 segment gut microbial communities from Petit-Saut dam, French Guiana - Emb289 P4 | ecosystem: Host-associated > Arthropoda: Insects > Digestive system > Gut ... | reverse complement strand
TAGCAGAGTGTGGGGGGGCAAAAAGCGCCTCCCAACCCCAAAATTCAAGAACTGGAACCCCCCCCGTTCCCCCCCCAGAGAAAACCTGTTTAATAAAAAAAAAAAAAGGTGCCCCCCCCCCCCCCCACCCAAAGGGCCATTCACAAATTAACCTGGCAAATTCATACTGTTTTTGCCTATCAGATGGAGTGACATGATACAGAACTGGGGTTTGCAGAGGTGACACGCAATTCCTGCTCTCGCTCTCTCTCTCTGCACGTTTAACCCTTTGGGGCCAAATATCAAATACAATATATACCATAATGCTGAAAAACAGAAGGCTAACTTCAGACCGCCAAAAACATGCACATCATGTCACATTCTAGTGGAGTACCAACTGATATAGAGCTGATATGTATGGCTGTGTCTGCTCGAGACAAAACGCAAGTTTGTTGATGTGCGTTCGCTCCCAACAGTCTTCAAAATGTGGTCATCTGAACTATGACAACCTCATCCTATGTGGATACCAAACTTTCAAAGCAAACACGCTACCCAGGTCTTTAACACTGACCCAAAGATATGAGAAGCACATCTTCCAAAAATCCTGATATCTACCTCCAACAAGCTCCCCCCCCCCCAAAATGTGCAAGTAGGTTGCCTTGAAAGTGCCATATAAATTTCCCTTCACAACTTACATTTCACAACAAAACTGAACTGAAACAAGAATTCCATCACAGCAGTCAAAGTAGGACTAAAATAAAAATAAGCAAGTCCCTTTACACAGCATGAAGACATATGGGTTAGTGCCTTCTTAACAATGACACTACACAAAGGTGAGCTACCCATTTTCAGATCCAAGATTACTTTACCCTAGGAAAAGAAATGCTGATGCACCAAGAACAGGAGACTGGGATGGGCCCCACAGCCAGCCTGTATGTTCTGTAGATGACACAAAAAAAAAATTCACCCCTCAAAGATATCGAATGATTCCTCAACTGTCTAGGATGTACCCCAGTCAATAACTGACTATGCTAACCTAGTTCCTATCAAACTAGTTAGCAATGCATAATGCAAATTAATTTATACATCAGAAAAAATGAAAATAAATGAATACCTTTGACATTGTTGCTTCATCAGGCTCCTCCTGTGGATCCGCCCAGTCCACAATAATGTCGCACCCCCAAACTTTAATACGACCAGTGCCAAGTCTACGCTTTGCAAGAGAGGCGGCTTTGTGAGATTCATATTCAAGAAAGCAGAACCCCCGATTCTTCTTTTTGTCATCTGGTGAACTGTAGATTATTACTTCAGTCAAACCAGCTAGAGAACAGGAGAATTTAAGCCCAAATATTAATCACCAATAACCATATGGATATTTCAACAAGCACAATACCAAAGCACTATCAATTTTAGTAATTAATTAAAAAATCATAGTTTTGTGAAGTTTTAACAAAACCAGGAGTATGGAGAAAGAGCAATCAAAGTCCATTTCCTCAAGTTATGAACCGACCATAAAAACTGACAGCATATAATTGCTGGTGAAACACACATGTTAAGTACTCATGCACGAACTAAGAGCCCTCTTACAAACCTAGTTCCCTAACATTTAAAGATAAATTCACCTGACACAGAAAATAATTTTCGTCTCATCAGATCTAGTTACACAGACCAGAGGACTAAAAATGGACTTTCATACATTTTCCTTACTCCCTTCCAACATTCCCACCCCACATGCTGTTTCACAAAATTCAGAGATCAGCAGTTTCAATTCTTGTATTGAATATGATTGTCATTAATTGTGAAAAACAAGAACTTTTAAGAAATATTTCTTCAAAAAGACCTTTTCTCCAGTCAACGCTTCTCTTTCAAAAATTAAGTTTCATGACAATTTTCTTTCAAAAATGAAAGTGAATTATGGACGTAAGGGAGAGTCTCAACTTACGTGCATGTTTGGAAAATTCTTCAAACAATTCATCTCGATCTCGATTCTTGGGTATATTTCCCACAAATAAGCGGTGATTGTTATAAGAAATGGTAACGCCAATCTTTTTGCCTTTTCGAATTTCATAATCATTCAGCTGTAAGAACAATGTGGAAGGAAGACAGCCAATTAAGCTTGCCTTGAGGGTGGAGTGCCTGCACAGTGCCAGTCAGGGTGGGAATGGGAGGACATTTATAGCCCTGCCTACCCGATCATTAGCAAGCTACCCTTATACCTGTATTCAGAACTATACCTTACCTGGTTAGCTTGAGCCATGAATATTAGGATTATCACTGGTGTGGGACTGACCTAGTTTCAAATAGATGGAACCTTTGGGCAACGGAAGGATAGCAGAGTGAAGTTCCCTTTCACGTCAACAGGCCTTACTTACACGGGAAATTACAGAGGCAACAGGAACCTCATGACTAAACCAAATTAGGAAAGGTTGCTCTTGAATAGTGGGGTAACCAACTAACAAACTGAAAGGCAGGACCCGCGAGCGAGCCCCATCCAACCCTCCGGCCAGCTGCTATCTCTACACTACTGAAATAACTTTCTCCTTCAGTACACATTACCTGTTAATTTACCAAACTCGTCCAGAATCTCCTCTTTGCCTTTAGACTTTGGAATGTTGCCCACAAAAAGTCGCAGATTGGGAACGCTAATGTTAACTTTCAGACTCTTGCCAGGTTTGATTTCATGATTATCGAGCTGTGGGATGAAGAGAAAAACACACACATGCCAAATTTGGGTGAGTGAGCCACATCAACAAGTGAAAAAGTAAAAATCAAATTTAGGAAGAAAAAAATTTCAAAAGAGGACAATTTTGTACCAACAAACTACTGAAACAGGCATGCTCTTTTTCTTGCTTCACTCGATGCTTCACAATTTTGCAACCTGCAGTCCTGACGAAATCAGTGCCTCCTGTAACAAATTTTCTTACACCTAACAATTTTAAATTTCAGAACAATATGGTTCTCAAATAAAAATACAAAACTGCACCAAGTATTTCACTAATGCTACGAAACGCATTCCATTATGAAACATATGCCAAAGCCAGTACATCCCGCCCGCTTCTGCGACAGAGCCATTAAATGAGTTTGAATTTTGAATACTGACATACACTTATGTAATGCAGTCTCCCTCCAGTCCCAATTTTGCCTTCAGAGCAAAGAGGAAACCTGGAAGCAATATTAACCTACACCTTAAGCAACAAATCTTAAAAATCACATTTAAAAATTCACATTAAAACAATCCTCTGGTCATTTAGACTTCAAACTCACTCAGCTCTGCAGCTAAAAGCTTTTTTCAATCAAGACGAGATTTGATCAAAATCAGATGTTTTAGGTGGGAGGAGAAAAACTTACATGGCTAACAAAAAGACACACATGTAACCACAAATTTGATAACATTTTGGAAACCAAAACAGTGAGTTTGGTACCAGAGTCAATATATACTACTTCCACTGGACAGCAAACCACTTTCACAGAAACTAATAGTACTAGACGGAAAAGGAAACTGTCATCACCACCACTAGAAGGTACAGATATACATATTTCAGTGAAAGGGGCTTCACTGTATGAAATCACTGACAATTACTTGAAACAAATATCATGCATATTTACCTCCCGCACTGCCAGCTGGGCTGCATCTCTTGCTGTAAATGTAATAAAAGCATAGCCCCTGTTAAGGCCCGTCATTGGATCCATCATGAGACGCAGATCCCAAATATTACCACACTTTTCAAAAAGTGGTATCAGTTCATCCTCATACATATCCTTAGGGATCTTCCCACAAAAAACCTAAAAGACATACAATACCATACTGTAAAGTCTAATTCTCATAAACCATAAACTAAAAAGCTGTGAGCAGGTGAATTTATGAAGCAGTTAATGCACATGCACTAACAGTAAAGGGAATGAAAAGAAGTTGAGCAACTTACATCTAACATAACGTGCTGGAATGTTCTGGCACAATATCATTAACCACACTATATTTCCAAACAGTTAAATAAAACTCCCTTCAGACTTGCATCAAGATCAAATAAATTTTGACAGAACTCAATACTAACATATATCACAAAGTGTAAATGTGATTCAATAGGAATTGGCATCATTGCAAAGCATTTCAATAACTGCTGTTATTCCACATGCACTCTAGTACTAGCAGTTTGTTTCCTGAAAGCATGTTTATGTCAGTAATCTAGTGGATTGCACTAAACCAGAAAGTATACAGGAATTCAATTTTTACACAATGGTGACATCCAGCAGATTTTCAGTAGGTAAACACTGCTGAAGCAGCCTATATGAAAGACTGCGAGGAATAATAAACTATGGCATTTTTCAAGAGAAAAGCCACTCAAGCTAAGACCTGCATACACCACTAAGAACTGCATCTCAGTCACTGCAATCAAAACATCACGAACCTATGAAATCAAAGAAATTCATGGCCAATAATCTTCCTGTAGACAAATACAGGTCTGTGTTATGAGAGAGCTCTACTCATTTTCAACCAAAGGCCAAACAGTGCCTGGTACAAAAAAATGTTACTCAACCAGCTGTAGCCAGCAATGCAATCCAGAAGACCTGGCTCCTAGAAAAAGTTAGCTGATGGTTGCATGATGATCTACACACCACCACCCACAATGAGAATTACCCGCCTGTCCGATATTTCTGAATTGCCAGAACCACAGCTTGGACCCATGACAAAAAGGTTAAAATACAAAGACATCTGAAGGAACGAACCCCTAAAGAAGAGTTATAAGATTTTTCTACAGGCATATAATGCAGTACAAACTACATAAAAAAATACAATGATCTACCATAATTTACAAAAAAAATCCCCTTGAGCTTGTTTTTATATACTGAATTACCCTCACATACACATGAATTATAACTTATCTTGAGAAATGCACCAGTACTGTTATGGTCAGGTGAGGCAGCCCTGTGTACTGCATTATTCAGTGTTCAGAAATCACCATCACCTCTCCAAACCATTCCAAGCAATATGCTGTCCAATGTCAATTCATCAATACAGTAAAAGTGGTTTGAAATGAAATGCACCAAATGCTTTTCACATTTGCCACACATGCCCAAGCACGCAAATTCTCTGATGTCAAATCAATTTAATCACCATTCACGGACAAACTACTAGTCCCCATTTAGTAAACACATCTTGAAGAGGGCACTATCATTCTGTACATCTAAAATTCATGCACATCAATCAATCGGACAAGTGGTGAAAATAATAATGATGTAGTTTTTACACAGCAATTATAGTAACTGCACAAAAAATGCAAAATTAAAATTTCTATTACCTTCCAGCACTTTTCCAATTTTCTCATGGTGATGTGGGATTAAATACTTATAGCCCAGGCCAATTCTTTGGGATTCAGACAAATAGAGGGAGGCAATTCAATGCCACATGATCATACAAACCAGACACTCAAGTTATCCTACAGATATTTTCTCTTAGTTGTCTCAGTTTGAGGACATTATCCCCTTTCTTGTATATGCACAAATAACCAATTTTTTCTTCAACCCACACCACCTGTTGTTAGCTGATCTGCTCCTAACCACAGCAGGTAGCACTGTCAAAAAATCAATGTTTGTGGATGCAAAAGCGAGACCTATTTAGGAAAGAGTGCCACTATGCTCGACAGCAGCTATTAACTGAATCCCATATTCACCACACTGAAATAGCTGGCAACAGTAATTGTATCCACTGCCTGAATGTTTGACTGCTGTACACCAGCTATGTCAAAATTAAGTCTCCCTTCCTGCCTCAACTCACCGCTGCCAACTCCATGTCACAATGTGTCACCTTCACAGTTTTTTGGTCCACACAGAACCATTCCATATAAAAATTCTGTAGTTTTACCAAAACCATCCGCCATATTTATCCAAACCTCCTTTAGTTTTACTCTGGAGAATAGATACGAATGTTCTGGTTGAGTCTTTTGCTGCTTCCTTATTTGCCTGCTTTTTCAGGCTCACATTCATATACATACATAAGGCCTGAATCCAGCAAGGGTGGGCCTGCAGTTCCTTCTGCATTGTTAAGAATGGTTACATATGCAGCAGACAACCAAGAGAAACAAAAATATCAGAATAGAAAATAGAAAAACAAGACACAGAACATGCAGAAGACAGATCACTAGCCAGAACCAGTTGCAGTGGAATATACTTAAACACACCATAACGAACTGCAAACCATGCATAACAGTAAATATTAACTCACAATGTAACTAGTGAGCAGTTATTCTGTGCCCTGAAATATTTTCAGGTACAGGGCCAGCTTACAACCTACAAGTGTGAACTTCAAGACCCATCGATTAAGTCGAACAGCAAGAAAGGACAAATTCCCACCAGATTTAAGCCTCACATGCAATGAAGCAGCTGCCCTGCTGAGGGCAAGGATAACCAAGTTGCAATGTTCAATGTACTGTTCTGGAATTGACGTGTAACGAAGGCCACATTTTGACTATTTGCAACTGTAGACAATAAAAGCACGACTTACCTCACATCCATTTCCAGGTGTTGGTCCATCCCAACCTGGTGGTGGACCACCATACTTTCGCTGTCCTGTCGTCACATCTAATGTATAACCAGTTCTTTCCAAAATAGACTGTAAACAAGAATTTGTCACATGAAGCAGGGCAAAATACACAATTTCTGAACTGTTCCATCTTGCAAAAAGCGAAAAATACTACACGCACAAACCTGTTATCCAGAATGCTTATGAGTTTGGTCTCCCCTCAATCAAAGCAGCATACATCAAATCTAGACACACACACTTAAAAAATAAACTCATCTGCCTTACACTGGACATTTTATTTTTCACCAGAAATTCATGCACGCTCAAAGCAAGTGAGCAGCTGAATTATCATAGAGGATAATCATGCAACATCTCTGTATAATTAATCTGAAGACAGCACACCTATTGCAATCAACATCTCAAAGAATACGGCATGGCTCAATTTTTGCATGATAGGGGTCTTGCAATTGTGGCAAGCAATTCACCAGCTGGTGGTTTTATGAAACATGTGTAATATCATGGTAACATGTACTGACATGGCAGCAATCCAGATATCCACACCTCTACTACGTATGCCAATGTACTGTGCAGAAGCCCGTATCAGATAGGACTCATCACAGACTGTCATCACCAAAAAACGAACATGTTGGTATGTACTGCGCACAACAGTCTACGACCCAATGAATCACTAAAGTGAGTGTACGCCAAGTGCCAGATAATCACACAATAAAACAGTTCATCATACAGGACTCTCATGCATCTCATACATCATGCCAATAAGGACAGCAACTTCTGCAGTACACCGCTGCAGGGGATAAAACAGCACTGAATACAGAATTTTGTTAAGCAAGCTGTAACTGAATGGCAACACTAACAAAATTGTACCATAAATCACTCACAAACATATCACCCTCCCATTCAATGCCGAGCAAGAAGAGCAGGTGTGGAGGTATGGTTTCCATGCTTGACGCTGGTGCTATAAGGGGTGAGTTGTTTGCACAACAACCCAGGGAAAAACTCACCCAACAGGGTTCAATTCCTACTCCATCCAGCTCATAATGAGTCGCTATACTGACTAAACTATACTACTTGCCCCCGTCCCCATAAAACTATCAGGAAGAAAACATTAGATGCCAGAACCGCTTAGCCACACTGTAATAAAAACGTTCACTATTCCTGAAACACAAACAGCTCATGACAAGCAGGGTTTTCTGGTATATTATATGTATGCCAAGTCTATTTTGTTAAGCTTACTCCATGAAACTAGTCACTAAAATGACCAACTCTTTGTAGCAAGTAAAGGGACTAATGCAGTATCACTATCATAACACAATGCCAACTCTTCAAGAGAATCCAACAAATTTCAAGACGCTCTGCATTACTTGACTCAAATTCATGGAATTCTTAATCCAGAGAGGTATCACACAGAATGAGGTAGCCTAAAAGTTTAGTAAATCGTATTCCAACACAATGCTGCACATTTCCGAGGATAAAATATCACATTATCTTCCTTATTTTTTCTGAAATATTAACAGCAGCTACCCTCCCACATGGACAGACAGCTTGAAATAAGTCTCTCTCACACATACACGCTGAGCCAATACTGAAATGTTACAAACATGCCCATGCAACAGATGCATTGAATTTCAGCAGGTAGAAACCACAAAAAAAGCTTCCATTTTCGAAGCCTAGATGAAGCTGCATTATTAATCCATGCCCCCTCAGCATAATGTGTAACAGCCCAGCTGCACTTCCACTAAAAGTTAGCATGTAATCCTCCCTGTCACCATTCTTGTCTACTACCAAGGGGAACTATTAACTGCTACATACATTGCCAGGGGAGATATACAGGTCATTTTCAGGTTAACCATGCATAATACATACAGAACTAAAGTGACACTAAAAACCATAATCACTATTTGTACACATTCCAGCTTGTATGTACATAAATGCAATCCTGAAAAAAATGTGACGTTACTCTCTCTTCAATGCCAATATTACTGAAGACATAATTTTCACATCTTAATTCCCACTCCACAAGGCAGCACACACCAAAAGATACTGCGAAGCCACAAAGGACTTAACACTGGACAATATTAAAATTCATAACACTGCCTCAATTCAGTACCATGAGACAACAAAATCAACAGGAACTAAAAGTCACAAATACACAATACTTCAAGAACTGCACATACGCCAAATTGTAATTTAATCTTCTGACAATTCATGAACAATATGTACTAACTTAAACTTCGGAACCACGGCCAACTAGGTACACACATCTACTTTACTGTAGCTTGTAACTGCCAAAGAAACTACTGACAGGTCTTGTTTTATGCCAGGGTTATGTTAGGGGGAAAAAATCATGCAAATCGAACAGAAAATTTCCACATACAAAGTGTACTTCCTGGGGAGTCAGGGGATTGAACTCATCCTATATGGTGTACGACTGTACAACTAGTGTATATACAGACCTGAAGTATATATATATTGTGTATGGTATCTATACATAGAAATTTTCTATACAATATCTTCATTTATTTCTAATGCAATAAAAATGTAACAGACATCCAGTATTTGGTTCGGGTCATTCTAACAGGAGGGGACCACGGTAGGACAGTGGTTAAGGTGCTGTGCTACAAATCAGAAGTTCACTGGTTCGATTCCAGATGGTGTCATTGGAATTTTTAATTGACACAATCTTTCTAACCACATTACAGCCCTGGGGAAATCAGAAGTTTGCTGGTTCGATTCCAGATGGTGTCATTGGAATTTTTCATTGACATAATCCTTCTAACCACATTATGGCCCTGGGGTCGACTCAGCTTCTAACAGAAATGGGTACCAAAGTATTTCCTGGGGATAAAAGCAGCTGGTGCGTAAGGTTGACAACCTTGCCACCAACCTGGGCCACTGTGACATAATCTGGGAACCTTAACTTCCTGGAACCCTCTGGGCACCTTGGGACAGTAATGTGATGGATTTACCTTTTTTTCCCCACTCTAACAGGACTGTGGTAGTTCCTAAAATAGCACTTTCTGTATTTCTATCAGGATTACCATCACAAATTGTACTTATGCTCATATGAACAAATCTGACATTATGGCTTATATTAACAATTTGTTCACGTTGTTCAAGTCGGTTTAATACGTCTAATCTCTCTACAATACCGGCTGTCTTTGGCCTATTTTTCACTTGGATTGCACTAGGTGACGTAAATATGTTTCACTCCTTTCGGTAACTGACACCAATACCGTTGAAGGGGGAACTATACCAGCTGTACTATTATATCACCAACATAATCCATGCACGGGACTGATGGCACGACAATGATGTCACTTTCTGCTATCCTCCAACAAAAGACAAGTGTGGCCTGGGACTGTTACAACAAATCACATTATACCAAAAATTATCACACATCTGTCAACTGCTGTAAACCTAAAATTACTGCATAAATCCAAAATGTGGTGTAAATTTTCAAGTTGAACTAAAGTGAAATCAGGGAGTCACGACCTGCCTGTAACTTCCTGCACATAAGCAAAATTATCTCGTACACAAGCATACCACAAAACTAAAATTTGTTTGTGAACTGAATCCATATAACACAATTACAAATAATTCAGAAATGATTTCAGTTCACAAGGTGCAAAATAAAAGTGATACAAGAACACACTTTAATATACTAACAATCACCTTTATTTTATCCTCATCGGGTGCCTTGGCCACAGTACCAGAACCGGAACCCTGGCCTGCCCTACTTTTCTGCCGGTATGTTTTCATCACTCCACACAGATATGCAGACTTGTTAGAAACATGCTCCAAGTTTGAGTCTAAAAACTGTGTAAGGACATTCAATGCTCCTTCAACAGGAAACTCCTTTAGAGCATCCAAAGCACGCTCATCCAGATCAGCATGGGCCAGTTTACCTGAAGCATATAAATTCAAAAGATCAACTTACATAGTGCATACATGCATTATCAATACCAATTAGACATTGTTATGCTATTGTCCTGGCCTAAAACAGATGAATATAAAATACAGAAGTCTTCTGGTGATAATCTGAAAGGGAAAAACCATGTTACGCTGATAACTGTGTATCAAATTACAGGCACTAAATCTGTGGACAGTTTCAAATATGTAAGGAAAGACACCCAGATTTTTCATGTCCCCATTGTACGAAAATATGTAACAAATGCCCGTAACAAGGATTAACCCTTTTGACGCTGGAATTAAATCCCTCCTAGCAACGGTCCCTGCCGGAATTTTTTACTGGGGCTTCTAAATTGTAATGCTTACTCTTGGGGGGGGGGGGAAGCATATCTCATAC
>Ga0123357_10012832_pt1 | contig 10823 bp, 8 predicted proteins | sample TergutEmb28metaG_FD_89873 | JGI IMG/M metagenome (GOLD analysis project Ga0123357, IMG submission 89873) | Embiratermes neotenicus P4 segment gut microbial communities from Petit-Saut dam, French Guiana - Emb289 P4 | ecosystem: Host-associated > Arthropoda: Insects > Digestive system > Gut ... | reverse complement strand
GGCGCTGCCCTGAACGCCGGGGTGGCGCACAGCGAGGCCGCAGACGCCGGGGCTCTGACCGGCGCGGGTTCGGCCCCCGGCGCGCGGGCTGGCGCGGCGCCGACGAGCGCGGGTTCAACCCTTGGCGCGCGGGTTGGTGAGGCGCCCGCGTCCTGGCGGGGCCAATCGGCGGCGGTGCGGGGCTGGCTGGTCGCGGTGACCGTGTACCTGGCGGCCATGTTCCACCGGTCAACGCTCGGTGTCGCCGGACTGGCGGCGCAACACCGGTTCGCCATCACGCCAGCGCAGCTGTCGGTGTTCATCTGCATCCAGCTCGGCGTCTACGCGGCGATGCAGGTGCCGACTGGGGTGCTCGTCGACCGGTACGGGCCGCGTCGGCTGCTGCTGGCGGCGGCGGGCATCATGGCGTTCGCGCAGCTGGTGTTCGCGGTCGCGCCGGACTACCCGGTGGCGCTGCTCGCTCGGGCCGTGCTCGGCTGCGGTGACGCGCTGACCTACATCAGCGTGCTGCGGTTCGCGGCCCCCCGGTTCTCCTCGCGGCAGTTCCCGATCGTGGTCGCGGTGACTGGCATGCTCGGCTCGATCGGCAACGTCGCGGCCACCATGCCGCTGTCGCTGCTGCTGCACGGGGCCGGCTGGGTGGTGACCTTCCTCAGCGCTAGCGCGTTGTCGATCGTCACCGGCGCGCTGGTGTGGTTCGTGTTGCCGGGCAACGAGCCGGTGACCGCGATGCCGCGCTCGATCGTCGCGTTGCGCGCGCCGATGGGCCGGGTGCTGCGCCGGGTGCGCGCGGCGTGGCGAACCCCAGGTACCCGAGTCGGGTTCTGGGTCCATTTCTCGGGGATGAGCACCACCACCACGTTCGCGATGCTGTGGGGAGTGCCGTATCTGGAGGCGAATGGGTTCAGTTCGAACGCCGCCAGCGCGGTGCTGCTTGGCTCGGTCCTGGTCTCGATCTCGGTCGGCCCGCCCATCGGGCTGGTGATGAGCCGCTGGCCGGCCAGCCGGGTCCCAATGGTGATGTTCTGCTGTCTGGCCACGATCGGTGGCTGGGCGGTGCTGTTGCTCGGCGCGAGCGGGCACCTGATCATCGCGATCGTCGCCTGCGCCACCTCGGTCGGGGCTCCGGTCTCCGCGGTTGGTTTCGCCCTGGTGCGCGACTACAACGACCCGGCCGTGGTCGGCACAGCCACCGGGGTGGTGAACGTCGCCGGGTTCAGCTCGGCAGTCATCGCCTCACTGGCGGTCGGGATCGCGCTGGATGTGGCCGGGTCCACCAGCGCGTCGGCCTACCGGGTGGCGTTCTCCTTCGTGCTGGCGGTGCAACTTTTCGGCACCGCGCAGATGTTGCGCTGGTGGCTGCGCGCCCGCGCCATCCAGTTGCGCAGGCTGGAACACGGGGAGTCGGTGCCGGTTGCGGTGGAGCGGCACCGCTTCGATCTGCGCTGAGCGCGCGGTCTGTGAGTCGGCGGTCAAAGTAAGTGAAAAATCGTTCTCATCTGGGTCTCGCGAGATGGCCCGGTGATCCGTCGCCGGATGGGTTGTCTGCCACAATCACCGGTGGCGCCTAGGAGAAGGAGCGGTGGTGACAGGAAAGGCGGTCACGCTCAAGGACGTCGCCGCGGCCGCTCACGTCTCCCGGGCCACGGCGGCCCGGGCGCTCAATAGCTACGGGTATGTCGGCGACGAAACCGCGACCCGGGTGCGGGAGGCCGCGGAGCGGCTCGGGTACCAGACCAACCTGGTGGCTCAAGCTTTGCGAAGTGGCCAGCTGCCCATTGTCGGGTTCGTTCCGGGCGACATCCAGAACCCGTTCTTCGCCCGAATCGCCCGCGATCTCGACGCGGAATTGCGCAAGCAGCGGTACAACGTGGTCATCGCCAGCAGCCAGGAAGACGTCGAGCAGGAAAAGGAGCTGCTGGAGAGCCTGCGTTCGTTGAGCATTCGTGGGTTTGTTCTGGCCCCGGCCTCCACCACCGACAGCCAGCACATCGCCCAACTGGTGCGCGAGGGCCGGCCTGTGGTGCTCATCGACCGGGTGGTGAAGGGCGTCCGCTCCGACAGCGTGGTCGTCGACAACGAGGGCGGCGCGCGGGAGGCGGTCGACTATCTGGTCGCGAACGGCCACCGCCGGATCGGCCTGCTTCGGGACGACTCGAAGATCTTCACCGCGCAGGAGCGGTTCGCCGGGTATCAGAACTCGTTGGCCTCGCACGGCATCGCGCTGGACGAGTCGTTGGTCAGCGTCTCCCGGTCGACTGTGGAGCATGCCATCGAGGCGACCATCCGATTGTTCAGCCGACGGATCCGGCCCACGGCATTGTTCACGGTCGACAGCCTCATGACCCAGGGGGCGTTGCTCGGGCTTCGGTCGATGGGGCTGACCATCCCTCGTGATGTGTCGCTCATCGGTTTCGATGATTTTGATCTTGCTACGTTCACCGATCCGCAGATAACCGTGGTCGAGCAGCCGATCGCTGACATCGGCCCGTTGGTGGCGAAGATGTTGCTGCAGCGTCTCGGCGGCGACGACAGCAAGCCGCGACAGATGCGGTTCCCGACCCGACTGGTCGCGCGCGGTTCGGTGTCCGCGCCGGACTGATCCGCCTCGGACTGATCCGGCTCCGACTGATCCGGCCAGCCCGGGCGTCGTGCACGGGGTAGAGGCCGACCCGCCAGCACGCGTGTCGCGTCCGGGGTCGGGGCCGACCCGCCAGTCAGGGTCTGCGCCCGGCCTCGACCAAGGTAACGGTCTGGTAAAGGGGGTTGCCAAGGGTTGGGCGGCGTGCTAGCGTCCCGTATGAGATCGATCTCAGGTCATTGACAAACTGCCGGCTCCCAGGCGCGGTGACGCGCTCTGGGCCAGGCGCGCGCGCCCCAGTGGCGTTCGCGCGCCAGCGAACAGGAAGGACCTCGATGCTCAACTTCGATGAAGGCCGATTCGTCGGTATCCAGGAAGGCGCGGTCGCGATGGCCGGTGATCTTCGCGCGCTGATCGGCAAACTGCTCTCCGATGGCGTCGAGCGCCTGTATTTCATGGGCACCGGTGGAGTGCAGCTGCTGGCCCTTCCCGCAGTTGATTTGTTGCTCCAGCGGTCGACCATCCCGACCAGTGCGCGCTACCCGGCGGAAGTCGTCCTTGACCCCCCGGCCGGCTTGGATGAGAAGGCGCTGGTGGTTATTCCGTCGCTTTCCGGGACCACCAAGGAGAGCGTCGCGGTGCTCTCATTCCTGAAGCCGCGCGGAGCGCGCACCATTTCGTTGACGGGACACGCCGACACCCCGCTGGCCCGGGAAACCGACCACAACTTCACGAACTTCGCGGAGGATGACACCTCCTCCGAGTCGTTTTATCTGCAGCACCTGCTGATCGCCTTGTCGGTCATGGCGGCCCGAGGCGAGTATCCGGGTTTCGAGAAGACGGTCGCCGAATTGCAGCGGTTGCCGAGGCTGCTGGTGGACGCGAAGGCAGCTTTTGAGGACACCGCCGCGCGTCTCGCCGAAACCATCAAGAACGAGGATTATCACATATTCACCGGGGCGGGCTCGGTGTGGCCGGAGGCCTACTACTACGGCATGTGCATCCTGGAGGAAATGCAGTGGATCCGCACCCGGCCGGTGCACGCGGCCGACTTCTTCCACGGCACATTGGAACTGGTGGAGCCCGGTGTCAGCGTCTTTGTCTTCAAGGGCGAGGACGCGTGCCGGCCGCTGGCGGATCGGGTCGAACGGTTCGCCACGCGCTACACCGATCGGGTGCGGGTGCTGGATGCCGCGACGGTTGACCTGCCCGGCATATCCGCGGAAACCAGGGCCCTGATCTCCCCCGTGATCCTCGCCACCCTGCTGGAACGGCTCAGCGCGCATCTTGAGGTCTTGCGCGACCACCCACTGACCACCCGCCGCTACTATCGGCGGACCGAGTACTGATCCAGATGACTCGTCCGACTGTGGCTGTGATTGGCGACAACACGATCGACCGGTACGTCGGGCCAGCCGGGGGGGATTATGTGGGGGGAAACGCGGTCAACGTCGCGGTTCAGCTCGCCGAGCACGGGTTCGCGGTCCACTACTTCGGCGCGGTCGGCCCCGATCAAGAGGGGGAGCGCATTCGTGACGCGCTGAGCGTCCGGGGCGTCGATATCGAAGGACTGGTCACTTATCCAGGGGAGTCGGCGCTGACGGTCATCAGGGTGGACGACTTCGGGGATCGACACATGGAGGAGGAGCATTTCGGGGTCACCGCGGAATACTTCCCCAGCGAAGCGGCGATGGCGCGCATCGCGGATGCGGACTGGATCCAGATCGGAATGCTGCCGCGCGCCGATGAGCTGCGTCGCCGCCTGCGCGCGATGAGCCCAACGCTACGGATGGGCCAGGACTGCAGCGTGTCCTCCGGCTATCGGGAGCTAGCGGTCGCATTCGTGTCCGGCGATGTCATCAGCGCGCCGTCGGTCGCGAGCAGAGCGCTGGCGGGTGGTGCGCAACTGGCCGTGGTGACGCATGGCGCGGACGGTTCCACGGCCTACCGCGCGGAAGGCGGCAGTGTCCACCAGGGGATAGTCCCCGTCGCCGTGGTCGACACCACTGGCGCCGGTGACAGTTTCATCGCCGGGTTCGTCGCGGCTCTCCTCCGGTCCGGTGCGCTCGCGGCCGCGATGTCGGAGGGCGCGTCATGGGCCGCGCAAACATGCTCCCACCTCGGTGGCTTCCGGCAAACGGGCGCTGATCCGCCACGGCGCGGCCGGTCAATTGCGTCAAACACCCAACAATCGTCAACTGAGTAGGAGCCCTCTATATGGAAAAGGTTGCAATTGTCACTGGCTCGGCGAGTGGCATCGGCGCCGCTTGCCAGCAGGCGCTGGCTGACTTAGGCATGACCGTCGCCGGGTGGGACCAGGCAGATGTTCCACCGGTCGATGTGACCAGTCGAGAATCAGTCGCGGCGGCGGTGCGGCGATTGCCCGGGCCGGTCGACGCCGTGGTATTGGCGGCCGGGGTGTCGCGAATGGCGCCATTGTTGGAGACCACCGACGAGGACTGGCACTTCCAAATGGATGTGAACGCCTTCGGCGTGTTCAATTGCCTGCGGGAACTGGTTCCGGTGGTGCGCCCAGGCGGGTCCATTGTGGTGATCGACTCAATGGGCGGCTTGCGCGGCGCGCCGTATCTGTCCGCGTACTGTGCCTCCAAGTTCGCTGTTTCCGGGCTGATCGAAGCGGTCACCCCAGAGCTCGCCGCGCGCGACATACGAATCAATGGGATCTGCCCGATGTATGTGCGCACCCCGATGGAGACACGGGAACTGGAGTGGGAATCGCAGATTCGTGGCCGCACTCCCGAACAAGTGTTCGCGGAATACGAGAGCACGACCCCGCTCGGCCGGGTGGCCGAACCCGAAGAGGTCGCGGCGGTCGCGGCCTTCCTGGTAAGCGAGGGCGGCAGCTACATGACCGGGACGCTGATCCCGGTGAGTGGCGGCGCCCATCTCGGATTCACTGTAGAGAGAGGGAACCCATGAGTAGAAGAATCTCCACACGCGCCCGGGTCCTCGTCGTCGCGCTGGCCGCGGCGCTGGTCGGGGCCACGATCACCGGCTGCTCGGCGTCCGCGAACAGCGGTGGGAGCAACACCATCCGGGTCATCGCGCAGACCGGCGGCCCGGGCACGGCGCTGGCGGACGCCGCCGCCACCTGGAACAAGTCGCACAAGACCAAGGTTCAGGTCGACCTGTTCGATTACGACCCGACCCGGCAGCGCACGGTGCTGAGCTTCAGCTCCGGCAAGAACACCTATGACGTCATCGGCTTGGACTACTCCTGGCTGCAGCAATACGTCAACAGCGGCTACCTGGTCTCGCTGAACGACATGGCCGCGAACGCGGCCAGCACCATCGACATGGGCGACTACATCAAGGCCTATGTCGACTGGGGCACCGTGGACGGCAACCAGTACGCCCTGCCCTGGTTCGGAGCGGTGTACATGCTCTACTACCGCACCGATCTGCTGCAGCAGGCGGGCGTGTCGGTGCCGACGACCTGGGAGGAGTACGCGGCGGCCGCGGCCACTCTCAAAGAGAAGACCGGGATCGCGGGCACGACATTCATCGGCAAACGCGACGACCCGCTGCTCGATGAGTACTGGAGCATCGCCTGGTCATACGGCGCCGAGATAACGACGGACGGCAAGAGCAGCGCGATGGATTCGCCGCAGGCGGTGCAAGCGCTGGAAGTGTGGAGCAAGGTGCTCAAGTCGGCTCCGGGCGACGCGCTGTCAGATGACTGGCCGGCGGCCGCGGCGGAGTTCTCCGAGGGCAAGGCGGCGATGATGATCAATTTCTCCGACACCTCGGACGCGCTGATCTCAGACACCTCGCAGGTGAAGGGCAAGGTGGGCTTCGCGGCGTTGCCGGCCGGCCCAACCGGCAAGAGCACGCCGAACCTGGGCGGCTGGGCCCTTGGCGTCTCCGCCAAGTCGACCCATCAGCAGGACGCGTTCGACTTCATCGCCTGGGCGACGTCGGCCGAGCAGCAGCAGGTCGGCCTGGCGAACGGCGGGTCCGCGAACCGGATCTCGGTGCTGAGCGATCCGGCGAATCAGGAGAAGTTCCCGTACTTCACGGCCGCGCTGACCAACTACGAGAACTCGATCTTCTTCCCGAGAACCGTGAACTGGGTCAACTGGGAGGCTGCGATGTCCCCGCCGCTCTCGGCGGCGCTCAGCGGACAGACCTCGCTGCAACAGGGTGTGACGCAGGCCTCACAACGCCTGGACGCGGAAATCGCCAAGGAAGGTTAGCCGGCCTTGACGACTGTGGTGGAGAGGACGATTCTGGCGCGCGAGCCACGCCGGCGCGGACGCGGGTCGCGCCTGGAGCGGTTCGCGCCGGCCATCTTGCTGGTGCCGGCGGTGCTGCTGATCGTCGGCTTGCGCGTCGGACCGATGATCGTGGCGCTGGTGCTCAGTTTCACCAACGAGAACCTGTCCGGCGCCGCGAACCAGCCGTTGCATTCCGTCGGCCTGGCCAATTATGAGACCGTCCTCTCCTCCACCGATTTCTGGTCGGCCATCACCACCACTGCGCAGATAATCGGCCCGGCGCTCGCGCTCGAAATGGTGCTGGGCGTCGCCATCGCGTTGTGGCTGAACCAGTCCAAGTGGTTCACCAAACCGTTCCGGTCGGTGTCTCTGCTGCCATATCTGCTGGTGCCCGTGGTCATCGGAAATTTCTTCCGAATGTTCTACAGCTCCGAATTCGGGCAGCTGAACTACTATCTTGGATTCCTGGGCATCGGGTCGCACGCCTGGATCACCGATCCCGCCACGGTGCGGTGGGCGGTGGTGGTGCTCGAGGTCTGGCACACCACGCCATTCGTGGCGCTGCTGTGCCTGGCCGGGCTCGTCGGCCTGCCGAAAGAGCCCGTGGAAGCCGCCATGGTCGATGGCGCGGGCGCCTTGGCCCGGTTCCGATACATCGTGCTGCCCGAGCTGTGGCCGATCCTGGGGGCGGTTCTGGTGCTGCGCGCGATGGACGCCATTCAGCTCTTCGACGAGGTCTATGTGTTGACCGCCGGCGGTCCGGGAAGAATGACCTCGGTCATCAACCTGTACCTGTACCAGTTCGGGTTCAGCCAGTTCTTGATCGGGCAGACGTCAGCCGCCGTGACGATGATCGTGATATTCCTCTCGGCGCTGGGTTTCATCGGACTGGTCATCACTCGGCAGCGCCGGTTCTGGCGGATGGGAGCCTCCGATGCGCCCGCTGACTAGAACGTTGAGCGGCGTCGGGAACGCCGTCGTCGCGGTCGTGCTGGCGGTGAGCTGTCTGTTCCCGGTGGCCTGGCTCCTGGCGATATCCTTCCAAAGCAATTCCAGCGCCTATCACACGCCGACCAGATGGATCTTTCGCCCGCGGCTGGACAACTACACGCAGCTGTTCACGGACCCGTCGTTTCGGGCGTCGCTGATCAACAGCGTTGAGCTGACGGTGATCGCCACGGCCCTGTGCGTGCTCTTCGGGGCGATGAGCGCCTATGCGCTCTCGCGTTATCGGGTGCGGGGCGGCATTCAGATCACGTTCGTGTTCGCGATAAGCCGGCTCGTGCCGTCGTTCGCGATTGTGATCCCCACTTTCTACATTTATCGCGAGCTCAATCTGCTGGACACCATGCTCGGTCTCGTGCTCGCGCTCACCGCCTTCCAGGTGCCGTTGTCGACGCTGATCATGCATCGGATCTTCAACGCGATTCCGCGATCGCTCGATGAGGCGGCGCGGGTGGATGGGGCCGGGTTCTTGCGAGTGTTTGGTCAGGTGATCATCCCCATCGCCCGACCGGGCCTCGCGGCGAGCGCGGTGGTCACGTTCATCCTCATCTGGAACGAGTTCCTGTTCATACTGGTGTTGGCGGGAAACAACCTCGTGACGCTGCCCGTGACGATCGCGTCGTTCCAGACCGACAAGCAGATCCTTTGGGGCGCGATCGCGGCGTCGAGCGTGATCTCATTGGTGCCGATCGCGCTGGTCATCGCCTTCGCGCAGCGGCACCTGCTGTCCGGGCTCGGCCTCGGCGCGGTGCGCGAGTAAGGGTTCCAACAGCGGGCGGCGCGTTCGTCATCGCGGTTGGCGGCGCAGCAGCGGTAGCCAGATCGCGCCGGCCAGGCACGCCCATGCCGTCATCGCCACCGCCATCGAGGTGGCCGACACCCCGAACGATGACGCCACCGGCCCAGCGGTGGCGCCGAACACGAATTGGAGCGCGCCCAGCAGCGCCGACGCCGTGCCGGCGTGGCTGCCGTGCCCGGCCAGGCCGATCGCGGAGCCGTTGGGGAAGATCAGGCCGGTGACGCCGATGGCGACGAACAGCGCGGCAAGCAGCAGCCACAGCGCGAGCCCGCCGACGGCGGCAGTGATCAGCGCCGCGTCCGCGACCAGCATGATCGCCACCGCGACGCCAATCATGGTCCGAGGCGCGACGCCCATCCGGCGCACCGCGACGGCGTTGACCCAGCCGGCCATCGCCAGCGCGATACCGTTGCCGGCGAACACCGCGCTGAACCCGGTGGCGCTGAGCCCGTAGTGGTCCTGCAAAACGAAACTGCTCAACGAGATGTAGGTGAACATCGCCGCGCTGCCAAAGCCGACCACAAACATCGCCCCGACGAACGCGCGGTCACGGGCCAGCGTGGAGAGGGACGCGCGCACCGCGCGCAAGCCGCCGGCGTGGCGGCGCTCCGGCGGCAGCGACTCGCGCAGGAAGACCAGCACCAGCGCGGTGATGGCGGCGGCGATCGCGGCGAGCACCCCGAACACTCCGCGCCAGGGCATCACGCGCAGCAGCGCCGCGCCGAGCAGCGGCGCGACCACAGGCGCGATGCCGCCCACCAGCGCGAGGATCGAGAAGATGTACGCCAGCTGGCCGGCGGGCGCGAGGTCGCGCACCACCGCCCGGCCGATCACCAGCCCGGTCGCCCCGGCCAGCCCCTGCGCCACCCGGACCACGATCAGGAACCACAGGCTCGGCGCCACCGCGCACAACACAGACGCGACCATGAACGCGATCAGCCCGATCAGCAGCGGGCGCCGCCGGCCGAACCGGTCGGACAGCGGGCCGGCCACCAACTGTCCGACTGCCAGCCCGACCATGCAGCCCGACACGCTCAGCGCGGTGGCGCCGTCGCTGGCGCCGAACTGGTCGGCGATGCGCGGTAGCGAGGGCAGGTAGACGTCCAGTGACAGCGGGCCGAACGCGGCCAGCGCGGCCAGGGTGATCAGCAGCCCGAGGCCTAGGCCGTGGCGCGGCGGCGCACCCGAACCCTGGGGCACGTCGCTCACTCGACCACTCCGTTCACTCTGATCTGTCGGCGTTGCGGTCGGTGTTGCGATAATGGTCGACGAAGGTGCGGTGCGCGAGCCGGTAGACGGTGTGGCCGAACTCGGAGCCCTGCATGATGTATGCCCCGGCGGCGGCTCGGGTCTTCGCGATGCTGGCGGTCCCGATCGTCAGCCCGCTGATCGCGCTGGCGGCGGTCTCCCAGACCCGGCCGGTCTGGGGCATCCCGTTGCCGTGGGCGTAGGCCAAGGCGTGCAGCAGCGTCTCCGCCCTCGGGTCGGTCGCCCGCAGCCGAGCGATCGCGTGGGCGAAGATCCCGGAGTGGCCGTGAGCCAGCAACTCGCTCAGCCGTGGCTCGGAGTCGAACAGAGTCGGGTCGGCGAGTAGTTCGGTCACCGCCAGCCGAGCGAACAGGAAGGGCTGGTCGCGGTCGGCGATCCGCATCGCCACTTTGTCAATCCGGTCGGCCGGAACCTGGTCTCCCGGGGGCTCGACCAGACGGCTTGCGGCGTAGTTGCGGATCGACGCCTCTTCCCGGCGCAACCGAAGTTGGCGCACGGTCTCGGGCATTGTGGTGCTGCCGAGGGCCACCAACAGCTCGTTGTTTTCGGGCTCCGGGCGATCCGGATCCTCGTGCAGCGATTGGCGAGTGCCGACCAGCATCCGTAGCCCGGACAGTGGGGCGAGGCGGCGCAGCAGCGGCGCGATCACGAACGGGTCTTGGCTCTCGTCGAGCGCGTCGAGCACGATTGTTCGCGGCGCGCGGGCAAGCGCGCGCTCAGCTCTGGCGACCAGTTCGTCGGGATCGTCGGTGTCCGGGACGCCGACCGCTTCGGCGAGGGCGTGGACAACGTGGCCGATGGTGGCCCGGCTGAGGTGAATCGCGGCGTCGAACACGCCGGGTGGCGGCCGCAGGTCCTCGGGTATGCGGTAGTTCCTGGTTTCCTTCAGGGCGTCGATCATTTCGGGATCGGCGCTGGCGATCAGCATGCC
>Ga0123357_10012830_pt1 | contig 10824 bp, 9 predicted proteins | sample TergutEmb28metaG_FD_89873 | JGI IMG/M metagenome (GOLD analysis project Ga0123357, IMG submission 89873) | Embiratermes neotenicus P4 segment gut microbial communities from Petit-Saut dam, French Guiana - Emb289 P4 | ecosystem: Host-associated > Arthropoda: Insects > Digestive system > Gut ... | reverse complement strand
GGGAGGGGGAGTAGGGTCAAAACTGTTATTTGTGACTGCTTCACAGGGTGCATGTGTGAAACTCACAATAAGTGGTATACCTAACTCCCTAAATTGAAAAATTATGCATATGATCGAGTTTTATTATAACAATGCAGTAGGATTACATCACTGTAACTGTTTTAATAAGAGAAATTCTTTATTAAAACTATGTTATCTTAAGCACAGAAATCTTACTTTACCTGGAACACCAAAATGTTAATGCAAGTCTTGGCACTTTTTACTGTGTCCGTGTGTGCGTGCGTGCGTGTGTGTGTGTGTGAAATGAATGAAATTTGATCACATCATCACAGCATGGAGGTCATTTCTCTGTCATCATTACTACCAAAATGTGGCCATGTAAACTAATAATGCAGCTAGGGCTACTTATGTAAGATGCAGACATTTGTGTGATAATTTTACAGAAGTATACAAATCGTATGGTGGTTAGTTTACTGTGTAATGTAAAGTAACAAGAAGGCAGTGAAAAACTGACATATTTATGGAAAAAACCAATGAAATGCTACAACTGCAGCATAGCTTTGTATGGTGATGCAGAAGGATGGAGATCATTTCCACCAATCACGTGAAAAAAGAAGTATCAAACACGAGTCAAAGACAAAGGAACAGCCTGTGTAAAATAAAATGAAGGAAGGCTAACTGGACTGGTCACATCTTGCATAGGAAATGCCTTCTACATCATGTTACTGAAGAAAAGATAGAAGGGATAAGATGAATAAGATGTCAGCAACTACTGGAGGACCTTAAGGAAAAAGACAAAATACTGGAATTTGAAAGAGGAAGCCCTAGATCACCCTCTCTGGGGAATTCACTGTGGAAGAGGCTGTGGACCTGTCGCAAGACAGAATACACAATGAACAAGTGAAAGCAAAATATATTATCTATTTGGTAGCAATAACCAATAAACCACTGCAGATGGAGCCACATCATATGGTAAGCTATGAGATCTGTGGTTCTCATGGTACTGTTTATGAAGATGACTATCTTCTTGGATGTGATGTTGTGCATTCCGGTAGACAGGCACCACCATTTTGGAGGAATATGCTGCCTTTGTGTTCGTGGCAGAGTTGAAGATGAAGGCAGCGTACTTGTCAAAAACACTGATACTTAACTACTGCACTACATGGCATCACACCTGACAACAAGGTAATCTCTGTATTATAACTCTTCTCAAAATTTCTTTTTAAATTTAAAAATATATCAGACTCATTTTCCTTATGTATATAACCAATACCAGTTCTTCCATATCACTTATTGGTTATTCTGCTCCTGACAAAATGGTAATAAAGGTATGGTCTACATAGTGTGACAATAATGGATTATATATTCATTCATTAGTATTCAGCCTTGAAGGTCGGGCTTGGCAGGAACCGGAGCCCAGTCATGTGACTGGTATGGCTCTGGCACACTGCATCCTGGGCACGTTCTTGGGAGTAGTTTGCCATTGCTTTCTCCCGCCTTTATACGTTCCCACTTTAACTGACAGGTGCCTCTGTCCGCAATGATGCGAGAGATCCTAGCAGCGAAAGGTGGAACTGTGGGCGAGAAAGATGTCTGGTAGTAATTTTGCCTAAATTCCGACTTCCACGGAAATTTAGGGATCTTTTACATGCCGCAAATCTACGACATGGGACCGACGGCTTTACTACCCCTCTGAAGGAAGGCGTGCTTAGGATTTTTTTGCCCTAAAAATCTGATGGCTTCGGCCGGGTTTGAACTCGCAAACTTGGGTACTAAAGGCCAGCACGCTACCATTTGCCATTTGGATTATATATAATTTATGAAAATATTATTCTAAATACAACTGAGAACAATTTATGCATCTTCACACATTTTTAATTTAAAAGTAAAACTCATAAAAAGTTACCCTTCTCGGATTTTAACACCATTCATCAAAATGCAGTTTGTCAGTCGAACTTTAGGTTCTATTTGACAGTGTGCTCCAATGTTACAGCTTTTGATTGAAGTTTTCTCAGCAATGCTGCTTTGTTCACCAACCACACATGAATCGTCCATCTGGGTTGATTTTATGTCACTAGTTGGATGGACTGGCGCCAACTGACAACACCCTGTGACAGACTCCCATCGCTCCTTAATCTGGGAAAATGGACACTTAACTTCAGTGAGATGTTCTCTTCATGAGGTATGCTGGATTTATATCAGTTTTGACAACTACAATCACTTTAATCCCATTCACTTGCATTGAAAATTCTTGGATCATTTTGAAATGTTTCTCAGCAGCATAAATTACACAGTACTGAATGATACGGTAATGTAAGCAATGAAATGAGGATGTGAAAGAAGGGTCATCATCTGTCTCAAAATACTATGAGATATTTGCAAAGAGAAGCTGAGAAATACCATGAGATACTTCATGAGAATCACTTTCCAGGCTGAGAGTTAAACTCAGAATCTCCTGAGTCTGAAGCAGGAGTGCCAGCCACTCAACTGCAGTGTACATATGTTTATTTACTATGTAATTGCAACACTTATCTGGTTATTTAAATTTACCTTCCTGTTAATGTCACAGTAAGCTGCCACAGTGTTTGCTCTTATGCCAAATTTGTCCAAAGGTGCTAGGTAGGCATAACAACGAACTGGGTCACCATGATATGCGGGCTTCATATCGCCAGTGTGATCATTGTAATTTGACATCTCCCTGATCATATGTACAAGGGTGTCTTCCTGGGCAAAATGGAACAAGTCTGCCAAACAAAATAATTAAGTAATTTACAGCATCTCTCAAACACAAGCTGAAGCTACTGTCCATAAGACATTAACATATTCACTGACAAGCTGAAGAAAAAGTCTCCAGTTTAGGACTCTGCAATAGAAACAAGTACTGTACTTAATTGCATATAATGCAAGCTGGCTGAAGTGGAAACACCTGACTTATATTCAGGTGTCTGGTTCAAATCTTGGCCATGGCACATTGGTTAACCTGACTCAGACTTCTTGGTGGTATTCCTCTATTCCTCCAGGCAAAAGCTAGACCATTATCTCTAATTAGACCATGAATGCTTTCATGTACATCTTTTCCAGTCCATTACTCACTCTCAACCAACCATTCAACACTGTACAGCCCTACTTACCAAAAATAAACTGCTGGACAACACAAGGTTGAAAACACTGACATATCACATGTCAAAGAGGATGCCAACACAGTAACACATTATTTAAGTTACAAATTGTGGACAATTGACCATTACAGTAACAAAGGAAAGGCAGAAACAGAGAAAGGCACAATAGACAGAGGAAGAAAGGAGGTATCATGGCAAATGTTATGCATAATAGAGGAGGTGAAGTAACTGAACTACTGAAATTACAACATAATTCTCTTACAAAAAATATATTCCCACACTAAAATACCTTTTCTGTCATCATCAAGGGATGTATTGGTATCATCATCTTTCCTTGCTTTATTAAGTCTCGATGACTGTTTCTTGATAATGTAAGGTATCATTTCACCTTTCAGTGTACTAAAAGACCTGGAAAAAGTTCAAGTTATTTACGAACTAACATTGTGCATTTTCTATTACAACAAAACCTTTGAGACTAAAACAGATGTCACCTGACATGTTGAAAACGGAAACACTTTGAAGACAGGAGAAAAGCAGCACATTTCAAGCTAAAACTTTAAGGTGACAGGACAATAAATTTACTTTTCCATTTTTGCATTTTTGTCACACACATCTTGGGAACCTGCTCTGCTGAGCCCTCTCTTCTCGGACAACAGTTCTGGTCAGGCCACATACAGTATAAATGTTGATTCTCACTAACAGGATAAAAAAAGAGAAACAAACCCCTAAAAGTTTTAAAATTAATAATGAAACTTTATTTCAGTGACACTCATTTATTTAAAACCAAAACAAATGAAACTAAACTTCACTGACATGATGTCACACACTTTTACACATGCCAAATTTAAAAACTCAAATGAAGGTCCTATTGGCATCACTAAAGTCCACAAAAGTGCAGACTCATTACAGAACATAAGTGAAGCAGTGTTTCATATTACTATTATCAAAATCTAGAGAATGTATTTGTTGAAAGTTTGGCTGTGATATTATTTTCGCTACAGAATTAAAAAAATATACAAAAGTGTAATACTTTCAAATGACTTACCAAACTTCAGGAAAACAATCAGTCCTTTAAAGTATTATTAGCAAGAGGGATATGGGATAAGACAGCCAGCAATATACCTGTCATTGCTTGTGAGATATGTGGTTCTTATGGCAGCAAGTATTAAAATTATGGCCTTATGAGGTGTATAACACAGTGTGGTTTGATTGAGAGGTACCAAACCACATCATGTCACACTACAAAAGAGTGTAACGTAATGCATTCCTTCATAAAACAAGTAATGTGGGGGGAGAGAGAGGGAGAGAGAAAGAGAGACATGGAGTAATATTTGACACAGGACATCTCATTTCTGTAATTCAATTTCTAGCATTTGTAGTGCCCAAGACTCTGAGTGCTGAGATATTATAATTTGAGGAATAATGGCTGAAATGAATGTCTTTGTATACTCACTTTTCATATGCTAAGTAATCTATAACCCACTTCCTAATAATGTACAAATGAGCATCAGTAAGTTGACTGAACATTGAGATGTGGGGATGCTTTCGTAGCAGACGTCTAGGCATGGAAACTTGATCATCAAAATCTGAAATTGATGCTAGAAAAACAAGACGTGATGTTTCTGCGTCCAAACCAACAAGATCTCGCTCTGCAGGAAGAATAAAATTGTATGTTATGTATCTGTAGGAAATAAGCAAGAGTGAATACTGCACATACCAAATTCTATGTATAAAATCTCATTGAAGCTCAAGAAAGAAAAACACTCTTCTTCTACTTCAATGATGATGTGGGCAGCAAGCTCCTTGAATACAGTCGTATAATATTATGTTAACACAGCATCACATCCTAGAAGACTAATCTTTATCAACAGTGCTGTGACAACCTTAAATCCCACATTATGAAGATGATCCATTTGAGAAGGGACTGAACCCCTTCATGATAGTTGCTCTAAAAGCATGTTATACTGAAAGGTTCGGAGCTTGGTACCACACTGACATGATTTCTGTTTCTGCCAACTGCCATTCATCTTAGGATGTTTTTGTAGTTCTAAGCTCAGTAGCATACCTGAAATCTTATGAATGCTGTACGTAAATGTTGTGATTTTTAAACTTGCAGGCTGGGTGCCATACCAGTGAACTAAATGTTTTATGCATATATCCTGACCTGTACTGGTAGCATGTCACATATTTTTTCATGTTAAATTTATTACAAATTATTTCACTGTTAAAGTGAGCATACAGCTAGGATTATGTTTTTGTATTTAAAGTCTGTATGATGCCATAAATGAAATGAAAAAATTGTCAGATATGAGATTGGCTTTTTGTATACTATGTAATGTTTATGCTTCGGTAGAGGGGTAAAGCAGCTAGGGCAGGAGGCTCACCACTAACCCCCATCTTGTGCAAAGGTTAAGAATGAGTGCAGCTATACCTCCATTCCCCCTAAGCCTCAATGGTATGCACAGGGACAACTTCACCTTTACCTTTAGTAACAGGTGTCAAAGCACCAACTTGGAATACAAGTGCTTATTTGATACATCTACTAGCAAAGACTTTAGTGTGTCTTACCATTTTACTATCAAGGTTCCAGTTACAAATCACAAGCCTGCCATCCTTGTGATTGTATTTGATGGTTCATTAGATTACCTGGCTTTTGTTTCGTCTTTGGTCCTGGTGTAACAGATGCAATATCTGATGGCTGTGGATGGAAGAACAGTGCAACAATTCCTGCTGAATGTTTTTGGAAAACTTCCAAGACTGGATATAGACTCATATCTGTTACCATGTCACAACTCACAACGAGTACATCAGACTGGAAGATAAAATCATGTCAAAATAGATCATAATATTCCAACTTGTTCTTTAAGAGACACGTTTCATGGTCTTGAAAACCAACGTAAGTGCCCAAAAGAGTGAAAAAAAGGTGCTGCAAGGCTCATAAAGTGGCTCTCTGCCATTCTGCTGGGGCCATGAGTTGGACTCATTATTGATCTACATTGGGTTGTACATACATGACAGTGGTAGGCCTTTCTGAATATGATAATGAGCCTATGTTCCATAAATTGCGTGGGTAGCTCAATGACTGTTAGCTTCTCTACCAGTAATCTGTGCCATGAATTAGTAATTGTAATGGCAGTTACAGTTATGCATATTTTATTGTAAGTGGGAGACTGTGTAGGATAAATTACCCTTAGAATGTAGGTTTAATTGGTCAGAGAATGTTAAACTTATGACATGGTCTCTCAAGTTGAAATGGAAATGTTATGTGTAAGCACAAGAAGGTCTATTAGTGAAATATCTTAATGTAGTAAATAGAGATAAACATACCTTAATTCTATCACTTAAAAACCGTAGTGTATCAGCAGTTCCCCAGTCTTCTGCGGCAGGAATACTAACAATATCCAAACGAATCTTTAATCCACATGGTTCTAATGCTGTTTGCACTTCTGACTTAATGTGCTCTACCACAACCAGTATAGTATCTGAAGCAGAATACAGAAAATGTAAAGTATGTAATTCTCATGTTAATGACTGCTGAAATACTGTTAAGATGTTACCTGCAGTATAAAACAAAAATTGCAATATGAAGCAATTTACCTTTGATTCCTGTTTGTTCCAGCAGTTGCAACGGGTACCACACCATTGGTTTATTTCCAATAGGGAGAAGGCATTTTGGTCTTCCGGCAGTTAATTCCGTCATTCTTGAACCCCTACCTCCTGCCATTACAATGGCCTGGAATTCACGAACCATTTTCTTATCTTGGAAGTGGAACAGATACGCAGTACAATTCTTTGTTTCTTATGTGATTTTTGGGCGCCGCATCAAATGTAGATAGTATATGAAGTCAGCACACATCCAAATGGAACTGTCAAACAAAAAAACGCATGCACTTCCAATATTTTGCGTACAACGTTAATTATTCAGGGCACAGCTGCACCTTGCTTTATGCCATGCAATCATGTGTTTATCACAACATAACCTTTATTTCCCTGACGACAACCATTATTATGTAACGCATGTGGAACTACTAGATAACTTTCAAACCAAAATTAATGCGAACATTGTATAATTACTATGACCCGCAGATACCTGTAATTGTTCCATCATTGCCTAACGCTCACAAGGAAGTCTATACTTACTCGTGTAACAACCTGCTCTTCTGTACGTGCATAACCCCATTCGTGCCATTGTACCTAACGACCAACATTTAACGACTATATGGCCTTTTAGTTTTGGCATGCGTATAATGTTATTGACTTAGGGGATTAATATTAACTCTAGATCCAAATAATATTCAATAGTTTATGAACATGGCGAAATTGCTTTTACAAAAAGACATTTTTTGACCCTTGCCCTCTCGCAAGAATATTTCTTGTTGGCAGCACTGTTTTGCACGGATTATACCTAGTTTCAAGCAGTCCATCATAGATGGCGGATGAGATGCATTTGGGGCGGTGCTGTTGAGAGTGTGTTGGTGAATAATTACGGGAAATAATGTAGTAAAGGCACTTCCAGGGGTAAGGAATTCTGACGGTGTTCGGTGTTGACCATGTAGCGCTCGAACACATCAGCGAAATATCAAATCCCGACTTGAGTAGCGGAAGTGTGAGTATGTAGCTGAACTTTTCTTTTGGAAAGGGAACATGTCCGCTTATGGAATTTTACGTTTGCCGTTCCATGCATTATGACTTAGTCGTTACAGTGTAATCCAACAAATGCACACACTTCGTTAGAATTACAGTAATGTATTAAAACGTCAACTCCTACATGTTTCAGGACTCACTGGCCCATCATAAGTTGCATAAAACAGTCATTTAACCTTCATATCATCTCCATTATGCGATAGAACTGTCGTCAGTTTGTCGATGTATGATTTATGTACGGTGGTTATGTGGGTTGGAGCAGCCTGTGTGCACACACCCACACCAACAGGCTGCTCCAATTACTATGCAAATGTCCATCTATATAAATCGTACACTAATGAACTTACCAAGGTTCTACTGCATACTGAAGATGATGTAAAGATTAAGTGATTGTTTAATGCAACCATCGACTCCCTGATGATGGGCCAGTGAAGCCCGAAAAATGAGTGAGATGACGTATTAAAACATTATTGTAATTCTAACGAAGTGTGCACATTCGTTGGTTTACATTGCGACATTTAAACCATAATGGAATTTTAAGAGTTGTGGGCAAAGGGAGCGTAAAATGATAACAAGACAGTTTGTGTTTGTTAGGAGTGGGATGGAACGTCATTTTCTTGAGCCTGTTGTGTTGTACCACGCCGTAAGATTATAATAAGTAGCACGGCATTGGTGGAATTATAATCAACATGCGAAAACTAAAGTCTTCAAGTATAATCCGGCTTCATTGCCACTTTGAACGCCAGCATTCCCAAGTAAATTATTCTGGGAGTGAACCCGTGTTTCCGTGGTGAATATTCGGTGACTAAGGGCGTGAGCTAAACCATGGCGCGTATTTCGAGAGTAAGAAAGTACAAATACCCAATTTGTTTCGAGAAAATACTGTCATGGAAATGTTGCTTGCTACTATTTAAAGATAACGGTGCTTTAGTACACGTGCTTTGCAAGTTACTTGTGTCTTTAACAGACTGTGAACAGTAGGTGGTACTGTGTGTGTCTGAATGAAAGTAGTAATGATAAAAGTTATTATTACATAATTATGACCGTATATAATATGTCACTGATAACGGTAGTTCAGAGTGTGATAAATTGGATAAAAATACAAGAAACACGATGGAAACATACGCATAACGTAATAACAATACTGACGGGTTCATTATATTTTGTTTAGTTATCTCGAAAGATACGAAGTTTATATTATAGTAAAGCAACGGCCGTAAGATCATTGTAGTCATCCGTGTTGGTTCTGACAAAAGCAACGTCCAGCCGTAAGAGTGAAAGTCTCGGGGAATATTCGGGCAAAGGTTGAGTTCGAATGACGAAACTCCTGCAACAGATGACAGTAGGTAGCAATGACGAAGTCGTGCTTGGTTGAAACATCGAATTCGTTTCTTTCAGATTTCCACAGTGAGTTCCATTTTCTGGGATGGTCGCGGTTGTTGTGTGGCTGTGCTAGCAGTCCACATACCGCACCGCTATTTCACGATATTATAATTCTTGAATTTTTTAAGGTAATAACCAACTTAATGCACAAAATCTTGTTGTATAATAAGTTTATTATATGCCGCTACATGTTTCGAGCACTATGCGCTCATCATCAGGAGGTCAAAATTGTATTATACAGCATCTAGTATCATCACACCTGTAGGTGGCCGTCCTGTGCATACACCTGTGCAGGGGACGGTCACCTACAGGTGTGATGATACGTACCAGATGCTGTATAATACAATTTTGACCTCCTGATGATGAGCACAACAGTGCTCGAAACATGTAGAAGCATATAATAAACTTATTATAAAACAAGATTTTGTGCATTAAGTTGGTTAATTACTAAGATTATACTGAGATGCACGGTCAGCAAAACATCAAAATCTTGCTTATTTGTTTCACTTGCAATCTTCGCTTTTCTTGGATGTTACGCAGCGCAGATTGGCGGTTAGTTACCGATGGCTCGGGCCAATCCTATCGGTCCCATCTTCAAGGTTCAAGTAGTGTGCCGACGATTGACTGTAGTTGGTATTCATATTCAGTTTTGTATGGGTGTGAAATTTGGTCGCTCACACTGAGGGAGGAACCTAGGCTAAGGGTGTTTGAGAATAGGGTGTTGAGGAGAATGTTTGGGTCTAAGAGGGATGAGGTGACAGGGGACTGGAAAAACTACATAATGAGGAGCTTAATGATCTGTACTGCTCATTAAATATTATTCGTGTGATCAAATCGAGAAGAATGAGATGGGCTGAGTATGTAGCACGTATGGGGAGGGGCGCATGTAGGGTTTTGATGGGGAAACCAGAGGGAAAGATACCACTTCGAAGACCCAAGCGGAGTTGGGAGGATAATATTAAGATGGATCTTCAGGAAGTGAGATGTAAGGGCATGGACTGGATTGATCTGGTTCGGGATAGGGGCAGATGGTGGGCTGTTGTAAGCGCGGTAATGAACTTTCGGGTTCCATTAAATGCGGGGAGTTTCTTGACTAGCTGGGAACCGGTTAGATTCTCGAGAATGACTCTGTTCCATGGAGTAAGTAAGTAAGTAAGTAAGTAACTATTCATATTCATTTGGTGACTGCCGAGAAAGAACTGAAGTTCGCATGCCGAAGGAATTCAGCACAAGATATTTACGCGTCTAAGGACAGTTCTAGACTATGTAGGCTACGTGTGCTCGTCGAGTGACTTTTCGATTTCTCAAGTACGAAACTCCAATTCCATGAAACAAAGTGAAATGCCAACTTGATGCAACTAAGTAATTTTATTGATGTATTCTTAGCTCGACATGTTTCAAGTACATACGCCCATCATCAGGAGCATTAGATGTTGAGTTACAGCATACGGTTTTCTGCACCGAGTTTTTGGATGGGTGGTGGTCTTGAGAGCTGCTTCATATGTCGTGCACGGCACCACCCGCACCGTACACACGACCTACGTAGCGGCTCTCAAGACCACCTTACTTACTCCATGGTGCAGAGTCCTTCTTGAGAAGCTAACTGGTCTGCAGCTAGTCAAGAAACTCCCTGCATTTCACGGAACCCGAAGGTTCATTACCGCACTCACAAGCGTCC
>Ga0123357_10012829_pt1 | contig 10824 bp, 4 predicted proteins | sample TergutEmb28metaG_FD_89873 | JGI IMG/M metagenome (GOLD analysis project Ga0123357, IMG submission 89873) | Embiratermes neotenicus P4 segment gut microbial communities from Petit-Saut dam, French Guiana - Emb289 P4 | ecosystem: Host-associated > Arthropoda: Insects > Digestive system > Gut ... | reverse complement strand
AGAGGCGCCCCTTCAAGTGGGATTTCACTTTCGGGATCAAAAAGTAATCAGCAGGTGCTAAATGTGGGGAACACGGAGTGTGGTCGAGCACAGTCACTTTTCGTTGGACCAAAAACTGAGGACGATTGTCGCGTTGTGGGAAGGGGCGCTGTCATGCAAAAGTAACCAGTCAGCAGATTCACACATGCCCGGTCTAACACGTTGAATTCTGTTTAGGATCCTTTCCATTACAACTTTGTAGTACACTGCATTGATAGCATTCGGAACAAACTCTTTGTGGATTACGCCTTGCCAATCGTAGAAAATCAACAACATGGTCTTTACATGAGATTTCTGAAATCTCAATTTTTTGGCGGTGACGAGATTTCTACCACCCATGTAGCGGATTGAAGTTTAGTGGTGGGATTGTAGACAAAACGCCATGTCTCATCGCTAGTTTCAATTTTCTTAAAGAAGTCAACATCACTGTCTGCTGTGGCAATGAAATCTCGGCAAGCAACAATTCTCCGATCTTTCTATTCTGGTGTCGAAGAGTGTGGAACAAAGCAGGAACAAACCTTCCGTTTTCGCAAATCTTCAACTACAATCTTTCTCACTGTGCCCTTGCCACTTTTCACCTCATCTGCTAGCATTCTTAACGAAAGGTGACGGTTTTGAAGCAACAACTGAGAAATCTTCTCGACATTGTTTTCATTGCGACACTCTGTAGGCCGGCCACTCCTGGGGTCGTCTTCAATGTCTTCTCGTCTATCACCAAATCGTCCGTACCTTCGGAAAACTTTCGAACTTGAGAGTGCTCGGTCACCATAAGCTGCATTTACCATTTGGAGAGTTTACGTCCACTTTTCCACCTTTAAAACAGAACTTTATTGCTAATCGTTGTTCCATACTTAAATCCTTGACGAGATTTTCACACACAGCTTCGTTTCACGCCACAAATCACAACTACTGCTCAACTCACTCAGACAACGCTAAACACACAACGTGTCGAGACTTCCTTCTACGTGTTTTTGTGGGTGACCGCCGATGGCGCAAGTAGTATTCGCTTTGCACCATCTGTCCTAAAACTTAGTAGACGCACCGTGTACACACAACCATATAAAAAATGATACAAAATAGGACCAAAAGAATAAGAAAAAAGCAATAAAACTTCATATGGTCCGTATACCTTCTAATAATGATAGAAAACCTGTTCCTACGATTTACATCCCACTTCACTCCACTGCACTACACTTCACTACACTTGTCGTCACTTCACTTCCATTTAAACTTTACCCATCTACACTTCACTATCCTTTCATTTTGCTTAAAAACACTTAAATTTCGTACCGCTCTATTTCTACTCACATCACTACACTTCACTTCACTTCACCTCACATCACTACACTTCACTTCACTTCACCTCACTTCACTTCACTGCACTTTTAGACGACTTTCGCCACACTTCTATTCTTTCCGGTTCATCCGACTTGTAATCGCTTTCCTAACTCTCTTTCTAAAAATTTTAAGTTAGCAAAGGTAAGTCCGTAACGCTTGTGCAGGTAGTTGGTTCTAGTCTTATTTACAAAGGAATGCTTCCCGATATCCGTTCTTCGCTTCTTGTCACTAAGATTTCGAATATGATTAACCCTGTTCAAATACAATAATATAAAATAACCAACTAGAAGAAAAAATAAAAATTTATTAGTAATTTCAATCAGCTCATCAATTTAGGGCGATAATTTAGCCAATCCTCGGGAACACTAGACTGTGTATGCGTCACGCCCGGCCGCTCTTTACCCCCAGGAAAGACACGGTACCTATTGTACAGAAGGCTGGTTGGGCCCCAGGGCCGGTCTGGACAGGTGTGGAAAGTGCAACTAAAGTCACACTTCGCACCCATTTAGGCAAAAGTTTTAACTAGATGTATTCCACGAATGTAAATATGATGGGATCCCAAAGTGTGCAAGGTATCTGGCAACACAGTTGTTAATATAGGGCTGAAGGTGACTAAGTTTTAGTATAAACATGTAGCCTGGTATTACTTAAATAATGAAGTGGTTGTGCTGACGTTAAATATAACATTATATTAAGATATGGATAAATTGAAATTGATTTTATTGTTTGAAATTTAATTTGCCCTTTGAATTGTCTCAGTTATATGAATCAAACGAAACCCGCAGTTTGATTTCCAGCAATTATAGACATTTTATTTTCTCTTCGGATTCCGAAGTGGCTCTGGGGCTCACCCCAAATTATAGTCATAGATATCGGGTAAATCCGGGTTAAAGGGCGTGGGACGTATAACCAAACAGCCACCACCGTCAGAAGACAAGATTAAGAATTCATGAGATATATTTTAACACCTCAATATTTATTCATTTGTGGGTACGCATACACACATACATGTGGTATAATGCACTGTAAAGACAGGTTATGTAATTAATAGCACACACAAGTGAGCAGTGGTCATAATACAAATGGTTAAAAACAATATTAAAGATCAATTATATCGATTTGATTGACATAAAATTCATGTTATGGTGATAAAACGTTATTTAAACATCAATAAGGTGGTATCATTGTCGAAATAAGAAATTAAAAGAGATGCTAAATATGAAGTTTCTGACGACAATATTAATGAAGGTAACGAAAAATGCAATGTGAATATTAAATGAAATAAGTTAAAAACGGAAACATTACCAATTTCAAAACTGTGCATACCTGAAGAAGCTGCCTGCTGGTGATAAGATTGCGTTGGTTCTTGTTAAGTATTTGGTCTGGGGATATTGATCCATCGGTTAAGTTACGTGGTGTTTAAGAAGTGTCAATGACCAATTGAAGTAACTGGTTCTGTTTACCAGGACACTGTTCTGCAATGAGTTTTCTTTCTTGGTGGAGGGAGTGAATGAAAATTTGTTCACAGGGAACTAACATGACGGTGTTGTCGAAGAGTTTGAGTATGGTCGTTATGTTGTCCATAGTGCCATATTCATGCTGAATGAGGAAGATGTGTTGCGGGTATGTGGACTGTGTGATATTGTTTCTGACTTATCATACGTATTTTTGTTACCTGAGAATTAGACTTTGGCTGGTTTGGCCTAGGGAAGTTAATTTACAGGAATTGCTGGTTAATATATATATATATGTATATATATATATATAGCCATAATTTGGTATGCTATTTCTGGAGTCTGGCTTCGTTTGTATGAAGGGGTGCTTCTGCTCAAATAGTAAGGCTTTCGCAAAGTTTCGCGTATAGCTTTCAATAACCCATTCCGCAGAGTATGCTTTAAAAAGTGCACATGAACCTGCTATTGTCCTGTACACAGCTAAAAATTTTGAAATATATTAACTCTATTATTAATTATAATATTGTCCCATATTCATTTTTCCCTCATGTTCTGTCACTACATATCATGTCTATACAGCTACAGACTTTGAAATATATTAACTCTATTACTAAATGTAATATGGTCACATAATCATATTTCCCTCGTGTTCCGTCACTACATATATTGTATATACAGCTACAGACTGTGAAATGTATTAACTGTATTATTAACTGTAATATTGTCCCATATTCATATTTCCCTCATGTTCTGGCACTACATATCATGTATATAAAGCTACAGACTTTGAAATGTATTAAATGTATTATTAAATGTAATGTTGTCGCATATTAATATTTCCCTCATGTTCTGTCACTACATATCCTGTATATATAGCTACAGACTTTGAAATACATTGTTTGTATTACTAACTGTAATATTGTCCCATATTCTTATTCCCCTCATGTTCTGTTACTACATATCCTGTATATACAGCTAGAGACCTTGAAATACATTAACTGTATTACTAACTGTAACATGGTTCCATATTCATATTTCTCTCATGTTCTTTCACTACATATCATGTATATATAGCTACAGGCTTTGAAATACATTATTTGTATTACTAATTGTAATATTGTCCCATATTCTTTTTCCCCTCATGTTCTGTTACTACATATCCTGTATATACAGCTAGAGACTTTGAAACACATTAACTGTATTACTAACTGTAATATGGTTCCATATTCATATTTCCCTCATGTTCTGTCACTACATATCCTGTATATACAGCTACAGTCTTTGAAATTTATTAAATGTATTACTAACTGTAATATTGTCCCATATTCATACTCCCCTCACGTTCTGTCACTACATATCATGCATATACAGCTACAGACTTTGAAATACATTAACTGTATTATTAACTGTAATATTGTCCCATATTCATATTTCCCTCATGTTCTGTCACTACATTTCCTGTATATACCGCTACAGAATATGAAATATTTTAACTGTGTTGTTATTAACTGTAATATTGTCCCATTTTCATATTTGTCTCAGGTTCTGTCACTACATATACTGCATATACAGCTACAGACTATGAAATATATTTGGAGAGTGTCAATCAAAAAAAACTTTACCTTTCGTGAACGGAAATCAATAAACAGGTTTAAGAATGTAGTTGTGTAAATTTTAGTGGTTCTAGAATTTCAATACAATTATTTGTCATCTTACTTGGTTAACAAACATAAAATGCATGTGCATGGTAAGCAATTGTAAACAACAAATTTTCATTTTGAAAGTTAATGTGTATTTCTTTAAGTTGACATATGAAATTCATTATATTGATTCAGTTCCAACACTCACCATACCAAATATTTAGTCTTGTACATAACCTAACTAACAATTTCCTTCAGTGAACATATATTTGAAGCATTGTGTGACTTTCAATCCTGAATGCACATTTATCACTTTTCACCAAATACAACAGAAAGGAAACAAATTTACTTTATGTGGTGCAGCTTTTCCATATGCGATGTTCCAGACTGTCATGTGAATGCAATTTCGCTTGACATTCACTTCTATTATTTTACGTTTTGCTGACCGTTCATCTCAGTATATTTATCTCAGTACCTAACAAACTTGATGCACAAAATTTTTGCTTTACAATGAAATAAAATTATTGTAAAACAAAAATTTGTGCAACAATTTGGTTAATTACTGATATAAATTCACTTCTATACTTCCATTTTCAATTCCATCAAAATGTCCACTTCAAATTCCTTACTTTACTAAAATTAATATTCATGTTTTTTGGATCGTTGGATACCAAATTCATGGTTGTAGCTCTCATTTCGCAGTAGTGGCAGTGGTCACTGTAGTGCTGGCAGCAGTAGTAGTTAAATTAGTTGTATTTTGTATCTCTTTTCTCGTTATATATATAATCCATTTGATGCAAAATCTGGGATTATGAATAACATTTATTTTACCTTGGCCAAGATGTAATGAATAAATTCTGAATACATACCGAAATAATATAGTCCTTGTGATGAGAATAGGCCTTCTGGTTTGTAGTGGTAACACTGTGTAACATAACACAGTGCATCTGCAAGTACAGCTGTGGACTTATACATGTGGTATTTGGTTATTTTCAGTGTGGGTGTCAGTAAATGCAGTCAGTTGGTGTGTTGTGCTGGGCTGTAGAATGAACAGACTGCTTGGCGGAACACTTAACAGGTACTTAGGATGGACCATTTACTGTTAGATTTAAGGAAATTATCAGTGCTGGGGATTAACACTGAGGGCAAATAAAGTGAGAATTTGGTGGTTACTTCCTCAATGACCTACACCGTAGGCTAGGGTTGCTCAAAATTACTCCTAGAGATCGACCGACATAAAGTGTTCTTAATTTTGCGCACCCCTTCCAAAAATACCTTCTAACATATAGTACAAATACAGCACAATTATTTATTGAGGTTCGAATTCACAGGAGGTTTACAGTAACGTTCTACATAAACAGTAAAATTAGATTAATTTAAATACCTACTTCATGCTAACAAATGTTTATAAAGTGGAAACGTATAATTTCTTGTGTCAGTAGTTAAGGATTTAAAAGAAACCACGAAAATGCTTGTCTGTTACTAAGCATTTAACAGTCACAGTAAAAAAATATGTAAATTGTTAAGGATCAAAGAGCCACAGTAACCAAGCCTGTCCTTTGTTATTGATTTAAAAGCTAAAGTAACCAAGTCTGCCTCTTGTTAAAGATTTAACAGCTACAGGAAATAACTGTGTCTGTTAAAAGTTTAACAGCTACAGGAACCAAGTGTGTCTGTTGTTAAAAATTTAACTGCTACAGTAACCAAGTGTCTGTTGTTAAGGATATAACAGCTACAGGAACCAAGTGTGTCTGTTGTTAAAAATTTAACAGCTGCAGTAACCAAGTGTCTGTTGTTAAGGATTTAACAGCTACAGGAACCAAGTGTGTCGGTTGTTAAAAATTTAACAGCTACAGTAACCAAGTGTCTGTTGTTAAGGATATAACAGCTACAATAACCAAGTGTGTCTGTTGTTACGAATTTAATAACTAGAGTACCCAAGTGTGCCTGTTGTTAAGAAATTAACAGCTACAATAAACAAGTGTGTCTGTTGTTAAGGATTAAAAATCTACAGTAACCATGTGGGTCTTTTGTTAATGATTAAACAGCTAAAGTAAACAAGTGTGAATGTTGTTAAGGATTTAAAAGCTACAGAAACCACGTGTAACTGTTGTTAAGGATTTGACAGCCACAGTAAAGAAGTGTGTCTGTTGTTAAGGATTTAACAGCTACAGTAAACAAGTGTGACTGTTGTTAAGGATTTCACAGATACTGTAAGCAAGTGTGACGGTTGTTAAAGATTTAACAGCTACAGTAAACACGTGTGAATGTTGTTAAGGATTTAACAGCTACAGTAAACAAGTGTGACTGTTGTTAAGGATTTCACAGATACTGGAAGCAAGTGTGACGGTTGTTAAAGATTTAATAGCTACAGAAACAAAGTGTGACTCTTGTTAAGGATTTAACAGCTACAGTAAACAAGTGGGACTGTTGTTAAGGATTTCACAGATACTGTAAGCAAGTGTGACGGTTGTTAAAGATTTAACAGCTACAGTAAACATGTGTGATTGTTGTTAAGGATTTAACAGCCACAGTAAACAAGTGTGACTGTTGTTAAGGATTTCACAGATACTGGAAGCAAGTGTGACGGTTTTTAAAGATTTAACAGCTACAGTAAACACGTGTGACTGTTGTTAAGGATTTAACAGCTACAGTAAACAAGTGTGACTGTTGTTAAGGATTTCACAGATACTGGAAGCAAGTGTGACGGTTGTTAAAGATTTAATAGCTACAAAAACAAAGTGTGACTGTTGTTAAGGTTTTAACAGCTACAGTAAACACGTGTGATTGTTGTTAAGGATTTAACAGCTACAGTAAACAAGTGGGACTGTTATTAAGGATTTCACAGATACTGTAAGCAAGTGTGACGGTTGTTAAAGATTTAACAGCTACAGTAAACATGTGTGACGGTTGTTAAGGATTTAACAGCCACAGTAAACAAGTGTGACTCTTGTTAAAGATTTAACAGCTACAGTAACCAAGTGTGATTGTTGTTAAGGATTGAAAAGCTACAGTAAATACGTGTGACTGTTGTTAAGGATTTAACAGCCACAGTAACCACTTGTGACTGTTGTTAAGGATTTCACAGATACTGTAAGCAAGTGTGACGGTTGTTAAAGATTTAACAGCTACAGTAAACACGTGTGACTGTTGTTAAGGATTTAACAGCTACAGTAAACAAGTGTGACTGTTGTTAAGGATTTCACAGATACTGTAAACAAGTGTGACGGTTGTTAAAGATTTAACAGCTACAGTAAACACGTGTGACTGTTGTTAAGGATTTAACAGCCACAGTACACAAGTGTGACTCTTGTTAAAGATTTAACAGCTACAGTAACCAATTGTGTCACTTGTTAAGGATTTAACAGCTACAGTAAGCAATTGTAATTGTTGTTACAGATTTAACAGCTACAGTAAACACGTGTGACTCTTGTTAATGATTTAACAGCCACAGTAAACAAGTGTGACTCTTGTTAAAGTTTTAACAGCTACAGTAACCAAGTGTGACTGTTGTTAAAGGTTTAACAGCTACAGTAACTACGTGTGACTCTTGTTAAGGATTTAACAGGTACAGTAACAACGGGTGAATGTTGTTAAAGATTTAACAGTTACAGTAACCAAATGTGTCTTTTTTTAAGGATGTAACAGCTACAGTAAGCAAGTGTGATTGTTGTTAAAATTTAACAGCTAGAGTAATAACGTGTGACTTTTGTTAGAAATTTTACAGTTACAGTAACCCGTAACCAAGTGTGTCTGTTGTTAAGATTTTAACAGCTACAGTAACCACGTGTGACTTTGTTAAGGATTTAACAGCAACAGTAAACAAGTGTGTCTGTTGTTAAATCTTTAACTGCTACAGTAAACACGTTGTGACTGTTGTTAAGGATTTAACAGCTACAGAAACCAATTTGTTAAAAAATGTAACAGCTACGTTAACCAAGTGTGACCCTTGTTAAGGATTTAACAGCTACAGTAACCAAGTGTGTCTGTTGTTAAAGGTTAAACAGCTACAGTAACCCCGTATGAATTTTGTAAGAGATTTATCTGCTACAGTAACAATGTGTGTCTTTTGTTAAACATTTTATTGTTACAGTAACCACCTGTCACTCTTGTTAAGAATCTAACAGCTACAGTAACCACGTTTGTACATTGTAAATAAGTTAACAGCTACCGTAAACAAGTGTGACTCTTGTTAAGAATTTAACAGCTACAGTAACCACGTGTGACTTTTGCGGCAAATTTACCAGCTACAGTTAACAACTGTGTCTGTTGTTACAAATTTGACAGCTACAGTAAAAATTGTGTCTGTTGTTAAGTATTAGAAGCTGCATTAACCAAGTGTGTCTGTTTTATAGAATATAACATCTAGAGTAACCAATTGTGCTGAAAGTACAACAATCTATGTGTTCATGAACCGAACAATATTTACTTTTCTTTACTCCGTATAGTAGGCAAGGGAAATATAATATATGTCAATGTACACTAACTATGAAATCCTACAAAAATTATCAACCCACTGTCAAGAAATTCCAAATCCTATTCCATGTTATAATAATTCCTTTCCATGCTATCAAAACAAAATTTTCTCCCTAAAATCTTTAAAGTCAAGTACCATGCTGCCAGAAAACTGTCTTTGTCCCAGGGCACACAATGCAGGAGTGAACATAGAGGGGGCTTCATAGTCTGTACTGCTAACTGAATATTATTCAGGGCGGTAAATAAAAGATAAAAGATAAAAGATAAGAGAAAGATAAAAGATAAGATAAAATGAGGGGGTTTGTACTTTATCAGGTATAAGTCTTTAAAAGCAAGTTAACAAAATCTACTCTCCAATAGGACAGAAGTCTGAAACTCAAACAATACCTATCATTGTCACTTTGTGTCTAGCAGCCACGTCACTCACTGACTGCTGTATTTGTTAATTTTGTGACTGACACATACGTTTGACAGCTGTTTGTTGGTGAACTGTACTCACATGACGATCCACCGGTGCGTTATGTTCAAGCACAATTCTTAGTCTTTTACTGTGAATGTGGCAGGCTATCTATACTATTTACTGCCATCAGCTGAATGTTGTTAGTGAAAATAGATGGTTTCCACACAGACACTTCATGCTGCACTGTAAAGATACATATACAGTCTGCTGACTTGGTCCTCTTTAAGTACACTGCAGGGAAATTTAGTGTGTTACTGTGAATGTGGCAGTCCGTCTGTTCCAGTTACTGCCGTCAGCTGAATGCTGTCAGTTTCAACACAGGCACTTCATGCTGCACTGTACAAATCCATATACAGTCTGCTGACTTGGTCCACTTTAGGTACATTGCCGAGAGTTTTAGGTGCATTGTAAAATTCCGGACAGTGACGATTAGCTTCGTTATATCTGACGGTCCGCCCATCTGTCTGCATGGAACAACTGTGCTCCCACTTCATGGGCTTTCATGAAATTATATATATGAGTAATTTTCGAAATCTGTCTAGAGTATTCAAATGTCATTAAAATCTGAAATTTTATCGGGTATTATACATAAAGAAGTTTTTACATTTATGATTACATCTCACACAACGTTTCTTAGAATTAGAAATTTTCAGACAAAATATATTTAGAAAATCATTATATATATTTAATTTTCAATAACATTTTCGAAAATCGTTTGGCTTATCTGATAATGTTGAAAAACACTGTAGAGCGGACAGTCCACAGATGGTATTATGACGCATGCGCATTGCATGCTGGATACTTAAGGCTACAAGAACCACTCAAAATATATAATACTTGTTGCTTTACCACCACAATTGTTACATGAAGGCGCCTCAATGTTACGTTATATGTGCATTGCCTGTATTGTTGTTCGTTACGAATAACACAAACAAAGCAACAATAAAGAGCAATGACAGGCGTTCTTTGTTTGCTCTGTGTTTTAAGAATCTGCTTTCCCCATAACAATATTCACAGCCCACACATTCATTACAACCCTTAACCCCAGTTCCCTTTCAGTACGCCCTGCCCTATATGCTGTACTGTACAGTTCACTGTCACACCTGTTTGCTGTACCAAACACTGCTCTGTACAGTACCGCTCTTACAGCACAGTTTATATGGTGACCATATGTAGTGCCTCCACATGTGGATAATCTCCCCTAAAATCTATTTCCCTTACAAACAGGTTCTACCAGCGGTGTGTCAGGCCAGACACTGTCTGGACCGGTCGTTATATCTAAACAGCTGTAACAATATACAGTAAAACCTGTCTAACTTGACCACCGACGGTTCCTGAAAAAGTGGTCAACATAAGCAAGTGGTCAACTTACACAAATGTGTCCCAAAATAACTTTTGTACTCGTATTTTATTTTCT
>Ga0123357_10012828_pt1 | contig 10825 bp, 2 predicted proteins | sample TergutEmb28metaG_FD_89873 | JGI IMG/M metagenome (GOLD analysis project Ga0123357, IMG submission 89873) | Embiratermes neotenicus P4 segment gut microbial communities from Petit-Saut dam, French Guiana - Emb289 P4 | ecosystem: Host-associated > Arthropoda: Insects > Digestive system > Gut ... | reverse complement strand
GTTACATATTCCCAATTAACAATTCCACATTTACATCTCAGTATCCCCTGACCACACACACCACATCTGCCATATCAAATTATAACCGCCCAACGCCCACAGTTACATATTTCCAATTAACAACTCCACATTTACATCTCAGTATTCCCTGACCACACACACCACATCTGCCATATCAAATTATAACCTCCCAACTCCCACTGTTACATATTTCCAATTAACAATTCCACATTTATTTCTCAGTATCTTCTGACAACACACACCACATCTCCTATATCAAATTTTAAACTCCCAAAAACCACTGTTTCCTAATCCCAATTACAATTTTTATTTTATATTTTGTATCTCATGAAAATAAAAAAACCACATTTGCCATAACAAAATATACGCTCTCAATACTCACTGTTGTAAATTTCCAACTAACAATAATAAAATATATCTCAGTATCCCTTGAACACACACACCACATATGCAATAACAAATTATAAAAACACAATTATCACAGATACATTATTTCAATAAAAATTTCCACATCCTCATCCCAGTTCCCCAGACCACACAAACCACATCTGCTATATCAAATAATAACCTATATATTCCCACTGTTACTTATTTCGAATTAACAATAATAATTTAACATCTCAGTATCCCGTTATCACACACACCACTTTTTCCATATCAATTTATAACCTCTCAAATCCCACTGTTACATATTTCCTATTAACAAATATTTATTTACTTCTGAGTATCCAACGACCACAAACAAAGCATTTGTCATATGAAATTATAACTTTCCATCTCCCGATGTTAAATAAATCCAATTGACAATTCGACATTTAAATTACGTTTTCCATTGACCACACACACAACTTCCGCTATATCAAATTATAACCTCCCTAAACACACTGTAATTTATTTCGAATTAACAATTTAATTTCACATATCAATATCCCCTTACCATACACACCACATCAGCCATATCAAATTATTATTTCACAAAACACACTGTTACATATTTCTCAATTAACAATTCCACAACTTCTTCTCAGTATCCCATGAACACACACAACATATCTGCTATATCAAATTATAAACTACCAAAACCCACTGTTACATAATTCCATTAAAAATTCCAGATTTACTTTAAAATATCCCCTGAACAAAAACACAACTTGTGCCATATCAGATTATAAAGCAACCACTTACTCTGTCACCTACTTCCAATTAACATTTACACATTTACATCTAAGTATCCCGTGACAACACACACCAAACCTGTTAAATCAAATTATATCCTCGCAAAACCCACTGTTAAATATTTTCAAAAAACAATTCTTATTTTACATCTCAGTATCCCCTGAACACAACACCACGTCCACCATATTAAATTATAAATTTCCAACTCCCACTGTTACATACATCAATTTAACAATTCCACATTTACATCACAGAATCACTTGACCATAAATACCACATGTGCTGCATCAAATTATAACTTCCCAAAATCCACTGTTAAATATTTTCAACTTACCAAACTAGTTTTACAACTCAGTACAATCTGACCACATACAAAAATCCTGTCATATCAAATTAAAACCTCCCAACACACAATGTTATTTATTTCCATTTAACAATTCTAAATTTACATCTCAGTATCTCCTGACCACTGACACCACAATTGCCATATCAAATTGTAGCCAAACAACAAACACTGTTATATATTTCCAATTAACAATTCCACATTTACAACTCAGTATCCCTTGACCACACACACCAAATCTGCAAAAATCTACATATAACCACCCATAACCACAGTTAATTATTTAGAATTAACAATTCTAATTTTAAATTTCAGTATCCCCTGTCCAAACACACCACATCTGCCATATCAAATTATAACAACCCAAAGCCCACGGTTACATATATCCAATTACCAATTCCACATATATATCCCAATGTCCACTGACCACACCCACTATATCGGTTCTTTCTAATTATAACCTCCCAAAATCCACTGTTACATATATCCCATTAAAAATTCTAATTTTACTTCTCACTATCACCTGATGTAACAAACAACATCTGCCATAACAAATTATAACATACCGACTTCCACTGTTACATAATTCCAATTAATATTTTCACATTTACATCTCAGTCTCTCCTCACAACACACCACATCTGCTACATCAAATTATAGCCCCTCATATCGCACTGCTACTTATTTTTAATTAACAATTTTAATTTTACATCTCAGTATCCCCTGACCACACACACCACATCTGCCATATCAAATTATAACCTCCCAACACCCACTGTTACATATTTCCAATTAACAATTCCACATTTACATCTCAGTATGCCCTGACCACACACACATTTCCTGCCATATCAAATTATATACTGAAAATACCCAATGTAAAATAGTTCCAATTAAATATTCTAAATTAACATCTCAGTATCCCCTGAAACACACATTTCATCTGCCATACCAAATTATATTCTACCCACTTCTACTGATACATAATTCCAATTAGCATTTCCACATTGACATTTTAGTATTCACTGACCACACACACCACATCTGCTCTATTCAATTTTAACCACCCAGAATTCACCGTTACATAGTTCCAATTAACACACCAAATATTGCTCTAAGTATCACCTGACCACACACATCTCATTCGCCATATCAAATTATAATCTCAAATCTCCCACTGTTATATAATTCAAATTAAAAATTCTAAGTTTACATCTCAGTATCCCCTGACAACACACACCTCATTTGCCATATCAAATTATAACCTTCCCATTTACACTGTTACATAATTCGAATTAAATTTTCCACATATTCATTTCGTTATTCCCTGACCAAACATATATCACCTGCCTTATTAAATTATAACCTCTCAAATTCCACTGTTATATACTTCAAATTAACCACTCCTCATTTACATCTCAGTATCCCCTGACTACACTCACCAAATATGATATATTAATTATAACGTCCCAACCCACTGTTACTTGTTTCCAATCAACAATTTTAATTTTGCATCTCAGTATTTCCTGACCAAACAAACCACATCTATCATATCACATTAAAACCTCCCAACTCCCTCCGTTACATATTTCTAATTAACAAATCCACATTTAATTCATAGTATCACCTGACCACACACAACACATCTGCCATATCAAATTATAACTTCCTAATTCCCACTGTTACATATTTCCAAATAACTATTCTACATTTACCTCTCAGTATCCATGACGATGCACAAAACTTCGGCCTTATCAAACTAAAACATCCAAATTACCACTGCTACATATTTAAAATTAACAATTCCACTTTTACATCTCAGTATACTCTGACAACAAACACCACGTCTGCTAATAATATTTATAACCTCCAATAACAACTGTTAATTATTTCCAATTAAAATCTAATTTTAATTTTCATTATACTCTGACCAAACACACCACATTTGCAATAACAAATTATAACTTACCAACGCACACTGTTACATTTTTCCAATTTCCAATTCCACAATTATATCTCAGTGTCCACTGACCACAACAACTACATCTGTTCTAACAAATAATAACCTCCCAAAATCCACAGTTACATATATCCCATTAAAAATTATAATTTTACTTCTCAGTATCCCTGGCCTCACATATACCAGCTGACATATCAAATTATAACCTACCAAATTCCACTGTTACCTAATTCCAATTAACATTTTCAAATTTACTTCTCAGTATTCCCTTACAACACACACCACATCTGCCACATCAAATCATAGCCACACATATCTCACTGCTACTTATTTCCAATTAAAAATTCTAATTTCACATCTCAGTATAAACCTGACCGCACACAGTTTATGTGCCGTAACAGATTAAAAATTACTGACTTCTACTGTTATATAATTCCAAAAAAAAAATTCCATATTTACATCTCAGTTTCTCCTGACCACACACATATCATCTGCCATAACAAATTATATACACAAAAGTGCCATTGTAACATAAATCCAATTAAAAATTCTAAATTAACATTTCAATATCCCCTGACAACAAAAATTTCTTCTGCCATACCAAAATATAACGTACCCACTTCCTCTGTTACATATTCCCAATTAAATATTCCATATTTATATCTTAGTATTCCATTACCGCACACACCATATTTGCTCTATTCAAATTTAAACTCCAAAACTCACACTTACAAAGTTCAAATTAATAAACCTAATATTTTCACAGTATCCCTGGCCACACACACCTCATTTGCCATACAAAATTATAGTCCCAAAATTCCTAATGTTACATAATTCCAATTAAGAAGTCTAATTATAGATCTCAGTATCCCCTGACCACACACACCTCATTTGCCATATCGACTTATAACCTACCGAATTCCACTGTTAAATATTTCCAATTATTTTTCAACATTTTCATTTCTTTATTCCCTAACCACACACAAATCATCAGCCTTCTTAAATTAAAACAGTCCAACATTTCCTGTTACATAATTCCAAATAATAATTCCACATTTACATTTCTCTATCCCCTGACCACACAACCCACATTTGCCATATTTAATTATAACATCCTAAATCACTCTGTTATTTATTTCAAATTAACATTTACAAACATTCTTTTCAGTATCCTGTCACCACACACACCACAACTGCCATATCAAATTATTACCTCCCAACTCCCACAATTACAAATTTCCAATTAACAATTCCAGCTTTACATCTCAGTACCCATTGACGACACACAACACATTTGCCTTTTCAAATTAATCCTCCCAACACCCACTGTTACTTATTTCCAATTAATAATTACACACAAAAATTTCAGTATCCCATCACCACACACACAACATCTGTCATATCAAATGAAGACCTACCCACCTCCACAGTTCCATATTTCCAAGTAAGCATTCCACATTTACATCTCAGTAACCCCTAACCACACACACTACAAATGCCATAATTAATAATAAACACCCAAATTCCCCTGTTACATATTTCCAATTACCCATTCCACATTCACATCTCAGTATACTTTGACCACATCTGCCTTATCAAATTTTAATCTCCCAAATCCCATTGTTCCTTATTACCAATTAACAATTCCACATATACATCTAAGTATCCCCTGACCACACAGACCACATCAGCCATATTTAAATATAACCTCCCAACTCACACTGATCCATAAATCCAATTAACAATTCCACATTCACGTTTATGTTTCCCCTGACCACACACAAAACATCTGCCATATTTCATTATTACCACCCAATTTATATGGTTACATATTTCCAATTAACAATTCCACATTTACAACTAAGTATCCCCTGACCAAACACACCACATTTGCCATATCAAATTATAAACTACCAACACACACTGTTACATATTTCCATTTCACAAATCCACATTTTCATATCAGTATCCCCTGACCACACACAGTACATCTGACGTTTTTAATTATAACCTCCCAACTCAAAATTTTACATAATTCCAATTAACAATTACACATTTATATTTCATTATCCGCTGACCACACACACCACATATGCCATATTTAATTATAACACCCCAGATTACACAGTTACATATTACCAATTAAAATCCCAAATTTAATTCTCTGTATCCCTTAACCACACAATCCAAATTTACCATATTTAATATTAAACTCCCAACTCCCATTGTTATATATTTCCTAATATCCATTCCACAATCACATCTCAGTATCCCTTGACAATGACTGCCAAAACAAATTATAACCGCCCAAATCCCACTGTCCTTATTTCCAATTAACAACTCCATATTCACATTTCTCTATCCTCTTACCACACACTCTATATCTGCCATTTTTCATTGTAACCTCCCAACACCCACAGTTAAATATTTCCTATTAAAATTTCCATACTTATAACTCAGTAACCTCTGACCAAACAAACCACATCTGTCATAAATAATTATAACCTCCCAAATCACATTGTTACATATTTCCAATTAACAATTCCACATTAACTTTTAAGTATCCCCTGACCACACACACCACATGCCATATTTAATTATTACATCCCAAATCCCACTGCTAAATATTTCCAATTATCAATTCCACATTTACATCACACGATCCAATGGCCAAACACACTACATCTGCCATTTTTAATTATAACCTCCCAAATCCCACTGTTACATATATCCAATTAACGGTTCCAAATTTATATCTCACTATCCACTGACCACACACACCACATCTGCCATATTTAATCACAACCTACCAACTCCCACTGTTACATATTACCAAATAACAATTACACATTTACTTCTCTGTATTCCCTGACCACAAACATCACATCTGCCATAAATAATTTTAATCTCCCAAAATCCTGTTACATATTTCCAATTAACAATTACACATTTACATCACAGTATCCCCTGACCAAATTCACCGCATCAGTCATATATAATTATAACCTTCCAAATCCCACTGTTCCAAAATTTCCAATTAACAAACTCACATTTACATCTCAGTATCTCCTGAACACACAAACAACATCTGCCATATTTAATCATAACTTCCAACACGCACTTTTGCATATTTCCAATTAACAATTCCACATTCACGTATCCGTATTCCCTGAACAAACCCACCACATCTGCCATATCAAATTATAACATCCCAACAAGTATTGTACCTTAATTCCAATTAAGAATTACACATTTACATCTCAGTATCCCCCGAAAACACACAACACAATTGACATATTAAATTATTATATCCCAAATCCCACTGTTTCATATTTCAAATTAACAATTCCACATTTACAACTCAGTATCACATGAACACACAAACCACATCTGCTCTAGTTAATTATAACCTCCCAACCCCCACTGTTACATATTTCCAATTAACAATTGCACATTTACCTCTCAGTATCCCTTGACCCCAAACACCACATCTGCCATATATAATTATAACCAACCAACGCCCACTGTTAAATATTTTCATTTAAGAATTCCACTTTTACATAGCAGTATTACCCGGGGGGGGGGAAAAAAAAATTGCCATTTTTAATTAAAACCTCCCAAATTCCGCTGTTAAATATTTCGAATTAACAACTCCAAATTGATATTTCAGTATCCCCTGATCACACACACACACCACATCTGCCATATTTATTTATAACCTCCCAAATCCCACTGTTACATATTTCCAATTAACTATTCCACACTTACATCGCAGTATCCCCTTCCCACTCACACTACATTTGCCATAATTAATTATAACCTCCCAACTCCCACTGTTACATATTTCCATTTAAAAATTCCAAATTTACATCTCAGTATCCCCTGACCACACACATAACATCTGCCATATTTAGTTATAACCTCCCAACACTCACTGTTACCTAATTCCAATTAACGATTCCACATTTATATCCCAGAATCCTATGACCATACACACCTCATCTGCCATATTTAATTATAAACTCCGAACTCCCAATGTTACTAATTTCCAATTAAAAATTCCAAATATACAATTCAGTATCCACTGACCACACACTCCCCATCTACCATTATTAATTATAACCTCCCAACTCACACTGCTACTTATTTCCCATTAATGATTCCACATTTATATCTCAGTATCCCCTTACCACAAACACCACATCTGCCATAATTATTTATTACCTCCCAACACTCACTCTTACATATTCCCAATTAAAAATTTCACATTTACTTCTCAGTATTCCCTGACCACACACACCAAATGTGCCATATTTATTTATAACCTCCCAACTACTACTGTTACATATTTCCAATTAAAAATTCCACATTTACATCTCAGTATCCCCTGACCACACACACCACATCTGCCATATTTAATTATAACCTCCCAACTCTCACTGTTGCACATTTCGAATTAACTATTCCACATTTACATCTCAGTATCCCTTGACCATACACACCACATCTGCCACATTTAATTACAACCTCCCAACTCCCACTGTTACACATTTCCAATTAACAATTCCGCATTAACCTCTCAGTATCCCCTGACCATACACACCACATTTGCCATTTTTAATTATAACCTCACAACTCCCACTGTTACATATTTCCAATTAACAATTCCACATTTATATCTCATTATCCTCTGACCACACACACAACATCTGCCATATCAAATTATAACATCCCCAATTCCATTGTTCCAAATTTCCAATTAACAATCCCACATATAAATATCAGTATCCCCTAACCACAAAGTGCACATTTGCCATAATTAATATAACCCTCCAACTTGCACTGATTCATATATCCAATTAACAATTACACATTCAAGTCTCAGTTTCCCTTCACCACACACAAAACATCTGCCATACTTAATTATAACCTCCTAACATCCACTGTTACTTATTTACAACTAACATTTCCACATTTACAACTCAGTATCTCCTGGCCAAACAAACAACTTTTGCCGTACGTAATTATAAACTGCCAACAATCAATGTTACATATTTCCATTTAACAATTCCACATTTAAATCTCAGTATCCACAGAACACACATGTTACATCTGCCATTATTAATTATAACCTCTCAACTCACACTGTTATATATTTCCAATTAACAATTCCACATTTATAAATAAGTATCCCCTGACCACACACACCACATTTTCCATTTTTAATTAAAACCTCCCAAAACACACTGTTACATATTTACAATTAACAATTCCACATTTACTTCTCAATATCCACTGACCATACACACCAAATCTGCCATATTTAATAATAACCTCCCAACTCCAACTGTTACATATTTCCTAATAACCATTCCACATTCACTACTCAGTATCCCTTGACAAAGTCTGCCATAACAAATTATAACCTCCCAAATACCACTGTTCCTTATTTCCAATTAACTATCCCACATTTAAATCACTGTATCCCTGACAACACACTCTACAACTGCCATTTTGAATTATAACCTCCCAAGTCACACTGTTACATATTTCCAATTCACAATTCCACATTTACTTCTCAGTATCCCCTGACCACACAAACCACATTAGCCATTTTTAATTATAACCTCCAAACCCCCACTGTTACCTATTTCCAATTAACAATTCCACATTTTTATCTCAGTATCACTTGACCTCATACACCACATCTTCAATATTTAATTGCAAACTCCCTACTCCCACTGTTACACATTTCCAATTAACTATTCCAAATTTACATCTCAGTACCCCTGACCACACTCACCACATTTACCATATTTAATTATAACCTCCCAACTCCCACTGTTACATATTTCCAATTAACAATACCAAATTTACCTCTCAGAATCCATCTGACCACACACACCACATTTGCCATTTATAATCAAACCACCCAACACGCACTGTTAATTATTTCCAATTAACACTTTCACATTTATATCTCAGTATCCCCTGACCACACACACCACATCTGCCATATCATAATATAACCTCCCCAATTCCATTGTTACATATTTCCAATTAACAATCCCACATATAGATCTCAGTATCACATTACCACAAAGTTCACATCTGCCATATTTAAAATAACCTCCCAAATCGCACAGACACATATATCCAATTAACAATTACACTTTCACATCTCAGTTTCCCCTTACCACAAATAAAACATCCGCCATATTTAATTATAACCTCCCAAAATCCACTCTTAATTATTTCCAATTAACATTTCCACATTTACAACTCAGTATCTCCTGACCAAACACACAACATTTGCCGTATTTAATTATAAACTGCCAACTTTCACTGTTACATATATCCATTTAACTATTCCACATTTAAATCTCAGTATCCACGGAACACACATGTTACATCTGCCATTATTAATTATAACCTCCCATCTCACACTGTTATATATTTCCAATTAACAATTCCACATTTATATATCAGTCTCCCCTGACCACACACTCTACATCTGCCATTTTTAATTATAACCTCCCAACTCTCACTTTTACATATTTCCAATTAACAACTCTACATTTATATCTCAGTATCCCCTGACCACACACACCACATCTACCATATTTAATTATATCCTCCCAAATCCCACTGTTACACATTTCCAATTAACAATTCCACATTTACATCTCAGTATCCCCTGACCACACACACCACATCTGCCATATTTAATTATAACCTCCCAACTCCCACTGTTACATATTTCCAATTAACAATTCCACATTTACATCTCAGTATCTCCTGACTACACACACCACATCTGCCATATCAATTTATAACTTCCCAACTCCTACTGTTACATATATCCAATTATCAATTCCACATTTACATCTCTGTATCCCCTGACCACACACACCACATCTGCCATATCTCGCTCTCCTATATCGTAAGAGCGACTATTAGCATCATCAATTTCGTCTATCTTCCAGGAACACACCGAATCCTAATAGATGGTTTTTATTTGCGTTCGATATTTGATAATTTTTCGAAAGTCTCTCTACCTATTTCAGCTTCATATAAAATCTGTTTAAAATAAAATGTACTTTACATTAATTTCAATATATTAACAATTATAAAATATCTCTCAACTTATTGCATCTTATGTTTTAGGGACAAAATTATAGATAAAGCCTTTTTTTTCCCCTTTTAGAAACAATGTGCCACAATTCACAGTTGATTCTTTGATTTGGCTCACGCCCTCTCTGTGCCGGTACCTAAAGCATGAATACAGACGAACAGTCGTAACTTCCTATACATACAGCTATTTT